>Ga0208148_1000864_pt1 | contig 11362 bp, 11 predicted proteins | sample DEB08_DNA_16_FD_184525 | JGI IMG/M metagenome (GOLD analysis project Ga0208148, IMG submission 184525) | Aqueous microbial communities from the Delaware River and Bay under freshwater to marine salinity gradient to study organic matter... | ecosystem: Environmental > Aquatic > Marine > Coastal ...
GACAACCGCACAGCCATTGAAGCTAACATCGGTGAAGCCTACAGCATTGACCTACCATCTGGTGTAGACCCAGGGTTTGACCAAGTGGACGGCTTTGTAGAGACTTGGTATGACCAGTCAGGTAACAATAGACCGTTGATTCAAACAACTGCTAGCGAGCAACCTTTAATTGTTGAAGATGGTGTATTTCTAAATGGAGTAAAGGCAAATAAGGCTACTAGCAATGACACTATGCAAAATCTGCAAGTATCTACAGATGGCACTAATGCTGACTTTGGCACTGATGATTGGGCTAGTGGTGCTAGTTCCAAACTAGGTGCAGTCTATGTTGGCACTATTCCTGCAGATTCCGTAGTTACACCTGCCTCTAGGGCAGTAATTTGGGGTGGAGGGCGAGGTGTCGGAAGCTTTCAAGAAGGTGGTGTATCCCTTCAAGTTGTTAAGAATGGCACTGATGGTTGGAGAATAATGAATGAAAGACAAGGTTTAAGTCCATCGACAATGGAAAATGATACCGCTTTAAACACAGATGCCGATGTAGTTCTATATGGCACTACGGATAATAGAGAATTTACTATAAATGTAAATGGCTCTGGGGACACCGAAACGGAATCGGCTGACCTAGATGTAAGAGAGAATGTAGCACTTTCCTTGTTTGGTGCTTACGATAAATCTGGTAATAGATACTATCAAAGGTCTTCGGGTGGAGTTTGCAAGGAATGCTACTTGTATGCTGGAGACCCCGTTGCAAACATCCCCGCACTAGCCACAAGTATAAACGCACATTACTCAATTTTCTAATGCTCTATCTAATATACGCAAGCAAAGAGGCCGCCATTGAACGTGCCGACGAAGAGGGCAAAGAACTTGGTTTTGATTACTGGGTCGAGGGCAATGGTATAGGCACACGTTGGCTTACCTACCCAGACGAAACCATTGACCATATGTGGGCATTGGACGTAACTGACTACGACTTGGACGAGTCCGAGAAGTCATCAACTGTTGATCACTACACACCCCTACCTGATCCTGAAGACGACTAAATGCTATGGAAGACATTATATACAAATCAACAATCGGAACAGGAGGATTTATCGCTACAATTGAATTAGCCCCCATTAACGAACTACTTGGTTTTTGCGTAGGCCTAGCAACCTTCATCTATATGACTGCCTCTGCGGTCAAGGTAATCAAAGAACTCAGAAAGAACAAATGACACCAGAACTTATAGCAATGCTCGGAGGAGGAATCAGTGGTTTCGTAATGAAGCTCATTGGCACACAAATGGAGAGCCAGGCTCGCCAGTTTGAGCGTATGATTGCATCCCAGCAAGCAGCGGATACATCTGCTGATGCAGCGGCTAAACGTAATGGTGGGGTATTGGTTCGTAGGTTCCTTGTTGTATGCACCATCTTTGCCATTGTAATAGCCCCATTTGCCTTTGCGTGGACTGACGTAGGGGTAACCATAGGTAGAGAGACAAACGGCTTTCTAGGGCTATTCAAGGGCGTTAAATGGGACACTGTGCAGGGCTTTGTAATTTTACCAGAAATTAGGCAAACTGCCTTAGCCATCGTAGGGTTCTACTTTGGTTCATCTCAAATCAAATAAATATTATGAACACCAATAAAAAACTTTCAGCCTTTGAACAGGCTTCGCTAGACCGTATGAAAAGGCAAACACAACGCTCCGTTAGCCGTCTTGACAGTAAACCAGGAGAAACCGTAACACAAAGAGATACTCGTGTAGCACGAGAGCTACGAGCCGCAGAAGCCTTTAAAAGAAACCTTATTAAATAACCAATACAATTATGAATACACGGAAACCAGCAGGTAAATCAGGCAAAGGCTCTTGTGGCGAAAAGGGCGGTAAAGGTAAAGGTCGTCGCTCTTACTAGTGGCTAAAAAGGCAAAGAGTGGAGGTAAGATATGCCCGGAAGGTAAAGCCTGGGCTAGACGGACGTTTGATACGTATCCATCTGCCTATGCCAATATGGCTGCATCTAAGTATTGCAAGGACCCTAACTACGCTAAGAAATCCAAGAGTGCTAAACGTAAAAGAACATAATGTCACAGCTAGCACAATGGAGAAAGCAGAACTGGGTAAGGATTGGAACTGATGGATCAATCAAAGGACCTTGCGGAACGTCGAAGGATAAGAAAAACCCTGACCGTTGCCTCCCTAAAAGAAAGGCTCTTAGCCTTACGAAAGCTGAAAGAGCAAGCACTGCTAGAAAAAAGAAAGCAGCAGGAGCCAAAGGAAAAACCGTAGTATCAAATACACCTAAAGCAAAAGTAAGAAGTAAGTAACAATGCCAGACAAATCAAAGATGAAGTGCAACGTGCCACGCCGGGATGTCCAAGGCGGGAAGAAGTTTGTTGTGAAAGCTTGCGAGGGTGGCAAGGAGAAGATCGTAAGATTTGGTGATGCTAATATGAGTATTAAGAAAAATCAACCAGCCCGTAAGAGAAGCTACTGCGCCCGTAGTGCTGGTATCAAGGGAGGTAAGGGCAAGATGTCCGCTAACTACTGGTCAAGAAAGGCTTGGGACTGCTAATGTCATTATCACAAAGAACAGACCGCTTTAGCGGAGTAGGTGCAATCCTAACAATTAAACCAAGTTCCGGAACTCCGATGACCTTGGTTAACTCTTATATTGTTACAAGCCGTGGTATATCGCCAGATGCCATTCACGCTACCAATCCTATACACAAGCCAGGCACTACTACTGACTTAAACGCTAACTCAGTATTTTTTGAGCCAGATGTAAGCATTGGTTCAGATGGTGTTCCTACATTTTCTCAACTTGTTATTGATACATCAAACACGGGAGCAACTATTGCTGTTAGTCAATACAAGGAATACTTTACGGTAACCGAACCAGGTGTTATGGGTGGTCAAGGATTTTATGCTACTGGTGGCAATTCTGGCGGTGCTATACGAGTTCCTAGGGCTATTTCATTACCCCAGTCAAGGCGTAGAGATGGAACTGTAGATGTTTCTTTGTCAACATCAAGTAACTCAGATACTGAGGTAGCATATCAAGATTTTGGAGTTGATTGGTGCGGAATATCTTTTGCTAACTTTACCACGGGCCAAACTAATTCAACTGCTTCTGTGTCTGGTTCTTACAGAACATTTAACAAATATTTAAAGATAGAAAGCGGTGATTTCCCCGCATCGGGGGTAGCCTCAGCTGACGCGGCTGGAGTTTACGCTGCCTCATCTACATCAACAGCAACTGGCGATACGTCTTACACAACAACAGGTATATTTCGATCTCAGACAGTTCCGTTTTTAAAAAAGGTTGATGGAACCCAGACTTATCTAAAAACTAATGTAACATTTGCATAGTATGGATGAAACCTCTTCATACCAAGCCGCTACGCAAGTTCGGCAAGAATCAGAGCCAGCTATATCTGATATATATGCTCAAGCCACATCTCTAAAATCTGACTTAACAGGAGGTTCTGACGAATACTTTGAAACGTCTGGTGATAAAAATCAAGTATTTCAGTTGGGTTCAGTAGTTACTGAAGAAGACCAGGACATTAACGCCACTACTCCTTTTTCAATTACGGTTAACGGAAGCACTGCTGCTAGCGGTGTTCAGACTTCTCCGTTTACCTTAGATTGCGTAGCAGGGACAGGAGAGTATCCCGCAAGAAGCACGGGGACATCACCTCAGGTGGTTACATATGCTTCACCTACTGGCGTATCTGTAGCTCCTCCAGCGTCTGGAACAACAATGTTTGTTGTTTATGCAAAGGTTACGGCAACTATGACGGCAACTGCTGGCGTTGATGTAGCAACAACTGGAACAATTGTAATATCTGAAACATCTGCCGCAGCGGATAAGGTTGGATCAAATACCAGATATGTAAACAATGGTTCGAACTCATATACTTTCTTTTTTCTTATAGGAAATGTTGCAGCATCTAGAAGGAGTGACGGCAGATACGCTGTTCGCATATCTCAAATACAAGAAGGTAATTACACTTACGGTAATGTAAAAAGCACAACGGCTACAGCAGGTGGTGCTACTGTATCAACTAAAGATGGACTTCGAAAGTTTACAATTTGTATTAATGGGGAACCATTTACAGCCGACATTGATGTATCTAATATTGTTAAAGTAACCTAATGCCAACCGCTACACAGTTTTTTTCGATTGGACGCGGCAACGGGTTAGCCACTTGTGCTTACAGAAAAACATTTAATGCTGCTACGCACTCAGGGCTTTATACCCTAGAGGAAATTATGAAGCTCTACTGGAACACCTCAAGCATTCAAGTATCAGCTACATCTCCTGATGGAGTCGTAAGTGATACTTTAAATTACACTACAGAGCCAGGTGAAAGAGTGTGCAACTCTGATGGAGCGTCACAACCATTTAGATTAGTTGGAGACGACGGTTCTACCCCAGAGGAAGATGAAGCTTACATTGGGTTTGATACCCCTTCTGGAAAGTATTTTTTAAATATTCCTGAGATAATTTTTCAAGGATTTGATAGTGATGAAGGATTTATTAAAAGCGGAAATGATAATTTTACTGGAGGTTCTGGAGCCGCTGCTACTGACTCAAGCGGAGTGGGCAAGACCTGGAGCGTGGATACTGGAATAGGAGGAGTCGTATCCGCAACCATTGCATTTAATTTTTACACTTACAGTTAATAACTAACCCTTTATGATATAATACAGCTATGGCAATAGGAGATAACAACAATAGTAACCTTTTCGGAACAAATTACAACGCCGAAGAAGAGGAGAGAAAGAAGGCTTTACTTGCGGCACAGAACGCACGGATGGGGGCAGGTAGCCCTACTAGCGTAGGAGCAGAAAGCGTTCCTGCATCTGCACCTAATCCAGTAACCTTTCTTCCCTATGCTGACGATGTTTCTGCACCTAGAGCAAGTGCGCTTTCTGTGTTTACTCCGGGTGGCGATCTCAAACCTGGTATTGACGTAAATGCTATTACACCAGCACCAGAAATGATTTCTCCTAGTGCGGTTAACACTGCGTTAAATCAAGAAGTTCCTGTTGAGTCGCAAGTTTCTTCAGGTCCAGACTTTTCAAATATGAGTGGAACCTTAAGTCCTTTCACGAAGGGAGTTTTAAGTTCTTTGCAAAGGGGGATTACTCAACCTCAGTTTGGAATGATGGGGATTGACCCAAGGCAAAATCCCTATCAGGATACACTTTCCCCACAAGCCCCGTCAGGAGCTTCAGATTTTGTGGCAACCCCAAGTGTCACCCCACCCGTCGAAAGACCTACAGCGGGTGCACAGGAGCAACCAAGTGCAGTTGTAAGTCCTTTTCTTCAGTCTCCTGATACACCCTCTGGCTTGGGTGGCCCACTCGTTCGTGGATTTGAAATGGTTAATGACGCAGCACGAGGACCAAATGCACCCATGGGTCAAGACGCAACACGTGCCGCCCTTGGTGGTATGACACTCAATGAATACCTAAATGCTCCTGCTGGAACTCCGGGTGTCTCTGGATTACGCACAGACCCACAGGGTCGAATGATTACGCCTAGCGCACAACCCCCTGTTGATAGTGCTGTTCCTACCACAGTTGCACAACCTCCCGTCGATAGTGTCGTTCCTCCTGTAACCGCACAACCCCCCGTTGATGCCCTATCATCTTTTGAACAAGCAAGCCTAGAAAGACAACAAAGAATTGGTGGCACTGGAAGTTTCGAGGGTGATAGTGAAGCACGAGAAGCTAGACTCAAGGCCAATGAAAGGCAACCCGGTGAAAGCCAAACAGAAAGAGACACTCGCATAGCACAAAGCAGAACCACTGGCTCACAAGCAGGGGGCATGTCCTTCGATGACGCAAGGCGCAGAGCAGAAGGTCAACTAGCAGCACGAGGAGTTAAGAACCCATCTGTATCTATGGTAAATGATTTAGCTAGAGGCATACAGGCAGGAGAGCCAGAACGCCTAGCAGAATTGGAAACTCAAAAAGCTATAAATGAAGCCAAACTTAAAACGGCACAAGCAACGCTAGATAGACCAGAGTTTGAAGGTAGGGTTTACACTGTAAATGGGGTGACCTTTGCACAAACTAGCCGTGGTGGAGCGCAAGTTATTGACACAGGGACTGAAACTTCCGAGGAGTCTACTGCAAAGATGAAAGACTTTGTGTTTGCCCTAGAGCAAATAGATAAAGCTCGTGAGGCTTTTGCGGCAGGTGATCTAAATAAAGCCAATGATATTTTTACTGCCGCTGGCATTCAAAAGAATGGATTTGATGTAACAGCAAGTGAATACTTTGGTGGTTCTGCTCCTCAAGTAACACCTGCTAATCCTACTGTCTCCGTAACTGGTGGTGGGTTGACACAACAACAAGAAGCCGGTATTCAAAGAGTCATGGCTGATAATAAAATTACACGCGAAGAGGCAATCAAAGCGTTAAAAGAATCTGGTCAACTAAAATAAAATATGGCTATTGACTTATCTGGATTTGACGAAGTTGTCGATGAGCCAAAAACGCTAGACCTTTCTGGCTTTGATGCTGTCGATGCAGTGCAACCTAATGAACTAGACTTGTCTGGTTTTGACGACGAAGTTGCTCCAGAAGGACCTACTACTGGTGAAATTGTTACTGGTGTTGGAGCTGAAATTACTTCAAGTGTAGCTGGTTCTGTCATTGGTGGAGCTATTGGTGGAACACTTGGAGCTGGGTTTTTTGGTATAGGAGCAGTTCCAGGAGCCGCTATAGGAGCCGCAATTGGCGGGTTTGCTGGTGGCTTCTTTGGTTCTGTAATAGCACAAGACATTGAGGATCAACCAGACTTTAGTCTCGGTAGAGCTTTAGGTGCTGGTGTAGTCAGCGCTGTTCCATTGGGTGGCACGGCCGTTAAATCTCTTAAGGGTGGGGCTAAAATTACTAGTAGCATGGTTGCTAGTGCCGCTGCTCGTGAATCTGTTAAAGGTGCAGCATTGGGAGGAACGGAAGTTACAATTAAAACTGCCGTTGACGAAGGTCGTATGCCTACCAAGGAAGAGTTTGCTACTTACTCTGGTGCTGGTGCTTTGTTTGGTGGTGCTATTGGTGCTGTTACCCCTAAGGTTAGCAAGTCATTGGATAAGTTTTTGGGTAAAACCTTTAATGAAATTGATGATGAAGTAGCAAGTGGGGCTATAACTTACAAAGACTTCAAGCCTCTTACCCAAGTAGAGGGTGCAGAGGGAGAAAGAATACTGCGTGGTCAAGTTGAAAAAGTTAAAGCCAGGGTTCAAGCTGACCTAGCTACCGACTTTATAGAAAACCCTAGGAATATATCTGGTTTTAAAAACCGAATGTTGTCTATCCTTGCTCCATCTAAACTTGTTAGTAAAGAAGCAAGGAATGAAATCTTACGCTTTCGTAAACGTATAACATCAGTTGAAGAACTTGGCAGTAAAATGGACAAGCGCATAGCTGCCGCTACCGCTAAAGACCCTAGTATTGCCGCTAAGGTAGATAAGTATTTAGCTGGTGGAGATTTAGACCCTTCACTTGGAGGATTGAGTGACGATTTAGTGGTGTATCGTGACAGGCTAGACGAACTCCAAGGAGAAGTTATCAAGTATTTGGACGCTGACTACATGGCAAAGATGGGGCCAGAGAAGCTAGCTAGAGTAACAGATCAAATCTTAAAATTAAAAGACAAAGCAGGGCGAGCAGTCAACGCCAAGGAAATTAAAAAACTTAAACGCCAAATCAAGAAAGCGACAAAGGAACAGAAAGCTCTCCAAGAAACGCCAAAGTTGATTAGAAAGATTCAAAAGTCTCGGGAGTTGGGCAACTTTACAAGCCGTGAGTATCGTATGTTTGTAGATAGTGACTTTGTGCCAGATATTAAACTGCGAGCCAAAGCACAAGAAGAGATTGCTAACAAAAAGTTACAAGCCGGTAAGTTTAAAAACATGGAGCCAGAAGCTGCACGTAAGGCGGCAATGGACGAAGCAAACGAACAACTGAACAAACTGGAGGCTAAGTCTGCTGCCGCACGTAAACTTGATCCACGATCTGGTGTTGGGGGTAAGATTGATTCTCCCTTAATGAAACGCAAGGAGCCAGGAGAGTTTGAAAAAGCTTGGCTAGGTGAAATTACCGAAACAGGAGAGCGAGTTCGCGGCACACTTACCAGAGTTGGACGTATAGTTGCTAGAGAAAAGACCGACCGAAACATACTTGAGATTCTAAAACGGAATGGACTTGCCGTTCGTAGCGATCTTGCTCCACGGGGAACTGCTCAGTTAAAATTAAGGGCTGGTGTAGAAACGGGTTACCATGTATCACCAGAAGTTCAAGCATCTATTAATAGTTTATACATCAACGGAGGGACAGAGCGTTCCAACAACGCCATTCTAGCTGGCCTACAAGACCTATACTCTACTGCTGTTGGACTATCCAAGGCTACTAAGGTTCTGCTAAACCCGCCATCTTACGCCGTCCAGGTCTATGGAAATGCTATTACTTTAGCAGGTATGGGTGTCAATCCATTTGCTGGTTCTGGTCGTGGAATGCGTTTGGCATTGGCAGAATTTGGTGGACTAGAAAAATTGCTGAGTCCATCCGGGGGTAAAGAACGCAGGGCATTTCTTAAAGAAGTAAATGATATGGCTCGCTACGGAATCAAAGGAGAAAACATCATAGAGTCCGACATGAGAGATTCCTTTGAGCGTGGTATATTCTCTAATGCAATGGAAAAGCCAGTTGGCTTCTTCGGCAAAGCCTATTCTGTCCCTGACACCGTGGGGCGTTATGTAGGTTGGAAGGCTCAACAGAAGATGTTGAAGAAGATTTACCCAGAATTGGGTGACGATCAGGTCAAAAAACTAGCAGCAGAAATAATAAATGACACGTATCAAAACTACGACCGCTTGTCTTCTGTTGTTAAACGTCTGTCTCGCATGGGTATTATGCCTCAGTTTGCTTCCTTTACGGCTGAGTTTATGCGTAATCAATACAATCAGGCAAAGATTATTAAGCAAATGCTTCAGGGTAACTTTGGTGCTGATCTAGGACTAGACATCAGCAAAGCCAGTAGGTCTGCCATGAGAGTAGAAGGTGCTAAAAGACTAACGGCTTTAGCCACAGTGTATGGTGGAACATACGCGGCAATCGAAGCAATGAATCGTGATGGTGGTGTAACCGAACAAAATGAGCAAGCTATTAAAAACTCATTGCCGAGTTGGGACCAGGATAAAACGTTAGCAATGCGAGTTTCAGAAGATGGCAAAACGGTCAGTTACGCCAACGTATCTTATATTTCTCCTCACGCACTTGGGCTTGCCGCATTTGATGCCGCCATGAAAGACGAACCAATCGACAGCTTGGCTTCCTTGTTAGTAGGAGAGTTCGTGGGTGAAGGTTCATTTATTAACCGAGGTTTGATGGAGGCTGTAAACAATCGCAACAATAGAGGTAACAAAATTAGCTACTCTGAAAATGATTTGGAGAACGCCAAGGAGCGACTTGTTTATTTTGTCAAAGAATCCTTCCGTCCGGGTATTGTTCGTGAGGCAGGAAAATTAGATGAAGCGTTGCGCGGAGTTGGAGACCTCAGTGTAGCTCAAGTGTTAAAAAGACAAGTGGGTTATAGAGTTAACACAGTAGACATAGGCGAGAGCGTGATGTTTGCTATGCGCGAAAACAAGGATAACGCTGATGGTTCAAGCGGAAGTTACAGAAGAGCCAAAGAAGATGGCACGTTTAGTCCCGCAGACCTAGAAGTTATCTACCAACGGGCTAATGATGGCCGTAGGCAAAGTATGATGGCTATTGCTCAAAGGAATGATGATCTTGCAAAGCAGGGGTTTACGGAATCCGAACGAATAGGGGTAATGAAAGACGCTGGCATTTCCTCTAAAGACATACTTGCTACATTAGATGGGGATTATAACGACCTTAAGAGAACTTCAAAGCCATCGACATCTGAAATCTACAACGAAATGGGCGAGACGATGCAACAGAAACGCAGCAACATACTGAAGGAGATGCGGAATGACCCGCAAACTGGCAAGAGGCTGATGAGTATGTGGGTTCGTGAGAAGAGGAATGCTGACAAGGGCTTGAATCAGAGGGATACGCTGATGCGTAACATGGATACAGATGAGAAGGTAGATTATCTATCCAAGAACCCCGGCATGATAAATGAGTTCAAGCGCAAGAATCTGCTGTCCAATGAAGTGCTTCGTGCGCTAAGGATCAGGGGAGTGATGTAAATCGGGGTGACCCAGGAATCAGCCCTGAAGCCCCCTAGAAGGGCTTACTATCCCAGACCCTACCCCTACCCCTCGGAACAAAAGAAAAGCCCCTCAGGGGCATCTGAGAGGCTTGCTACGTAGTAAAAACTGGGGGTATTTACTAGGATACTGCTACAAAGAAAAATATAACTGCCATAATGAAGATTACTACGACGTGTGGCTCTGGTAAGTATTCCATTTACTCGTCCCGGTAGGCTGCGCCATGTGGGTTAATCATGTAGCTGTCGATGGCATCCGGGTCAAACCCAGCGCAGTAGGCTAACGCACGACAGGCTTCCGTAAAGTTGCCCATGTGTGCTAATTTAAACTCAATCTCTGCGTGTTCAATTGTGTCGATGCTTGCCAGTGTGTTGGTGTATGTGACTTTAATCATAGTTATGTGTTGTTCGTTGACAAGAAGCAGGGTGTTGAGTCTCCCATCCACGCTCCTATCTGGTTGTAGTAAAAGAACTCTTCCGCTTCTTCTGTTGTCATGTCATTAGACTCTAATTGTTTTATGACCTTGCCCTTGTCGTAGCAAACGATTGGCTCTTGGCCACACCGCTCGACCACCCCAATAATACAATCATCGTATCCATCCATGACCAATAGGTCGAACTCGTCTGGATCAAACCCAGCGAACAAAGCTGTTAAATCTTTAGTTGTTTCTTGGCTCATGGTTACAGGAACATTGGTTCAAAGAAAGCGACCTTGGAACTGTGGACAACACCACACCCAACGATTGGTTTGGCGGCATACACTCTTCCGTAGTTCATAGACGGGTGGTCATGCTCTACGCCACATCCTACCTGCATACCGAAGACACACTCGTGTTGGTTGGCGTGATATACGAGGCCAGCCTGGGCGTGTAGGTGTCCTTGGACAAGAGAGTTAAACTCAGCTACGGCATTCTTATATGCAGCTTGTTGTCCACCCTTACCCTTGTCTCCGTGTCGGTAGATGACATCATCAATCATTAGATCGTGGTAGCGAGGGTGGATTGTCCAACCATCGAGTTGCCACAGAGACTTGAAGTCTTTCATCAGATGCTCTGGTATGCCAATGGTCTTAGCCTTCCGGGACGGTAGGTCACTATGGTTACCCTTGAGGTAGTCTAC
>Ga0208148_1000867_pt1 | contig 11350 bp, 18 predicted proteins | sample DEB08_DNA_16_FD_184525 | JGI IMG/M metagenome (GOLD analysis project Ga0208148, IMG submission 184525) | Aqueous microbial communities from the Delaware River and Bay under freshwater to marine salinity gradient to study organic matter... | ecosystem: Environmental > Aquatic > Marine > Coastal ...
AGAGTGTGACACAGAGTAGGACACAGAGTGTGACACAGACTACCTACAAACAAGAAGTAAAGAATAAAAGAAAGAAAGAATTGTTTACCCAACCCACGGCTAAACAAGTTTATGAGTACATGCAAGCGCAGGGATGCACAAAGTTTGATGTTGCAGCTCAGTTTGTAGATCACCACTCAGCATCGGACTGGCACCTGGCCGGTAATCGCAAGATGAAGGACTGGAAGGCAGCCGCTCGCAACTGGCTACGCAACGAGAAGAGGTTTAACCGACGACCGTTTGAGAAACCAGAGAACGTGGTCCAGATAGATCCGCGTCAAGAGCAGAGAAAAAACGCACAACGAAAAGAGTTGGAGGAGATGTTAAATGGCATTACCCAATGAGCATATTTTTAAAAAGGTTCACCAGAATGCAGAGCGGATGCTTGAGCACCAAGTGCTGGGATGGATGAGTCAGCCGCTGGAGAACGTGACCTCACCGATTCCTATTCAACCGTTCGTGGCGAAAGTGATTGAGCAATGCTGCCAGGACATTCGTCCATGTGAAAAACCACCTCTTGAATCTGGCGAGATGCTGGTTGAACTCAGGAAGCTGTCGAGGGCTTACGGAACACTGTACGTCAAGCTAAGACAGGCCTGGGCGTTGTTTTACGAACAGAGAGGTCAGGCTGCATGATCTACCAAAAGCACCAAGCGCAGATGTTGGTGGCGCATATCAATAAGTTTTTCGAGAAGATGCCAACCGGCAGGCTGGACGTTGTTCGCGCAGAAGACCGACGATCAACTGATCAACAAAGCTTGCTACACGCAATCATCCGCGAGGTAGCCAATCATGTTGGGGTTGGCGAAGGCGAGATGAAAGACAACATCTTGAAGCGCAATTCTGAAGGTGTTTTTCCCTATTGGCCGTATGACATTCAGCAGACACTTCCTAAGCGATTAAGCAAAGAACGACCAGAGGTGTTGCAAGTTGCGCCAGGTCTAGTGCCTAAGTCTGAGAGCAAACTCACTAAGCGCGAAGAGAGTGAGCTGATCGAACGAATCTACTCGCTAGGGAGCGAATGGGGCGTACAGTTTGCAGAGGTAACCCGTGAGCAAGTTGCGTAAATCGGCAAGGGGTCAACCCTGCACGTTGCAGATCTTCCCTTATTGCCAGGAAGACAGAGAGACGGTTGTGCTGTGCCATTTGAACAGTTTGGCTAAAGGCATGGCGTTGAAGAGCCAAGATTATTTTGCCGCCTATGGTTGCAACATTTGCCACGACATCATCGACGGCAGACGACCAACCCTGATTGAGAAGGACGAGATATTGAAGTGTCAGATGCGAGGCCTGGAAAGAACCTGGGCAATCATGATCGACGAGGGGTTGATTCAGGTTGCGTAAATCAGAAGTCGAAGAGCTTTTCGACCTAGAGTTGAAGAGTCACAAGATCAAGTTCGAGCGAGAGGTTCGCCTGATACCTCAAAGAAAATTTAGGTGGGATTTTGTTATTGAAGGTCTTGCGATTGAGATACAAGGCGGGACGTTTAAAGGCAGCAGAGGAGGTCACACAAGTGGCCAGGGATACCAGAAAGACTGCGAGAAAATGCAGTTAGTGGTGATGGAGGGTTATACGCCCCTGTACTTTACGAGCGATGACGTTCGCAAGGGGAGGGCCATAAAGGTGATAAAGGAGCTTTTGAATGGGCGATATCACACCACACCAGAAATGGGCTAGAGACACCTGTGAGGCTCTAAAGACTTTGTTGCAAGCGGCAGAGCAAAACAAGATCAGCGGCTTCGTGATCGTGTTTGAAGCGGTCGAGAAGGATGTCTACGAAATCCAAACTCATGCAGCAGGCGAGTTTGACAGCCTGCCAGCGGTTGCAGGAAGTTTGCTGGGCGAGGCAATACGTCTTGTGATGGCAGAGGCAGATCCCGATGCCAGTTAAATCACTTGAACAACATTTAGATTTTTGCACAACCGACCATCAGAGAGAGGTGTTGCAACTGCACATCGAAGGTTTGTCGCAGGTTGAAATCAGCCGCCAGCTTGGCAGACACCCGCGCCGCATAAGCGAGACCATTGGTCGGGTTCACAAAAAAGCAGCAGAGCAAGGCTATGCGCCATCGTTTGATATGCGGCACCAGGCAGCGCCAGGTTTTGCGACAAAAAGATTAAGCACAGCATACAAGGAAGATGGCTCGATCGCGCTTCAGTGGCACATCCAAGAGCCGATGAAGCAAAAGATCGACGAGATGATGACTGAGTTCGTGGCTGGGTTTAAAGACGAGCTGCAAGGCATACACGTTCCTGTTACTGCGCCCAAGGATGTAGATGCAGATCTGATGTCGTTGTACATGGTGGGTGATCATCACCTTGGCCTGTACACCTGGGCAGAAGAGGTTGGCCACGATTGGGATACAAACAAGGGTGAGCAGATGTTGAATGACGCTGTTGATCGTCTTGTTTCAGTCTCACCAAATAGCGAAACGGGTTGCTTAATAAACTTAGGTGATTTTTTTCACATCCAAGATACAACGAGCAGTACACCAGCCAGCAAGCACTTGCTCGATAGCGATGGACGTTGGGGGAGAACAATCAGGGCAGGGTCTCACCTGATCAAACGAGTTGTACTTCGGATGCTCGAAAAGCACAAGAAGGTCATGGTCGTAAACGCCCGAGGCAATCACGATCCAGACGCAAGCCTGTTCTTGAACACTGCCATACAAATGTACTTCGAGAACGACCCCAGGGTTGAGGTGCTTGATAACTTCAATAAGTTTGTCTGGTTTCGCTTTGGCAAAAATCTGGTCGTCTGCCACCACGGCGACAAGATAAACGCCAACCGGCTGTATGAGGCAATCACTAAAAACCTTAGAAAAGAATTTGGCGAATCTGATCACGTTTACGCATACCTGGGCCACATCCATCATCGAGATGCTAAAGAGGTCGGGCACATGCACATCGAGCATTTCGGGGTGTTGCCGCCTACTGATGCCTGGGCGAATAGCAGCGGGTTCGTTTCTGAGAGAACGATGACCTGCATTGTATTGCACAAAGATTTTGGAGAAGAGGCGCGACTTAAAGTAACTGCGGAGAGACTCAATGAAATCACTAGCTAGACAAGTGGGCGGTAATCATTACCAGGTAGGAATGGCCATACAACCGGCAGAGTTTATTTTGGCTAATGACTTAGGTTTTGCTGAGGGGTGCGTCGTCAAGTACGTCACACGATACCGGCGCAAGACAGGCTCGTCTCCCTTGCCAAACATCGAAGACTTGCGAAAGGCGGCTCATTATTTGGAGATGCTGATCGAACGAGAACTTAAAAACATGGAGGTGGAGACGGAAGATGAGCGATTGCAATCTCAAATTGATAGGGCTGAGTGTGACTGAAGAGTTACGCAAGAAGGCCGATGAGCTACTTGAACGGTGGGCGAGAGAGTATGCGCTTGATAAAACCGGCGACTTTGCTGCGGTCAACATTCTCGATGGCAACTTTGCGCTGTCAGTTGCAGGCAAGCCAAACCCGTTAAAGCAAAAGGTAAACGCTAAAGAAACGCGACCACAACCTCATGCTCGCATCCCCGTGTATCGATCAACGGCGATGGACGAAATCATGTTTGCGATCAAGAAGGTCAACCCTGATTACTTCTACGCACTGAAAGAGTATTACTTGAGAGGTACGGTTAAGGCCGTTGCCAGGGAGCTGCATTGGTCAGAGACAAAGGCCAAGCAAGCCAAGGCAGCAGGGTTCGATATGGTGGTTCTCATGTTGGAAGAACGAGGGTATTAGATCGTAAGTTAATACGCGATTAGGTAGGGGGGGTAATCTGTGTTCGTGCTCATATCCGCTTAGTACGCGATAGGGTAGGGGGGGTAAAATGAGAAAGGGTGCGGAGGACGCATGGGAGTCGAACCACCCTCTAACCCAATGAATTCATTGAGCAAAAATATATAACAAAAATTTTATATACGTTCTATATACGTCAAAAAAGTCTTGTGCGGTCGCCCAAACGGGGGTATAAGTATCCATAATTGCAACACCTGACCCTATAGGACCGCCTCTTGGCGGTTTTTTTATGCCCTGGATAAACTTCAAACGTGATGAATTTGCTTGCCAACACTGCGGCGAGAACGAGATCGATGACAAAATCATTGATGTCATTCAAGCGATACGCACAGAGGTTGGCTATCCTCTTGTCGTTTCGAGCGGGTATCGGTGCAGTAAGCACCCTGTCGAGGCGGCGAAGTCTAAGCCTGGAACGGGGACGCACTGTCGGGGTGTTGCGGCAGATCTTGCAGTATCTCACCGCCAGGCTAAGGAAGTTCTTTCGGTTGCTTTGCGAATGGACGTTGGCGGTGTGGGCGTACACCAAAAAGGCTCGGGCCGATTTGTACATATTGATGTTGACCCCGACCGTAAATCGCTTCTCTGGACCTATTGATGTTAGGCACCGTCCTCAAAATAGCTGGGCCTTTGGTTACCGGCTTTATGGAGAACAGGCAGAAGGTGTCGGCAGCGAAGGCAGACCTGAAGGTGCAGCGCCTGACCAATGGTATACCAGGCTACAGCGACGAGTTTTTGATCTTTATATGGGCAGCGCCATTCGTGGCTTGCTTCGTGCCTGGCTTGCAAAACTACGCAAGAGAGGGCTTTGAATATCTGTCAAACCTACCAGATTGGTACGTTGGCGGCTTTGTGAGCATCACTTTCGCTGTTTTTGGCATCGATAAGCTATTTGCTTACAAGAAAAGTTAAAAAAGGGCTGCAATCCTCCACCCACTCCTCTCGCAGCTCTTTCCCCCATAACGGGGGTTTTATCAACAAACTGAGACATATTTATGAGACGGATACTGGTCAACCCCAGGCGGCGCGACTTTACACCCATGACATTTACGCAGGCGATCGACAGCGACATCCCATACGTCGTTGATTTTTCCGTCAGCGCCAGTGATCGTGGCACCTCTGTGTCCTCAGTCAGTGCAGAATCAAAAGGCTCACGGGCCTTAACTATCACAACCCCTAGCGTCTCTAGTGGCGTGGCAACCTTCTACGTCAGCTCAACATCGAGCGGTCAAGGCGTGGTCAAGGTCACTGCGACCTATGCAGACGGCAAACAAGAAACCCAATACATGACGGTGATTGCAAACAATCCCGAGTACCGATCAACCAACTGAGGAGAAAACTGGTGGAGAACCAAATAAACCTTGATGAAATTAATGGCAGGCTGAATTTCTTGGCAGAGCAACGCAATGCTGCTCAGAACGAGAACGTCATCCTCGCCGGTCGCTTGGCGGCTGCTATGGCTAAGGTCGCTGAACTCAGCCCTGAACCACAATTTGAAGAAGTAGAAGAAGATGGGAACGACAGCAGCGAACAAGAATAGATCGGTTCGCAAAGAAGCGCTCAGAGAGCAGTTAAGTGCCCAGGGCCATGTTCAGCATGTCGTTGATATTCTGGATGAAATCAAGGATCTGCGGAAAGACCTAGACCAGCAAGACTTGGCTCGCTACAAGGTTGTACTCGATACCAAGTTGAAGCTTATCTCTAAGTATCTGCCAGACCTGAAGTCTGTTGAACACACAGGCGATGAAGATGCCCCAATTGCAATCGCAGCCTACGAAATCAACTGGGAATAGCGTAAGCCTGCCCAAAGCCTTTAAAGAGCTGGTCGAGCCGCACAGATACAAGATCTATTGGGGCGGTCGCGGTTCTGGTAAGAGTTGGGCCTTTGCTACTGCGTTATTGCTTATTGGTGCTGGTACCAAGCCTAAACGCATACTTTGCGCCAGAGAGATCCAGAGAAGCATCAGGGACTCGGTTCACAACCTGTTGGCTGATCGCATCAAGGCATTGGGCCTGAGCCACTTCTACCAGATACAACAGAACGAGATCAGAGGCATCAACGGCACCCAGATCATTTTCTCTGGACTGTACGCAAACCCTGAGAGCTTGAAGTCTCTTGAGAGCATAGATATCTGCTGGATCGAGGAAGCATCGACGGTGAGTGAGAACTCATGGCGGCTGCTGATTCCAACGATTCGGAAAGAGGGCAGCGAGATATGGGCAAGCTTCAATCCTGCACTGAAAAGCGATCCTGTCTATCAGAGGTTTGTGATGAATAAGCCTGCGGATGATGCAGTGGTTAAGAAGGTTAGCTGGCGTGATAACCCTTGGGTAACCCAGCCACTCAAAGACGAGATGCAGCGGCTCAAGGACTACGATTACGAAGAGTATCTGCACGTTTATGAGGGTGAGCTAAAGCAGTTTGCTGATGGCGCTATCTACGCCAAGCAGCTCAAGAAGGCCAGGGATGACGAGCGCATAACCTGGTTGCCAGTTGAATCTGCACCTGTTCACACGTTTTGGGACTTGGGCAGGAACGACACTACTGCGATCTGGTTTATGCAGCAGGTCGGTATGGCCTATCGGTTCATCGACTACTACGAGCACCGCCTGGTTGACCTGGATCATTACGCTAACGTGCTGCGTGACAAAGACTATATGTACGGCACACATTACCTGCCGCATGACGCAGAGCACCGCGTGTTAGGTGCAGGCAACCGATCAAGGCGAGAGATACTAGAAGGCCTTGGCGTATCTCCTACCCACACAGTGCCAAGAATCGACAGTGTAGAGAACGGCATTGCGATGGTCAGGGACATGTTTAGCAAGTGCTTCTTTGACGCAGAGCGATGCGAGACAGGGCTGAATGCCTTGGCAAACTATCAATATGTTTGGGACGAGCGTTACGACACGTTCCGACAAAACCCACTCCACAACTGGGCCTCTAACGGCGCTGATGCATTTCGCATGTTCGCGCAAGGTTACGAGGAAGAAGTTGCGGAGGTTGAATTGGACTTTTCATCAGAATGGTAAACAGATCACCAAAGAAAAAGCAGGCCATTATCGACGAGGCTATGGATCGCTTCGACACGGCATCTGACTCTTGGTCTTACTGCTACAACGACTCCCTGGAAGATATAGAGTTTGTTGATAGCGAGGACGGTCAGTGGGAAGACGCAGTGCGCCAGGCGCGTATCAATCGCCCATGCCTGACGTTTGACAAGCTATCCAGTGCTGTTGATCAGGTTGTTGGTCAGCAGTTGCAGATGCTACCTGGGGTGAAGGTACGTGGCGCAGAAGAGGGTGACAATGACGTTGCGGAGATCTACGAGGGACTGATTAGGCAGATCGAGCAGAGAGGTAACAAGGCTTACAAGACTGCATTCAAGTTCAGTGTGAAGGGTGGCTGGGGCGTTTGGATGATCGACCACGATTACCAAGACGATATCAGCATGAACCAGGACATCATCCTGCGTGAGATCAAGAACCCGTTTAGCGTGTTGTTTGATCCCATCATTCAGATACAAGACATGAAAGAGTGCCGGTATGCGTTCATGTTCGACGACATCGAAAAGGATGAGTTTGAGCGCATGTATCCCAAGGCCAAGACTGGCGTGGGTGAGGACTTCTACAGCACTGGCAACATGAAGACCTGGATCAACGAAGACACGATCCGAGTCGCAGACTATTACCGCATCGTGATGGAAGAGCGCCGATTGGTGCAGCTATCAACGGGTGAGGTGGTTGATTACGCAGACATAGAGCCAATTATTGACGAGCTAAACTTCAAGGGCGTGACGATTACAAACGAGCGCATCGTTGAGGGTCGCAAGCTTGAGCGGTTCAAGATCACCGGCTTGGAAGTGCTTGAAGAGTATGAGTGCGTTGGGCGTTATATCCCATTGGTGCCTCTGCTTGGCAAGACCACCAATATCAACGGCAAGTTCTTAACTCGCGGGTTGGTTCGTAAGGCAAAAGACGCACAAAGAATGTACAACTACTCTCGATCAACTGCTATCGAGGTGACGGCGCTGCAACCTAAGCAACCGCTCATGGCTACACCGGCAATGATCAAAGGTCATGAAGACCGATACCGCAACCTGATGACCTCTAACGACCCTGTGTTGTTGTTTAACTTTGACCAGGGACAGAAGCCATTCAGAGAGCCACCAGCACAACCATCAGGCGCTTTGCTGACTGACGTACAGATCAGCTCGGACGACATCAAGAGCACTACAGGGATCTTTGACGCAAGCCTGGGCGCAAGAGGTAACGAAACCTCTGGACGAGCAATCAGGGAGCGACAACTGCAAGGCAATATCGCCACCTATGAATTTGTCGATGAACTGGTTGAGTCCATCAAGTACACCGGCGAGATCTTTATCGACATGATCCCCAAGATCTACGACACAGAGCGACAGATCAGGATTCTGGGCGAGGACGATGCCGAAGAGATCAAAGTCATCAACAAGCCTCAGCTCGACTTACAGACCGGCGAGACGGTCATGATCAACGACCTCAACCGAGGCCACTACGACATCAAGGTAACAACTGGACCAAGCTTCTCAACCCGCAGATCTGAGACAGCAGAGCAGCTCGGCACCTTGTTTGGTCAGAACCCACAAATGGCGCAGCTCGGTGCAGACATCTACTTCAAGTCGCTTGACCTTGTTGGCGCTGATGAACTGGTTGAGCGTGTACGCAAGGCAGGTATCAAGCAGGGCGTGATAGAGCCTAACGAAGAAGAGCAGCAGAAGATCTCTCAAGCGCAACAGCAAGAACAGCAAATGAAGGCCCAGGCTATGCAGATGGAACTGGCCATGAAGCAGGCAGAGGTAGCCAACGAGCAAGCAATGGCCAAGGAACGTGAGAGCAAGACCATGCTGAACACGGTCAAGGCGCAGGTTGAGCAGTTAGAACTTGCCCAGGCACAGCAGGACTTAGAAGCGCAACGGATTGCAGCGATGCGGTTACGTCAGACAGTAGGGATGCCAATTCAATGAGGCCAGCAGCAGGGAAAGCCAGAGTCAAACGGACCAGCGGTGGTCGAAAGGTTAGCTATGGCCAGAAGGGCGCAAAGGTAAAGCCAGGCACCAAGAAGGGCGACTCCTACTGCGCCAGAAGTGCAGGCCAGATGCGTTCGCACCCAAAGGCAGCACGTAACCCGAACAGCCCTCTCAGGCTATCGAGAAAGCGCTGGAAGTGCTCAGGTTCTAAATCAAGGAGAAGCTAAGTGAGCTTGTACAAAAACATTCACGCCAAGCGAAAGAGAATCAAGGCAGGCAGCGGTGAGTCAATGAACAAACCTGGATCACGGGGCGCACCTACCGCTAAGGCGTTCAAGAAAGCAGCAAAGACTGCCAAGAAAAGGAAGTAATCATGCCAAGGGTAGGAAACAAGCACTTTAGCTACAAGCCAGCCGGTATCGCCGCAGCCAAGAAGGCAGCGAAGAAGAAGAACGTCAAAGTTAAGTACGGGAAAAAGAAATGAACAACGCAATCGCGCAAATGCTTGCTGGAAGAGCACCGGCTCAACGACCAAGCCCCAACCCAGTTGGCAACGCTGTTCCTCAACAAATGAAGCCCCCAATGCCACGCAGGCAGGCACCTCAAATGCCACGCCCTCAAATGCCTGGACAGATGGGAGCACTGCCTGGCGGTATGAAGATGCCGATGGGCAATCAAATGGCTATGCAGCAACCACCCGCGCAACCAGGTCAGCAGCAAGCTGTCAGAGGCCGTGATGGTGGTATGTATCGCATTGTTGTTGACCCAACTACTGGCTTGCAGACCTTCGCCCCGTACCAAGGCGGTATGGCCTAATACATGCCTGCATCACCTCGCCTTCAGGCTTTGTTGAGAGCTAAAGAAGAAAACGAAATTGGTAACTTCCTGTCTGCCGTTTTAGAAGCTCAAGACGAGATAGGCGGCATCGAGGCAGAGCGTTACATGGAGATCATGGATCGCAGCCCATACGGTACAGGCGTATCGATGTCTGTTGGCTATGACGATGAATCAGCTATGTCGCCACTGGATCTCGCGGCAATAGTCTCAAGCGCTATCCCTATCGTCGGTGATATGACAGGACTAGCAGCAGACGCTGATATGTACGCCCGTGACCCTGAATCAAGGAACATGGTCAACTACTTGCTAAGTGCTGCTGGCGCTATCCCGTTAATACCAGCGGCATCGCAGGTTAGAAAAATAAGCGATAGCGCAATGGACGCTGGCATAGCTCCTGGTCGCACTACGAAAACGTTACGCGGCGTTGAGTTTGACGAGGGATTTGATCCAAGGGTTAAAGAGCAAGAAAGGTTACAAAACCTAGAGTTACAAATCGAAGAACGCCCAATGGCTGAAAAGCCGGTGATCTCGTTAGAAGACCTTGAAGGCAGACCTTTTTTAACGTCAATGTCAGACAGAACTAGCGCCGGTGGCAGGCTGATGGCTGTTAATGACGTAGAGCTTGGCGAAGGCGTTGATTTAAAAGGCGGCCAAGACTTCATGTTCGACAACCCCGATATGGTTTGGGCCTCTGATCCACAAGTTGTTGCAGGCCTGAAAAAACGCGCTGACATTCTGCGTCGGCAAACCGGCAAAGATCCAATTTACTTACCGTGGCAAATGGCCCCAACCGGCGGCGACCACGCAACGATGACGACAGAAGTAATGTTGCGCCATGCAAAAAGCAACATGATGAAAAAAGATCAAAAGGCGTTAGATAAAGAAATTAAGCAAATAATCCCAGATTGGAAAGGCGTTAATGATCCAACGTCAATTGATCAGATTTACAACGTAAGCGGCGATAAGAGAAAGCAAATCCAGCAACTGATGGATGTCGGGTATAGAGAGAAGGGCGGCATGAGTCGCGGTGAGGCTAGGCTTGCTGTCTCAGACATGACTCAATTACAAGGCCGACAAGGAAGGCTGATCAATGTCGGGGAGATAGGTGAGGGCGACATTATTGTCGACTCAGGACATCCGACCTATTTAGCGGCTCTACGAGGCCAAGGATTAGGTTCATTAGACAGAGACATTGTGGCAACACAAATTTTGCCCGCAATGGTAGATACAAGGCGCATTGCTGATCCTGCAAAGCCAAGCGCTCAAGACATTCGGGCGCTTCAAATGAAAGGGTACTACGGAATCATCGACGAGGATTTGTTGAGGTCGCTAGAGCGCTAATACAAAAAACGAGGCTCGAATTGTTTGCTCAACTCAGGCCCGTAGTTTTCCAAAAGATAAGAGGTAACGTCTGAAACAGACACCTCTTTGACGTTTTTCCCGACACATTCGCACTCAAAAAGATCTAGTGCGTCGAACATTTCGGCGGGCATTTCTACGTCTGTGTTTACGAATGGTCGCATAGGAAAAGTATACCAGTTTTTCGGTTAACAGTGCCGACTCACTGTTACTAGGGCAAACCCACCGCCCTAAATAAAGACCGCCCTAGTGGCGGTTTTTTCGTTCTGGTGGGGAAAATCCGTGGAGACGAACTCATGACTGATGCAGCAATAG
>Ga0208148_1000868_pt1 | contig 11343 bp, 21 predicted proteins | sample DEB08_DNA_16_FD_184525 | JGI IMG/M metagenome (GOLD analysis project Ga0208148, IMG submission 184525) | Aqueous microbial communities from the Delaware River and Bay under freshwater to marine salinity gradient to study organic matter... | ecosystem: Environmental > Aquatic > Marine > Coastal ...
CTAACTTGCAATAGAGTCGAAATACCCATTCCGTCTTGGATTCTTACATATGAGGTTACCCATAAGAAGAATTTGAGACATAAACCCGTATTGATCTAATGCTTTTTGCATAGGCGTTAGATGGAATCCATAAGATTTCTCAGTATTCACATCATATTGTCCTTCAATTTCACTAGAACCAATCATTACTGGGCTAGTTCCAACAAGTCCATCAACAGTAGCAAATTCCCAAGTCTTAGTATTAAGACAGAAAATATGACCAGTTGGACAAGATTCATCAGCTATAATAGGTACTCCTTTGTAGTAAAGTGAAGTATAACCAGCCTCTCCTGCAATACCTGCAATAGCGCCTTTAATAAGTCCACCTGTACTATCATTAGCATTTCGTTCATTACTTACAGAAGTAAATAGTGCAGAAATGAAATCCCATACAGCTTCAGTTGTAAGCATTAGGTCTACCTTTTGGTTACCTGAGTTAGTTGCTCTCAACATTGCATCAAGTGCAGCAAAAGTAATAGTAGTTGTTGAAGTATCAACAGTACCCTTAATAGTTGTGAATGTAGCTCGTGAGAGTCCTCCATAAGTAGCAACGTTAGTACCATCATCAGCACCAGCAACAAGACCTAGAAAGTCTTTATTTGAGTTACCAGTTCCATCTCCATAGAGAATAGTTCCAATATCTTCTGACATTTCTTGTGCAGCTTCTTGTCCTTTTTGTACTTGTAGGTCTCTAACTGATTCCTTAGTTTTACTTAAAGATAGTTCATCTCCTGGTAGTACAATAGGTTGGTAGTAGCTTCGTGGGCTGAATACCATTTTTTGTGTAGTGTTAACTTGATTAGTGTTAAATCTATCAAGTCCAGAGAAAGAACCACCATTGTTCGCTTTTTCTGTTTTAACAACAATTCGTTTTACATCAGATGTAAATTTTCCTTTTCTTTGACCAAGCATAATTTGTGTAACCAAATTAGCCGTTAATACAGTATCGACAATTTTAGGTGCGATCTGGTCTTTAGTATTGTTTTGTAAATCTCTTCAAAAAGACATAATATTTATAGTTAAAAATAATGTTTTGTGAAGAAAGCTACGTTATTTTAGGGATAAACTATCCCATCCTGTACCTTTTACATATCCAGTTACTTTTGAATTAGATGCTCTATTACCAGAATTAGACTCTGCTGCCTTTCGTTTAGCTGCATCCTTTTCTGCCTTAGTAGCTCCATTATCAGTTGCTTCCTCGAGCTTATGGTACAAGTCCATAGCTTTCTTCAAGTCTCCTGCTGTGTATTCATCAGCTATTTTGAGTAACTTGTTTTCTTCAAACTCGTTACCCTCATCTTTCAACTCAGCAAGAGTATCATCAATGTACCGATTAGCATCATCTTTTTCCTTTGTGGATAACTCAGATTTCTTATTAAACTCTCTCTCAGTCTGTTTACGAGCATATTCCATTGCTTCTCTTGGAGTCATATTTTCTATGTCTTCATCAGATAATGGTTTATTCTCAACAGCATCAAGTCTATCCATAAGTTCTTGGTATTCCTTATCCCTTTTAGCATTAGATTCTTTTAGAGCTTTATTCTCTGCAAGTTTCTCTTGCCATCTTGGATGTTCATGGAAAGGAGTTTGCTTATCATCAGGAGTATCAGTTTTATCATCCTCTACCTCATCTGCAGGTTTAGTAGGCTCTGGTTCTTCTGGGACTTCTGTTCTCTCAGATGACGAGTCTGAATGGTCATAGGTTTCTTCTGGAGTATCATACTGCGAAAAGAAATCTTCAACACTTGCGTCTAGTTCATTTGACATGAATTGTATTATTAACGGATAAATACCAGTTTATAGACTTGTACGATTGGTCTTACTAAAATATTACTGTACTTGTGGGTTTTGTCAAATTTGATTTATTTGTTCCTCAAAACCATTCTTTGTTTCTTGATTTGCTACTTCGTTCTGTTCTGCTTGTAATATCTCTTGGTTCTTCTTCTCTATTTCAGCTGCTTGTGTTTGTAGTTCTTGAACTGCTTCATCTACGTCCTCCATACCTAGCATCTCATATAGTCTTTTATCTGATATCTTACCAAGTTGTGCAAGTTCTATTGCTTGTGCCTTCAAAGCATTAGGGTCTTCAGGTACAGTACTTCAAGGTTTAACTTTTACTCTGAGTCCATCTAATATATCCTCTCGTTTGAACTTAACATATTCAGCCGAATCCTCACCTCATAGTATAGGTAGAGTCTCCTCCTTGCCATAGAATACTTTAATTAGGTGAGTAAATCAATTGTATAACTCTTCTGATACTTGCTCTATAGCTCTTCATAATGTTGCTTGTCTATCTTCATCTCATTCTCTTAGTGCCTCTCTTGCTCGTCCTGACTCATTAGCTCAACCCTGTCTTTCTCATCTAGTTGTACTATGAATACCAAATATATTGTCTATTGCATTTCGAGAATCCTGTAAGTCATTTTGTATATGTGATGGTAGTGGTTGTGCTTGTACATAAGATATTGATTGTCCCTCTCATAGATTAACACCATCTCATGCTTCTAGGTTTGCATCTGCTTCTGATGCTTGATCTGAGCTAAATCATTCATATACCCTAATAGGGTTACCAGTAGCATCTGCATTATCTGAGATCTGTCTTTTTCTATCATTTATATTATCTTGTAGGGTTTTACTGAGTTCCAAACAAGTAGTATCATCTATGATGTTCTCACCTATATTATAGACATTAAAAGATATAAACGGCTTTCGTGGTCTCTCAAAGAAGTTATGAGTCGTAGGTTCTCCCTCTAATATTTCACCATTCTCGTCAAACTTTTCCTCCTTTACACCTTCATAGTCAAATAATGGGTTCTTGATTGCTTCAAGTATTAACTCAGAACCAATAGATACTAATTTCATATCGTCTGTCCACCACTCAATATAAGTAAGTTTAGTTCACATCTTACCACTAACTTTACTACTTATCTGTGATTCTTTATCAGGATATTTATTTGCAAGATAACTAGCTGTGTCTACTATTTTCTCTCATACGAACTCTGAATCCTCCATACAAGTAGCTTCACTATCTAGTAACAATCTAGATGGTAGCTTAACATCTGCGAATATCTTATCGTCCTTTATACCATACTTCAACATACCTATTCTCCATATTTGGTGTTGTCTTATAAGTTTCTCATATTTATGTTGTAGCTTCTGATCTTGATAGATAGCTGTAAGTATGTTTTGTATCTTAATAGATTGGCTTCTCTGATTTTTGCCTTTCTCTCATTTAGTATTAGCTTGTATAATTGTAACAACTGGCTTTGCTGGACGTGATGTAACAATAGGTACAATAGTCTCTATATCTGTGAATATTCTATTATCTGCTACTTTACTCTTGTCATCCATTATATCTTCTGACCTACTGTCTATACCAATATAATAGTTTTTATTAACATCTGCATTAGTCTTGAGTATCTGTTCTGATTTCGTAGCAATAGACATCCACTTTTTAATAATGTCTTTTAGTTCACTATCTTCCATATCTAATTTAAGCTCATCTAATGTAACTCAAACACTAAAATCTGAACGTTGTATAGCCTTATCTTCCATATAGTATATATTATCTTTTAAAATCAGCTCTCCATTTCCCACCTCTAAACTTAACGTCAACTCATTGTACTGCTGTATCTTCTCAAATTTTAACCCTTTTCTCCTTAATTGCAAATCAATCTATCATAGACCTTGTTTGATTTCATATAGCCATCGCCATAACTCTATCGAAATGGTTACTCACTTCTTCATCAAAACTAGCTGCCTTCATGTCTCCATTTGCAAAAGCTCGCATCTCTCTGAGTAGTGGTAGTGAATTTATAGTAAGTGAACCATCATTGAAGTCTCTTTGTAAATCAAAGAGCATCTTAGGCTTACTTGTAGAGTTAGTATACCAACCAAATCTATTTTCTTTCCCTCAACCTTTCTTGTTTATAACCTTCTGGGTAGTCAATAGATGTCCGTATTGTTTCTCTTGTATACTTGTTATAACTGCATTACCTATACTATTTCTCTCAGGTGTCACACTACACTTTCAATAGTTATTACTTGCAGATATCATCTCATCTGCTAGGTCTCATGCTGTAGTTAGATTGTTCTCAAACTCTGCAGCTTGCTCACCATTAGTTATGTTTAATACTTCTATAACTGAACTATCGAGTCAATATCATTCAGATACATCTGCACTTATCTTATAATCACACATAGGGTCATATTCTTCCCATATTTTCCAGTGTCCATCTTTCTCAAAGTCTAACTCTTTAGCTCTTAATATCTCAGAATCTATCTGATCTATATCAAAGAATCTCTCACCATCTACTAGAGGTATATTCAACATCTCTTGCTCGTATACGTTACGTCAATCTTTGTTTAGTGTACGTTTAACTGACTCCAGACTCAATACCCATTTCTTACTTGGTCGTTCCTTATTTATATCGTTAGCCTCTTTATCTGTTTTAACATACTTATCTTTCCATGTTATTTCTCAATCCTCTAATACTGACTTTTCAAATATTACTCATTCGTGATTATTCTCTAGTTTGTCATAGAGCCATGCAACACTTCCAGTATCACTAATCTTATTACACAAGAATACTACTATACCATGTGGGGCTATTGCAGGGAACATCTCATCAAAGTGCTCTATAACCTTTCGAGTCATTGGGTTAGACTTCTTAGTTATATTTGTTTCAAAGTCATCATATACTATATAGTCAGGTCTATTAGGTCAGAATATTAATCATCGTATCGGCTGACCTGTAGTGATAGCCTGTACTCTTATTCAGTTAGCTGTCAGAAAGTCAGATACTCAACTCTTCTTACTCTTCTTCTCTTTATTCTCTGTATCAAAAAATAGCTGTCAGAAGTCTAGTAATATCTTTGGGTTTGTTTGTAACTCAATGGCTATATCTAATAGAGCGTTTTCTGCATTCTTTTTATCTACTGATCCATATAACATCATCTCCCTATCTTTATAACAGATACGTCTGATAAAGTCTATCTTCTCTAACGATGTCTTAGCGCTCCCTCTAAATTCACAATCTACCATATACCTAGGCTCTCATACTTTACCTAACCTCTGTTTTATCTTGCATCTATCCTTATGAAACTCTGGGCTTATATGGGTGAAGTATTTCCCAAAATAGTATATAGCAAAAAGATATAAACTATGTTTACATAATTCATATCTCTTAGTCTTGTCTTGTAATGCTTCGTGTATGTTCATAAGTCAAGTATATCTATTTATAGCAATTGTGTTTCTTATAACCCCGTATATTTTGTGCCTTTTCTATATATTATACAATATCCTTTTTGTCTTTTTCTTCTAATTTAGCTCTTTTTAATCTCCTTTTCTCCTTATCAGCTAGTTTCTTAGACTTCTTACTACCAGGGTTATCGTGCATATCTATCTTCTGTGCCATCTCTTCTAGCTCTGAGTTATGTCATGTAATTACTGTGATCTTACCCTTATGATACTCTCACTCTCACATAAACATATAACCTTCGTCTACCAAGTCATTGCCGAATTGTACTGCATCCTCTTGTTTAGGATATACTCTGGTCACTGTTGTATATAGTTCTTCCATTATATTAGTTTATTATTTTTTAATAGCTCTTGCATCTCTTCAGAGTCATCTACTTGATACTCAAGGTTAGTGTTAGTATTCACTACCTCTTTCTTATCTACCATATCATAGTTATTCTTCATATGGAACATAGTAAATGGTGAACTCAATTCACCCAGTAAAGCGCCAGTCATAGCCCTACTTTTCAAAATATCCTTTATAGTAACCGACATATCGTAAATGTCTTGCTTATCTCAGTACCTTAATGCTCTATCCTTTTCTACTGGTAGACTCACCCATTCGTTATATCTCTGTTGTCAATAAGGCTTATCTTCAAACAATTGTCAAATATATATAATAGCCTTGTCTTTGTGTAGTTGATCTAATAGACTCTCTATTTGTTTTGTAACGTACTCTAATGTATATTTAGCTTTTGCCATATGTCTATATTATAAATACTCATCCGTTTATTCTAAACTCTCATTTTAATCATTGATCTCTTATATTAATAAGAGTACTATGTGCTTCTTTTGTTATTAGTTTGTTTTCCATATTGCTGTTAGTTGTTTCTATAATATATACATATTACTTAATTATTAGTATTTTGCAATGTTGGCCGAACATATTACCATAACTATTTATATATTAAAAAATATTGTAGTACTTCTCTCGCATCTCATTAAACGATTTATTGTCTGTATGTGCGAACTCTCTGTACATCTCTCGTAAACATCAAGCTTTCTCACACTGTTGTAGCATTAAATATCTACCTACACGCCCATTTCAATCGCCGAATGGATGTACCTTTTCGAAAGACACATGCCAATCCTTTATTTGTTTCCATGTACTATTTTCATTTGGATATAAATCCCCGAAATATAGAGCTAAGGCTGCATCAATTTCTTCATGATGTAAGCATTCTCTTCCTCATACAAAAACTGGATAGGCTCTAATTTGTCATGGAAAGCAATAGTTATTCAAGTGGTTCAGAGAAATATGAAAGTCTAACCAAGATAATCAAGCCTCATACGCCACCACATTTCTCTCGTCTTCTTGTTTATCATCAACTCCTTCTATTAAATTAGAAGTGTGGAAGAATGCCTCTATTTTACTTATTTTTTTCATAGTTTGTTTGGTTATTTACTGTAAACTGTTTACTGTAAGGTGTTTACAATAGTATTTATATAGTAAGTGGAATACACTTGATAATAGATGCCAATATGCGTACCCTAAAGGCTGTATACTTTTCATGTATATTCCACCCACCATACAAGAGTAAGATGAGTACCCAGCACAATAGGATTTTGTTACGTTGTGCCTTTAGCATGTTATATCTATTGATAGAATACACTAGATTTAACTACTTATTCAATGGGGAGTTTACTCTCCTTTAGTTATATCTATTTTAACTCGCTTAACTTCTTATCGAACTTAACACTGAAACTTCCATTAACTAATCCGAATTCCCCCTTTTCCATATGTTCACTAAATTTCTCAAGTACATCGCTTGCCTCTAGAATTAGTACCTCTAGTTTTTCTTCTGCCTGGTATTTAGGATTCGAACAACTCATTACTCATTGAGTCATCTCTGCTCCTGATGGAGTTACAATGATGGTAGTATGTGGGTTGTGGTTCTTATCTAGATATTCCATGATTGGCTTCATTACCTCTTGGAATTCTCGGTATTCTGGAGTGTCTGGTGACATAATTATATATGTTATAAATATAAATTGTTCTATAAGTGTATAGGTGTAATGAACCACAGAGTTTCACTGTAATACGAGTTCTAGACCTCGTGAGTTATTAAGCCTCATCACTACATCCATATACTTATATACCTCCTATGTGGGAGGGTGTTCGTCAACTTGCTCTACATATATACTAAAGGGGTCAATTAAAATCTTTCAGTCTTTCGTTTCCTTCTCAATAGCTGTTCAATATAAAAGCATATGTTCCTCTTTTTTTGTAATCGGCTTCATATCTCTATTGGTTATCAATTACTTCTTCAAATAAACCTTTTGAGTTTACTTTGTATCTAGTTGTCTCTATATGCGATGGGGACAAATGAATTAATCACTCATCAGCTATATATACCGTCTTCTCTATACATAAGTATCCTTCTTCATCTATATACATAGTTTTATTATTAAGTGTTATTTTCTAAGTGTTATTCAGCTCTGTACATTTAATAGATAGTGTAGTAGTCTATCTTTATCATAGAATCACTCTTTTAAAACTGTCATATTTCATGCCTTTATTCTATTAGTTATTGTATGCCTAGTAATATCTAGTTTCTTAGCTAGCTCTGATTGACTCCCGTTATTCTCCATAGGAATATCATACATTATATAATTCATTAGCTCTACAACTATATAATGTGCCTCGTCTAAAAATATATATCATTCTTTTTGATCTACACTATAAATTCCCTTCTCTGTTAGCTCTTCGTTTATTGTTACTTTGTATTTTATCATCTGTTTTTGTTAATTACTTTTACTGTATATATTATATCTATTTATGATTGTATTGCAAAAGATTATTTTGCTTTATGTGTTGTAAGATTCTACTATTGCTATACACTTTGCCCTATATACTCTTGATAGGTGTACTTCACCTGGGCTTGCGTGGTGTATTATCCTATGTACATTAGCTGATAGTCATACTCATTGATCTGCATTATTACGATCTGGTCAGTAATTAGCTTGGATAGGTCAGTAGTAAACATGGTGATAATCAGTAATAGGTTCTCCAGATATTACACATACCTCATCTCTGGCTAGTATTTCATCTTTTACTCTTTGTGTGAACTTAGCAGGAGTATTACTATTTGTTTTACTGATCTTACTTATAGGTTTTGGCTTTTGTTTGTTTAACGTACATTCCTTACAAGTAGAACTTACTCAGTATTTACCTATAGGCATATAAGTAAACTCAGTTGTTAGTTTTGGTTGCTTGCAGTTACGGCATTTTTTGTATTGCATTGCTTTGTTAGGTTATGTATATATTTCTTAGCCTCAATGTTGTGTTCCATGTTTTATTATTTTGTATGTCGGAAATTACATTCTGAGATACATTGAATCTGTCTGCTAATTCGGATTGGAATACTTTTCATTTCATCTTTCTAATCTCATTAACCTCAAATTGCTTTAATTTAGAATGAAAACATTTCTCTCAATGTCATGGTCATCCATGCCTTCATTTATTCATCTTATCATCTACATTATCTTGATGTGTTCATAGGAATAGATTATTTACATTATTATTAGATGGATCATCATCTTTATGGCAAACAAACATCTTCGTATTAGATATATTCAATCAAAGGAATGACTGAGCTACAAGCCTATGTATATAGAAATGTTTTTGTATATTATCTTTATTTAATCATATTTGATAATATCAGTTTCATGAATCTGAGAGTGTCATATATTTAAATCATTTTTTCGTATTTCTTTTTACTCTTCATAAGGTACTAACTTCATACCTTCATCTATATCAGGGTATTATTTTCCATAATTCCTTATCTGCTATATATTCATATATTAATTTGTCTTGTTTGTTCATAGTTGTTTGTTAAAATTATCTAATATTTCCCAGTTTCATTCTTTAAAGGTGTCCAAATAATAATCTACCATAGTTACTGAATACATATCTTCTCATACACATATTCAATTATCAAATTTAGCTAAATCATATCAATATTCATTATGTTTATCTGATATTCATAACTCCTCAGCAAATGATTCAAATTCAATACAGTGTTTCTTTTTTACTTTATATGCCCTTTTCATAGTTGTTTGTTACCCTCCTATTAAATTCTCACTGGAGAGGTGTTATAGTGAGGGGTGGTTAGATTAGTTCAGGGTTTTCGTATATGTTTCAGATTATTTCTATATGGCAACCAGCAAACGTAAATCAACAATGGTCATTGTTTACTCTGCAACTCCATCAATTCATAAACCAAGATATTGAGCAAATATATGCATCATTATCTTTCGCTGATTCTAATAATCCTCAACTGGCCTGTTTCCATTTTACTATATCCCCCTCATATATCTCAACTCAGTTCTTGTCTTTGAGTCAGGTATATTGCATGAGAGTATAATTACCTCATCACATTCACTCATATAAATCAAATATATGTGAATTTGTGTAGTGCAACATTTCTCATCAATCCCATGCTCTAAATTTTATTTCTCTTTCCATCTTTATTTATTTACCCTCCCTATATAGTAAAGACTCGGGAGAGTGTTATGAGTCTATTTATTGAATCATTGCCTTTTTATCTCTAATTCTACTATATGCTTTATGAGTTTAGTATCTGTAGTGATCTGATATATCTCTTTTAAGAGTTCTATTTGAGCCTCTAGTTGCTCGTTGTTTATTTTTATGTGTTTCATATATATTAGTTTAAATATTTTATTGTCTAGGCTTTAATTCTAATCCATTATATAGATATCTAACTGGGCTATTTAAATGTTGCTCCATATTTTCCCACATTATTTCATTTCAATAAAAGCTATAAATATCACCTTGCACATAATATTTTAACTTCTTCCAAAATCTACAATCAAATACTATTATTCTAGCGTCTATTTGTTCTTTATTCCCTTTACAATCATTAAGATAGAATATACCTTGTTCCTCATCCCATCCTATTCAAGTATCAAATCATATTGTATCTATGATTTCTCGTAACATTTCATGTTCTGTTTTTAATATATCCATAATATTTTATTAAAGTGAAAAGTCTCTTTCTAATTGTCATAAGGTGTCATAAGAACTTATTAATTTTTCCCATTGCTCCTTAGATTTGTATCATAATCAATTCCATAGAGCGTTTCAATTATATTTGGTTGTAGATTTATCTGTTTTATATTTATATATTTCTCAGGTCAACCAAGCATTAAAATTATCTCGTATATCTATAGTCCTTCCTATGGTTATAGTTAATTCTTGCGATTTCGCTCAATATACATATTTTTCATCATATCATTTATAATTATCCCTAGAGACCTTTACTTTATATTTAAAGGTCTCTTGTTTTGTAGGCTGATAAGATATGTCCATTCTTGTATTAGTTAATATATAAAGTCATACCGTTTGTATCTCTAAAGAATTTTCCTAGGATATTATTTGAGTTATCTTGCAAGAAAGTTACATACCCTATTCAAGCTACATAACTTTTTTTGATATTTGAGATATTTTTAATATTTTCTTTTACAATACTTTTAAAAGATTTATTTGCTGTGAGTTCGTTTGTTTTAATAGTAGTCATATTTCTTTGGTTATTTAATTAAGTAACCTTAGTATATTCCTTTTTACATGGATTGCAAACTTTTCTCTATGTTTTATCAACTTTATGCTTGACTATTATAGTAATTATTCTATTTGTTAAGTGTTATTATCTCCTATAAGAGAGAGTGGGTTATTTTTTACTACGCTAAATATCTTGTCATTTCACGTCATTCATTCATGCACTCTCAAACAAAATCTTCGCATTCTTCTATACTCATGGCTAGTCAAACTTTTTGTTTAAGCTCCATTGCTTTCTCATTACATATTGTCATAATTTCTTTACTAACCCCTATATAAATCGCATAGGGTGGGCGAGGATTTAGCAATCACAACTTCATTTATTTGGTATTCAGTCACTATTGTAATCAACTGGGTTACCACACATTCTACATTTTCTCTTTTCCATAATTCATAATCTATCACACCGTCAATACGCAAGGTGTTA
>Ga0208148_1000869_pt1 | contig 11342 bp, 21 predicted proteins | sample DEB08_DNA_16_FD_184525 | JGI IMG/M metagenome (GOLD analysis project Ga0208148, IMG submission 184525) | Aqueous microbial communities from the Delaware River and Bay under freshwater to marine salinity gradient to study organic matter... | ecosystem: Environmental > Aquatic > Marine > Coastal ...
TACACTTACAACTTGTATATCTTATACAGTTACAGATACAATGGGCTATGTTGACACTTTAATGTGTTGTTTTGACCAATATTGGAATGGTCAATTTTGGCAAAAACTATTAATGCAACAACAAAACTTTAGCTGTGATTCAATAAGTTATTTTGTAGATCAGGGTATATATTTCAATACCAATTTAGTTGACAATTATAATAATCCTGACTCATCAATGATATCTTGGTCAGTATGTAATACAACAACTTGTTACCCAGGAGAAGGTACATTTGCAGCTTTCCCAATGATACAACCAACTGATACATTAAAAGTTTGTTATGATGCATATTTGTATTATGGTAATGCAATGGAAGTTTGTAATCAATGTGATTCAATGGTTTATTCTCAAGGTAGTGGGCAATGGGTATTATATAGTTACCAAGGCAATACTACCGGAATAGAAGAACTTATGAAACATGAAGGTATGAATAACATTACATATGATATGTTAGGTAGAGAAGTTAAAAACCCAATCAAAGGAGTAATGTATATCAGAAACAATAAGAAGTTTATTATAATTAGATAGTATATTTATAAATGATCGTTAGTAGTTATATTAGCTGCATTAATGGACGTGGGTTCGACTCCCACCATCTCCACCAAGTAGGAAGTAGGCCCGGTCGTCTAGTGGTTAGGACGCATGGTTTTCATCCATGTAACCGGAGTTCGATTCTCCGTCGGGCTACAAAAGTTATATGTGAAAACATATAATATAATTAATTGCATATAAAATATATGTAATTACATATAATATGGGGATGAACAGGTATTTGACATGATGATAAGGGTATAATGAAGATCAACGCATAACAGGCGAACATGTTGAAATGGCGATGGCGGCTTAGGCACCCAGGACCGACGGTAGAAGAAGCATACCGTTTAAGCTTCGGAGGTTTCAGGAATTCCTGATCGATGAGGAACTAATAAAAAAGGAAAAAGTTATGAGTAAAGACAAAGTAACACAAATTATGGATGAATGGTATACTGCTATGGGTAAGAATGGAATATCAGTTCAGCCTAAAGCATCAACTATTTTAGGTACAGTATTAGCAAAACATATGACTCAAACAAGAGATATATGGGCCGAAGCTTTAGAAACTACAGGTGGCGAATTTGCATCATGGTATGGAGCATTATCTAAGGATGAAAAACTTCAGTATGAAGAAGGACGAAAAAATGCATCTAGGAAGAACGATCCTAGGGAATTATTAAAAGGATAGTATAATGCCGTTCAAGCCAGGAGAAGGTAGACCACCAATGAACATATCAGAGTCTGAGATTCGATATGCAATGGCCAATACCCAATCTTGTGCAGGAGCAGCAAGATTCCTTAAGGTTTCATATGAAGCATTTAGAAAATATTCAAAGTTGTATACAGATTCTGCATCTGGTAAAACGTTATTTGAATTACATAAGAACAAAGCCGGGAAAGGAATACCTAGAGCAACAAAGCCTAGGCTAAGAGGTCATTATGGTTTGTTAGATATATTAGAAGGTAAGTATCCTAATTATCCACATAGCAGATTAAAGATAAGACTACTTAAAAATGCTATACTAGAAGAAGAATGCGACTCATGCGGCTATTGTGAGAGAAGAGTATCAGATTATTCAGTGCCATTACTATTAGATTGGATTGATGGCGATAGGACAAATCATATAAGAGATAACTTAAGGTTGTTATGTTACAATTGTTATTATCAAGAAGTAGGCAATCCATTAGGTGGTAGGATGAAAAATAGTTATTAAGAACTTGTAAGGATACTGTATCAAGTTTCATATTTATTCATATATGAAATTGCAAATCCTACTCCTCTTAATATGTATGTCGTGTACTAAAGAGGTTGATGACTTAGGATTCAGAGTTTACACTATACCAGAAGGCAAACATAGATCTGGCTCTTACTTTAATCATCCAAACAATTCTAGAATATCATTTGACTTTATGCTAGATGAGTCTGCAGAGTATATATCCGAGGTACCAAGAAATCAAACCGACATTAACAAGATATATGGTTTTAGTGACTTTGGTAAATCTCATCTAAAGTATTCTATGAGATTAGGATGGCGATATATTCCTGATACAGATAATATAGAACTTTGTTGGTTGCGACACGAAGATGGTGTTCATAAAGGCGAGACGATCAGAAATATAGAACCAAATGAAATATATAGTGCTACAATAGACATAGAAACGTTTTGGTATGTTATAGTAATTGATAATGACACTACCAGAGTTATACGTAGACCTAAAGGTAATTGGGGACTAATTAGGAGATATTATCTATATCCATATTTTGGAGGCAATGAATTTGCTCCCCATGATATAACAATTCGAATAAAAGAATAACACAGCATCTTACATATTTATTGATATGGATGCGAAAAGGATGAAGGTAGAACAACTACTTTCAGAAAAGCGGAAAATTGATCTACAAATCAATGAACTCCAGCACAAATGCAAACACGAACAACAAGTTATAAAACAAGTAGCAGATGAAAGTAGTACAATGATAAGGTACGTTTGTGAAAGTTGTGGTCTTATTCTCGGCTGGCCATCTAAACAACAGATAGAAGATTTCCTAAAATAATTTAAACTTTTCTGGTAAAAGATTTGCCTATTACAGAAATATTTCTTATCTTTATATTATAATAAAAAGGTAGAAATTATGATTAATAGCGGCAGAGAATGGGATTGGATGGATAATATCAAGCCAGAAAAAAAGTTAAAAAAAGCTTCAAAAAGATTTGCCTATTTGAAATATTTTACTTATCTTTATATATAAGAAATAAAAATTAATAAATAACCAGAAAATCACCAAATTATGAAAGAAAGAATTATCTATTTAACCGTTGAAGCAAAAAATGGAAAGTACATCCTAACAGATGCAACCGGAAGAGTCCGTAATGATTTATATGTTAGAGATATTATGTGTTCACATTGTGTTGAGAATAACCAATGTTTAGAATATGATTTAGAAACAGGAAGATCAAGACGTAAGGATATGGCCTTGTTTAATGATATGAAACCAAAAGTAGAAGAAGTAGCAAAAGCAGAACAATTAGAATCTGATCCAGTATTAGATTTCATCCATAACAAGTCAGTAGACCTTCGTCCTAAGACATTGGTAATGCCTGATTTGAAATGGAAATATTTAGTTCGATCGGCAATGAGAGGCAAGAATATTATGATGACCGGAGCAGCGGGTTGTGGTAAGACAATGGCCGCTAAGAGATTAGTAGAAGCATTAGATAGACCAGAATTTTATTTCAATTTAGGTGCCACTCAAGATCCTAGAGGGACATTGATTGGTAACACCCATTTTAAGAAAGAAGAAGGTACGATGTTTAGTGAATCATTATTTGTAAAGGCAATCCAAACCAAAGATGCTATTATATTATTAGATGAGATATCAAGAGCACATCCAGAAGCATGGAACATATTAATGACGGTATTAGATGCCGGCCAAAGATATTTGAGATTAGATGAACATCAAGATGCACCGACCATTAAGGTAGCAGAAGGAGTTACATTTGTTGCCACTGCAAATATTGGTAATGAATATACCGCAACCAGAGCGATGGATAGAGCATTAGTAGATAGATTTATTATTGTTGAAATGGAAACATTAAATAAAGAACAAGAGTCAGGATTATTGAAAGATCTTCATCCAGGTGTGACTCAAGAGCAAGCCGATAATATTGCAGAGATAGCATCAATGACTAGAAAGGAAATAAAAGGTGAGGCTCCTAGAATAACAAATTCAATAAGTACAAGGTTAAGTGTTGAGATGGCCGGATTGTTAGAAGATGGATTTGATTTAGCAGAAGCGGCAGAGGTTTGTATTTATCCTTTCTTTGATGAAGATGGAGGAGTAGATAGTGAAAGAACCTTTATGAAGCAAGTAGTTCAAAAGTATTGTGGTAGTACAGAGAATGAAGATATCTTTAATGCAGAAGGCGTTGAAGAAGAAGAAGAATTAAATGTATAACTAATTTGGTGATTAGTATAGGTTGGGGGGAAGAACAAAGATCAGGTTAATTCTTGAGCCTCCCTTCCTTTTTAAAATGGTCGAGTAGCTCAGTTGGATAGAGCATCTGCCTTCTAAGCAGACGGTCAAAGGTTCGAATCCTTTCTCGATCACAAAAATAATAAAATGAACAAAGAATATTACATAAACAAAGGATTTGAATTATATGGTATAATGGTTAAATCAGATAAGTATAAACAAGGTATTGATATAATGTATCCTAGCAATCCAATGAAATCAGATAATCAGCCAGCCGTTTACATATTAGCAAATGATAAAGGAGAATTGCTTAAGATAGGAGAGACCCAAAACTTAACTCAGAGATTTCATAAAGGTTATAGATGTATATCTAATACAACAAATAACCGTATAAGACAACATGTAAAGGATGTAGAAAACATTTGGGTATATGTATTACCATTACCAATTGAAATAAAGAAAGTATTAGGTTACATATGTGAGACATCATATGTAAAAGGATTAGAGTATAATTTATTAACAGAATATAAGGATTCGATGGAGGAAGTGCCGCCATTAAATGTATTCATAAAGTAAACTTTTTTGAAAAAAACACCAAAAAGATTTGCCTATTACAGAAAAAGTCCTTATCTTTATATTATAAATAAAAAGAGATAGATATGAGAAAAACCAGTTATTCAGATTCCAATTCAAGTTTTTGGTTAGATAATGATTTCTTCCAAGATGATCAATATGATATGTTAGGAGAAGAGCTTGCTAAGCCAAAAGGTAAAGATCCTATGAAGTTAGCAGGTTACCGTAGAGCAATAGGTAACTTTGTTAGAATTGTTACAGGAGAAGCCATTCCAGTTAAATTCAATACAAGTGGTGATAGTTATACCGATGGTAAGTCAGTTGTAATATCAGCATCATTGAAAGATAAAGATTTTGATCCAGCCGTTGGATTAGCATTACATGAAGGATCGCATATTAAATTGACCGACTTCGAAACATTAAGAACCTTAGAAAAATGGTTATACAATCATGATAGTTATATGAAATCATTGTCTGAGAAGCATGGTGCAAAGGCATCTGATTTAGATGGATATGACAAATGGTGGTCGGCAGAATATGTAATGCCTAAATTAAGTAGCCTTATTAATATTATAGAAGATAGAAGAATTGATGCTTGGGTATACAAAAATGCTCCAGGATACAAAGGATATTATCAAGCATTGTATGATAAATATTTCAATGCAAAGATTATTGATAAAGGTCTTAAGAGTGATGAGTATACAAGTGCAGATTGGGATTCATTCTTATTTCGTATTTGTAATTTAACTAATCCAAATCGTAGATTAGATGTATTGGAATTAGATAAGATATGGAAGATGATTGATCTTAAGAATATTGCAAGATTAAAGAATACCGATGAGGTAAGAGATTTAGCATTTGAGGTATTTAAGATTATTGAAAACCAGATACCATCGTTAGGTTTAGATAAGAAAGGAAATGATCAGGAGGGTGAGTCATCAAATGGTGATAGTGAGAATGGTGAAGGAGATGGTCAAGGTAATGAACCTAATAGTCCAGAAGGGGATGCAAATGATGATGGATCTAAAGCAGAGGGAGATGATGCAAAGAAAGGTGATGGAGGATCTAAAGGTGGGTCAAGTGCACCAAAAGGCTTAGAAGAATTGAGTGATAGACAATTAGAGCAACTTAAGAAAGCAATCCAGAAGCAAGAAGAATTCCAAAACCAAGATATTAAAAAGACCGGTGTAAGTAGAAAGTTACAAAGGACAATTAGTTCAATGGAGGATAGTGGTACCGAGATTAAGAAAGTTGAATATCAGCAAGAGAATTGGTGGGAAGGCGGTTCTATTCCTAAGCATGAAGAAGTAGCCGTTATTAAGAATTTTACCAAAGATTTGATTAACAATGTTGAGTGTGATATGTGGGCTAGGCCAGGTTATTGGAATGATTATAGAATTGAAGAACATAGCCAATGGGTGAATGAAGGTTTACGAAGAGGTATTGCATTAGGTAAGAAGTTAAAAGTTAGGGCAGAACAGAAAGATACTAAGTTCAATAGATTGAGATCAGGTAAGATTGATAAGCGTAGAATATCAAGTGCAGGATTTGGTATAGAAAATATATTTGCAAAGGTAGAATCATTTGCATATAATCCAGGTATCATCCATATATCAATTGACAATAGTGGATCAATGAATGGAGATAGATTCCAGAATGCATTTACAACCTCAGTAGCAATTGCAAAGGCATGTAGCATGATAGAGAATATGGATTGTGTTATTAGTTTTAGAGCAGGAGCAGATTTTAGTGGAAAGAATATGCCAGTAATATTAGTTGCATATGATAGTAGAAAGCATGGTATAAGCCAACTTAAAACTAATTTTCCGCATGTAATTGTATCAGGAGTGACGCCAGAGGGTTTATGTTTTGATGCAATAATGAAAGAAGTATTAGAAGCATCGAAAGGTAGAGATGCATATTTTGTTAATATGAGTGATGGGATGCCATATTATGGTAGTTACCATGGTGATAGTGCTCATAAACATACGAGAGCGCAAGTGAAGAAGATGACCAGAGAAGGCATCAAAGTAATTAGTTACTTCATTACAGGGTCAAGTGGTATTAGTGAATCAGAATCTAGAGCATTCAATGCAATGTATGGTAAAGAAGCTCAATACATCAATACCAAAAAGATCAATGAAGTAGCAAAGTCAATGAATAAGAAGTTTTTAGAAGTAGCATAAATTAAATTAATAACAAAAATAGTAAACAATTATGAATAACAATTATCGATTAACAGTCCATTTAGCAAACCAGCCTAAGGTAGATACAAAAGCTCCTAGGGTAGTACAAAAGAAAGGTCCTCAAAAGACTGCAGTAGATTTGGCTAGAGAAAATGCGGCTAAACAAAAGGCAGGATTCAAGTCGGCTGATGATGTTAAAGGTAGGTATAAAACTTATACAACATTATCCTTCTATTGTAAATCAAAAGAAGCATGTATGGCTAAGTTGAGTGATGTTAAAACTAGATTCAATATTGCCATTGGCCAGAATCGTGATAAAGCATCATATGGAAAAGAATTATATAACATATCATTTGTAAACTAATATGAACATTACAGAAGAAGGAAATAGACGTAAGCCTAAGAAACAAAAGTATGATAGAAGGCGTGCTATGAAAGCAGAGTTGTTGAAGCGATCTAGTACTCATAAAGGCTATTGTAAGTATATGATAACTATCGGAGAGAAGGATGGTACGATATGGAAACAACCGGTATATGGTAAGGACATGCAAGATGCATTGAGCCGTGTTATCAAGAAAGAACTTACGGTAAAGGTAGAAAGAAAATTAGAAACCAATGTAGGACTCATATTCGTAATATGGTTAGTAGTAATGGGGGCACCTGCAATATTTGCTGAAGTAGATTCTCCGTGGTATCTTCTATACACCTTTGGGTCAATTGTAGTTGCAACTATAGTAGCTGCATGGTGGTATAATCATGTAAATAAAGGCGATGAATAACAATAGTAATGATATACCAGAATATATGAAGTACATAATATTATGGGCAGTATTATTATTTATGATATTATTCACATCATGTAGTAAAGATGAATCATATGTCCTAGGCCATGACTTTGAAATAGATGTTAGATTAGATATTGATACAAATGGATATTATCATTTGCAGTTAGGACAAGAATGGCAGACATTACATAGAATATCAGGACAAGTGTCTGAAGTAGCAAATGAATATGAATTGGCTAAGATACAATGGACAAGTAGTCATTATTGGCTTATAGGAGATACTTTAGGATATATTGTACATCAGAACTGGACATTGAATGATAATGGTTATCTATATCTAAATAATGATACAAGTTATGTTACATGGTTTGATGGACAAGAAGTACCAACAATTAATGAAGCATCTTATAGTACAATGGATGGAGAAATTAATACAATGTTTGCTCCAGTACAGACAATGGAAGGAGATACTATAACAATAACAGGTCAAGCATCTTTTGCAGATGGGGTTGTTAGTAAACAAATGATAATACAAATAGTTATAGATGGCTAAATCAAAATGTCCATATACTAATTTCAAGAGTAAGGTATTAGATTATATCGGAATACTCAGAGTGCCTAGGGAAGAATATGGAGGCCTACCTGCTTGTCCATTTGTAGGTGCTGAATTAGATAAAGGCAAATTAATGATAGACAAGTTTGATCCTAATGAAATTGAAATTGGAGAACATACATTGCTAGATAAGATTAAAACATATGATGAATCAGATTATGATAGTGCTTTATTTGTACAAGTATCAGAAGAAGAACTATCTAATGTTGATACAGTAAAGTATCAAGATTTTATCAATAGGACAATGAAGGAGCATGGATACGGCCATTTGAAATGTATATGTTTCAATCCAAATGATAAGGTAGAGATAGATGGATTCAATGCAAGAAGCCATGCACCTTACTTCTTAATTAATATAGCAACAAGAGAAGTATTGGATAAGGCACATAACACATTAGCAAAGACTAAGTACTATGATAACATGAATCAAAGGTATTTAAAATATTTGCATAAAGATTAGGATAATTGAAATAAATTTGTTATATTAAGTAATATGGAAATGATAATAGGAATAGCGTTTGTTGTAATATGGATTTGGTGTATATATGAAGTGATGAAAGCTCCAATAGTGCCAGATGATTATGAAGATGAAGTGCCATGGGAAGAAGATCCAGAAGTATTAGATTTTCTAGAGAAAATGGATGAACCTGGTTCATGGGATGAAAAACATGATAAATCATTTACAGTAGGAGGATTAACTAATGATAAGGATAGAAGTTTCAGTAAGTTCCAAAAGAAACAAGATAAACTTAAAAAATGAAACAAATAGATTACCAGTTAGAAAGATGGATAAGAAATTCAATAGTTCGTGCAGAAGTTAGAAAAACAATTGTAACTACAATGAAAGATATAAAATATAGAGTTTGGTTAGGAGGAATCTTATTGGATATTGATGGTAGAGAGAAACTTACATTGAATGAAGCAATAGAATTAGTTAAGGATTGGACATCATTAGGATATGAAGATGTTAACATTGAACAACATATAAACGAATAATATGAAACCAGTAGTACAAATTTGGATAAGAGAAAAATCATTAGATACAATTGCAAGAGGACATTACCCATCATCATGGTGGACAAGGTTTGATGCAATTGATAGTCCTTTAAAGGATACAAAAGATATTATATGTATAACAGTATCTTCAGATTGGTTTAGGCAGATGAGAGATTATGAAGACCAATTAGATAAAGATAGCCAAATGCCATTTTAAGATATGGAACTATTAAATACACATCCAGTAAAGAAATCAGACTTAGGCTTCCATGGCAACCTATTTGGTGGCAAATTGTTAGCATGGTTAGATGCATCTGCTGCAGCTTATGCGGCACAATGTTGTGATAGTCCAAGAATGGTTACTGTATCAATTGATAAGTGCGTATTTAAACGTCCGGCTAAAGAAGGACAACTGATAAAGATATATGGATCGGTTAAAGATATGGGTAGAACATCGGTCACATTAACATTAGAAGCAAGATCACATAATGTATATGATGGGAGGCAAGCAATTATATTATCAACGGATATTACATTTGTAAGGATAGATGAACAAGGAGAATCAATTCCAATTTCTGATAGAGTTAAAAAGAAATTTGGATTTGAAATTTTAAATTAAATACAAAGAAAAGTTATGAGTACACAATTAATTATGAATGCAATTATTGCAGAAGCAAATGCAAAAGAAGCAAAGGCAATAGCTAATTTACAAAACTATATGAACAATCCTGCAGGTATAGGAGAACATCCGGACATTGTAGAAGAATGTAATAAATTGGTAAAGGATATTGCTGAAGCAAGAGAAATGAGAGAAACGGTACATTCAATAGTGAATGCATCTAACCAGGCTAATCAGACTCAACAATCAGTACCTGAAATGCCTAACCTAAAAAAGAAGTAGATTATGGAAAGAGTATTAGATTTTTTATATCATGCAACGGGACTATGTGGAGAACATTGGCATCCGAATTTAATAAATTTATCAGTGATTGGATTGGCAGCCGTAGGAGTGTTGTGGTGTGCGGTTAAGTTTGGTAAGCCGGTATTAGCTCGCTTCGCTCGCATTGAAGGGACTACCAAGGATTAAGTTATGGCAAAGATATATGAAAGAAACCCGGACTCGGGAGAGATAAGATCAAGAGATCAACATAATGTTAAAGCAACCAAAGCTCAAAAGGCAATATCAAGAAGCGAGATACTTGATGAGATTTGGGCAGCAAATAAGCATGTGAAGGATGGTGAATGGTATGTGAAACTATCGGATGTATGTGCAATATTAGGAGAAGATTATGCAAGGAAAGAGCAATAAACAATACCACGATTCAGCAAGGAATGTTGGTATAGCATGCATAGGAATGATCATTGTACTTGTTGCAATTGCAGGTACAGAACTATATGAACATGTTGAACATCATTGGAATACGGATATACCAGTTGATAACAATTATTGGATACCGAATGAAGCAGACAAATTATGGTTGGACTCTCTTTATGAGCAAGTAAAGAGAACGGAGGATGATGTGCTTGAATTGAATGAGTCGGTGAATAGAATAGATAGAAAGATTGATGAGATAATGCTTAGAAGAATAGATTATCCAGACGGAACATGGGATTCAATAAAAGTTAAGCCAAGTGAATTCAAACCAAAAGCCAACGGTAATAGATAGCATAATGGGAAAGAAGCAGATCTTAAGAATGATAGCAAGCATATTGATAGCAATAGCCATATTGCCTATAGGAGTAACTATAGTATTAAGCATAATAAGTATAGTACCTTGGTTGATAACAATAAGTATAATAGGCATGGTGGCAATAGCTATATATAGCAAATGGGATGATGAAGATGTTCTATAATATAGTATACAGAATAAGAGTATATATAGCAAAGAAGCGAAGAGGTAGCATATGGGACTTATAGCATATATAGGGTTATGCTTATTAGCTGCTTTAGCAATATTGTTTAGTATTGCATTGCAGGATAAGGATAGATAGCATTCTGGTATATGGATCTATACAGAGGGTCAAAGACCCTAGTTAACCTATCAAACCGAACATGTAATCAATGATTGAAGTCCCAGTATTCAGATACCTTTAACCTATATCGATACCATTACAGAACCTTTAAAACAATTAATCCTTG
>Ga0208148_1000873_pt1 | contig 11302 bp, 10 predicted proteins | sample DEB08_DNA_16_FD_184525 | JGI IMG/M metagenome (GOLD analysis project Ga0208148, IMG submission 184525) | Aqueous microbial communities from the Delaware River and Bay under freshwater to marine salinity gradient to study organic matter... | ecosystem: Environmental > Aquatic > Marine > Coastal ...
CATTCGTAGTAGTAGCCGTTGCGAGATTGACATTCTTATCCGGCATTGTAATTGTTCTTGTAGTGCCGGTTGAAATGCCTGCTGCCTCAAAAGCAATTTCTTTTGTGTTGTCGGAGTCGTCAAGAATCCTGAAGGTATTGTCGTAAACGTCCGTTGCAGCCGGTACCGTTTGAAATGTTGGCAAAGCTCCTGCACCGTTCGAGGTTAGGATTTGTCCTGAATTTCCGACACTTGCAATAGACTGCTGGGCTCCTGTGGCTGTGGTTCCACCGCAAAGAACCGCATAGGCTGTATGAGAAGCTCTTCCGCTTCCACCGCTGGCAACATTTAATGGAGTGCTGGTAAGTGTAAGCCCTGCAAAACTTGGGTTAGCGTCAGTAGTAAGATCTTGGTTGAGCAAAGAAGCTGCTTCAACGGTCAAATTTCCATGTAGAGCAAAAGTTCTGTCTGCGGCATCAACCGTTAAATTTACTGTTCGGTCTGAGCTATCGTCTTCATTCCATACTAAATTTACCGTATTTGAATCGTCCGTATCATAGAGCTTAAAGGCTCCTGTTGCGCTTAAATCGGTAAATGCGCCACTAGAAGGTGTTGTTCCACCTATTGCAGGAGGCTCTGCTAGTAGTGGAGCTACATTACCGGGAACTAAAGCTTTATCAGTAGCTGTTACGGCAATTGCCTCTGCGTCTGTTGCTGTTTCCAATACGCCTTTTTGAGCTGTTGTAGCGTCATTGGCTGTCACAATTACATTATTGCCGGTTCCGGCTGTCAAAATGCCTTGCGCTGCTGTTCCGACAATGCCAAGTACACCTGCGTCTGAAGGAGTTGCGCTGCCGCCATCTGTAGTGAAGCTGGCTCCTGTATATTGAAAAAGTTTTACCCATGAAGTGATAAAGATGTAAACGGTATCTTCGTCCTCAACTTCGCAAAAAGTACCCTCAGTTGGGGTAAAAGCTACCCAAGAAGCTCCATCATATTGAACAATATCGCCTTGTGAAGCTCCATCCCAAGCGGCATCAGGGGCACCCGAACTATCCAGTATGTAGCGATCTCCGTTAACCTCAGTAGGAGGAGGGGCAGTTGATGTGGCAATAGATTTAACACTGTCCTGAGCGTCTCCAAGTTGGTTGTTTGATAGTTTAATCCATGTAGCGATTGAAGCTGTTACATCGGTTAGCAAATAGCCGGTATCCGAACTTGTATCTATCCACAATGTAGGGACTGTATAGCTATTATCCGAGGTGTTGGGATTTCTAGAATCGCTGGTATAGGTTAGTGCCGAAATCGAGCCTGAAAGCTTAATCCAATCCGAACCATCGTAGATATAAAAGTCCGTAAGATCGTTGGAATAGGAAATTTGACCAACTTGGGGCGTATAGTCTACCCAAGAGCTTCCTGTATACTCTACGTAATCGTCATTTGTAGCCCCTACAGCCGTCCATCCTGCGTCCACCGGTGTCTGATTACCCAAGATGTAAGAATCCCCGGCAGAAGCCACCGGAGGGGCTAGAGAAGCATCGTAAAAATTATCAAAATTTCTGGGGAATGGAGCTTCCCCTAGATCTAGCCAAGTTCCTGCAGACCCGTCATCCAAAATGAGGATAAAGGCTTTTTCCGAGCTGTCATTGACCCAAAGAGTTGGAACACCATAATTAGTATCTGACGGCAAAGGATCTCTTGACTTATGGACTGTATGGATTCCGATTAGCCGTAGGATGTTCTCAGTTGCGGAAGGTTTATAGTTCGGCATCTGCTAACTCCTAGCTAAAAGTGTAATTACTATATGTCCTTTTATGGGCTTCTCCACCCGATGTATATGTAGTATAGCTTGTTGAATTGATGTTATTGCCATCAAGATCAGTAAGCTCAAAAGTTTTTGCTACACTGTTCCAGTTGGCAACTTTGTAGAACTTGTCGTTAAGCTCTGTCATGCCTACTACACCGTCAATTTCTATAATATCGCCATTGGCAATATCGTCTGCGTCACCGCCTGCATATGCCGTAGCGTCTACTGTAATAACTGCCGGATTTGCTTTTGTAGCAGCCGTAATTGTTACTTGGTCGCCATTATCGTACACATGAAGGAAGTCTGCTCTTCCATCTGCGTATTTTGTAGCAATAACATCACCCTGTGCATCGTAGGTGTTTTGCGCTATACGCCATCCGGCTGTTGTTTCATCCAGGCCGGCTTTTGCGTAAGCATTGATAGTAACATTTGAACCGCCTTCTTTTGAAAAGCGAGCTGACCAAAAAATCACTTGCTCGCTAAAAGGCTGGCCATTTGGATCAAGAATGATCTTGGGTCTATAGTCTACAGCCATTTTGACCCCCTTAAATCGCTACGACAGAGTAGTAAATGCGTACTACCAAGGTATTGTCGTTTGCTGCGTTTCCTGCGACTTCGCCACTGTGTATATTGTCAAGGACAAGGGCTTGGTTTTCAATGCCTGTGGCTGCGACAATAGCGTTTGCGCTAGCTACAGCATTTGTGTAAGTGTCTGCTGTTTGGTCGATAAAACCTGTAGCCTCAATTTGTGTACAAACTTGAACACCTGAATCATCGGTATATTTAATTGCAAAAATGACGCCACTTTCAGTAAAAGCGTTAGTTCCACCGTAATCTAGTTTTAAAAGTGCGCTATGAAACATAAGGGCTTTGCCGGCTCCGGGAGCTGCGACAAGCTCTATCTGAGTTGCGGCTAGTGCTTTGACTTGTGCGCTTGTAAGAGTGACATCTGCGTAAAGGATTTTACCTTTAGCTTCAAGCACTTCATCGAGATTGTCGTACATGCCTTTGACAGATACGGCTCTATCATCTCTGGTTCCTGCTTGAATTTGTGCGTCTGTTCCGAATTGAATTAATCCGGCTGCTTTTCTTGAAGCGATTTGCCTACCTCGATCGGCAGGGCTTAAATCCATTTTAGCCATTGCACACTCCCCTCTTTAGTGTTACACGGTAAAAACCGTTACATGGTTAAACTGAATATTATAAAAATTAATTTATTCTCGCTAGTAAATATATATTATTTTTTAGAAATTGAGGCTCTGGTAATGGGAAGGAAAAAGTCAAATACTCCTTCCTGATGCTACAAGAGAAAAACTTCTCTATTCCTCAATTCCAAGGTCTTCAAGAGACAAATTCTCTTCCTGGGCAAACTTCCCTAGCTCTCTTAAAATTTCTGAAATCAGTGGAGCTGCTTTTTCCAAAAATTTCTGAGGATTGCTTGTTTTATTGGCTTTTGCCAAGTCAATCAGCAATTGAGAATATTTTGGATTAGAAAAGATTTCTGATTGCATTTTTAAAAGCCGTGTTTTTGCAACAGGGCTGGCGATTAGTGGAAGAATAGAACCGCTAGAAACACTTGCGATTATTGATGTAATGGGAGCTAGCATGTTTTCATAGGAAATTAATGTTGTGCCCGACCCTGAAAAGTTTCTAAATTTGTCTAATGCCTCTCCGGCTTCTCCGGCAATTTTTTGAAGGTTTTCTAGGCTCTTGAATTGTTTTTGACCCAACAAGTTCTTTAACCTTTTTTTTGTGGCTGCATCTTTAAAAACATTAGCTGCTTTTTTTAAACTGATATCTCCGCTTTTCGTGTAAAGCGGCTTTACAATGGCATTCTCAACAAGCGTTTTTCTAAAATCATCTTTTAGGCTGTTGCTTTTCTTTAACAGCTTTTCAAATTGACCGGCTACTTCTTGACCGACTAGTTTTTCGGAGTATCTGCCTTTCATTTTTGCGCTTGGCAAAACTTTCATCAATTTATCGAATCTTTCAGGGATATCAGCATAAGATACAATCTTGTCATAGCGTTTAGTTTTAAGAAGCTTAGCAATTTCAGGTTCAGTGGTTATAGTCTTTGCAAGCTCTGCAAATCTTTTATTTGCCTTTGCTAGATTTTGTCCGAACAATGAGTTTTTGAAAGGTTTCAAAGCAGTTTTGATTTCTTTGCTAATTTCTAAAAGTGTTTTTGAAACACCTCCAAACTGCTCATAATTTATGATATTGTTAATATCTTTCATAGTCTCTATAAGAGTATTAACAGATATAAAATTTCCCTTTTTAGGAACTATCTTTTGAGTTAATTCTTTTTCTATTTCGCTTAATTGATTGGCAAGTTTAAGATCTGCCTCTGTAGCGAATCTCTTTTTTAACAGCTTTTGTCTTTTTACCAGAAAATCGGAAAATTCTTTACTTGTAAAGCCATCTTCTTTAGATAAAAACTTTTTATATTCTTTATGGAAAGTCTTGGCTCTGTCTGTATTAAAATCTTTCTCTAAAGCTTTTTGACCTTTGATAAGATCTTTTGTTTCAGTTTTCTTTAATTTTATAAACTTTGGTTTAGCTGCTGCCTCTTCCAACGTTTCCAAAGATTTTTTAAGTTGATTAATCGTTGTGGTTTTTTCTGTGCCTTGAATGAGTGTATTTTCAAGGTCTTTAATAAGTTGTCTATGGGCATTTATTAAAGAATCGGATTTAACAACAAACGGTTCTAAATCTTTCTTCGAGGCATTATATAATTTTGAGATTTCCTTTTTTTCTAGATTGACATATTCAATCAATCTGTCTTGATATTGACTGCCAAGATTATAAAAACTATCTATAGCTGTTCCTTTCATTTCAGCTGGAATTGTTTTTATTTTGTTAACTATATCTGCACTTATTTCTTTTACTTGTTGTTTTAAAGCCTCACCGCTAAGAGGAGATTCAAAGGCTTTAGCATAAGCATTTTGTATAAAGGCATTATCAAACATAGCAGTTGCCGGAAGTTCAACTCCCTCCGCTTTTGCTGCGTCAATTAAAGATTGCCGGATTTGTTTTTCAGTTATTCCAGACTCTTTTGCTAATTGTTTTGCAAGACGTGTCCTCGAGGTCAAAGAAGCGGCTTTTTGGCCAAGTTCTCCAAGTCCTAATCCTGCCGCTCCTGCTGCTAATTGGCCGGGCAGTCCAAAGCCGGCTTCTCTTGCCAAGCCCGAACCTGCTTCGAAAGCTGCAAATGGAAGTCTAGCAGCACCAAATAAAGGAGCTTCCGCAGCTCCACCAATCACATCTTCAGTAATTCTTTCTAATGCTGATTGAGGGCTAATATCTAAATCATAGCCTAAAGCTTGCGCTAATTCTTTAGCCGCTTGAGTCTGGCTTTCTGCTATTTCTTCACTTGTGGGCAAGGTAAAGCCGGACATTATATCTGAGACTTTCTCTCTTCGTTTTTTTAGACTTTCTGATACTGACGCAGGTGTTACATATTCAGGAATTGATTGTATAAAATCACCGGCAGCATTAAGCAATTGCTGTACATTGCCGGGCAAGCCTCCAATCCTTGCGGATACCGCTTTTCCAATTCTTAGGGGCTGTCTGACAAATTCCGATACAGGCTTTAAAGGTTCTTTTTGCTCACTTAAGAATTGAACGTCAAAGCCTTCAAATTCATCTTGCGGCTGAACATCTAGCTGTACATTAAATCCTGGAAATTCTTGTGAAAGAGTCACTTCTAGCCTCCGATTTTGTCTGCAAATTGAGCCCTGAATTTAGCTTCTTGCTCTTTAGGAATAGCAATTCTTCTTCCATCCTTTAAAAGAATTTTAACTTGACCTGCCATCCCTTGGTCATCTTGTTTGTAAGCTTGTTTGAAATTTTTGCTGAATTTGTCATATGTAGCTTCCATTCGATCTGCAACCTGTTCTTGCAAATCAAAAGGCAAAGCTTGGCCTTTATTTTGGCTGTCTTTGACAATATCTCTCATTGCATTGTATTCATCTATTTCGATCTTTCTAAGGTCTCTTAAGGTCTTGTAGATTCTTTGTCTACCTTCTTTAGAGTTCTGAAGAGTTGGAATAGACTGTAAAAACACTCTTAAATCTAAATCTGTAACTCTTGCGCCAAAGCGATCTTTAATATTTGCTGTAAAATCTGAAACGAGCTTTTCAAATTCTTGTGATTCGGGATTTAAAGCAGCTTTAAAACCGATCCTGTCAAGAAAACTTACCCAAGCTCCCGGCTCTAGTTTACCGGTTTTTTCCAAAGCTTCCATACGGTCAAGTCTAGCTAAATCTGTTTTTGCAGCTCTATTTTTTGAAGTTGTATCAGCCCTGTAATCTTTTGTTTCTTTGTAAGATTCACTGATTGTCTTAGCAGAAGCTCTTTCCTCTTCAGATCTTCTTTTTTTGCTTTCTCTCAAAGATTGCCCGACTTTTGGATAACGTTGTTCAATTAAAGCTAATTGTTCATCGCTTAATTTGTCTAGCAGGCTTAGCCCAGCTTGAGTATCCATAGGCATTTGCATTGCAGCGACCGGCTCTTGAGCGAGTGGCTGCGCTTGCATAGCGACCGGCTCTTGAGCTAGTGGTTGCGCTCCTGTAATTGCCGGCCTGCCAAGTCCTAACAGGTTGGCAAGCCCTTGATCCTGCTGCTCTTGCAAATATTGCTGCGTTTTTAACTGCTGCGCCTGTGGACTCATTGCTGCAAATTCTCTGCGATTGAGTCCCATAAGGGAAGCTAGCTCTCTTGCGCTTTGGTTTTGCTCTAATAAGCCTAAAATATTTGCCATTGCTTGATTTGTTGGACTTGGCATAGCTTCGGGTATTACAAAAACCATCTTCTTATCTCCTTAAAATGCTGATCCAATTTGACCGCCAATTTTTGCTCCTAACAAGGGTTGCCCAAAATAGCTACCTCCGGCAGCTCCTAAAGCTGTACCAATTGCCCCACCAAAGCCTTGTCGCCCCGGTTGAAGGGTTGTTTGCTGGAAAGATGGGCTAACTCCCATTCCAAGCAATGCGGCAAGTTGCGATAACTGCTGTTGTCTTTGTGCTTCCGGAGCTTGAGCATATTGCATAGCCTGACCCACTCCTGCCTGCTGCCTTGCCTTTGCCATTTCCTCTGCCTGTAGAAGTTGCGCTCCAAGCTGACCGGCAAGGTTTGTTGCTAGTCTTTCTCCTGATCTTGCTACTTGTGCCGGCACCATAGAAGATCTTCCCCCTCCAGCTCCTACCGCTGCTTGTTGGATAGTAGGAGCTAGCTCTTGCTGGAACTGCTCAATTGCCGGCCTTGCGACATTTGCTTGAAAAGCTTCTCTAATCTGTTCGGGCTGATAGCCGGCTTGCAAGATATCCATTAATGCGCTTTGTCCTGCCTGATAGCTTGGCTGTTGTGTGATATCACTTCTTAAAGCACTAGTAAGACCGGGGCTTTCCAAGCCTTGTGACACTTGGCCTAACATTGTGCTTAATATTTTTTGTTGTTCGGGACTTAACCTGCTGACCTGCCCGAAACTAGCCCTTCTTCTGCCCATGTCCTGCCTCTGATTTGTTAAGTTTATATTCTAATAATACATATTTTGACTGAACTAAACCATTTTTTTTATGCCATGCGCTCCTGGAGGAGAGAGTTTTGACGCTATCAAAATCTGTACTTTCCAATGCTGTCTTAAGTTCTTCCAATACTTGGTTCAGGACTTCACCGTTTTTTCTGTGAGCCTTGTCCACACTGATTGTATTAATAAAGACTTCATTATCTAAAATGTTAATGGAGTACCAAAGGTATCCGATAATTTCGTTATGCTCTTCTTCAATGATGAGATTCAAGTACTCCAAAGGGTTAAAATTACCTTGACCATCTGTCAAAACAGTGTTCATGTATTGGTAAAATCTTTCTACCGGATAGTTTCTGTCTTTGTTGTCTTCTACAAGTCGTTTAGGCAGCAAGTCTGCATCTTTAATTCTTATAAATTTCATAGTCAAAAACTAAAATACAATTGCTCTTGTACATATTTTTCATTTTTATGCCGTTTATGATAGAGACTTCCTCTCAAATTCTTGCAATGTTCTTGCAGCTTTTGACGGCATCTTCTGACACTTTCGAAATGGGGAACTTTTCCTTTTTCAATAGCGTCAAGGACAATTTCCATGCCCTTTTTTTCCCCTTTTAGAGATTCCTCAACGATCATTCGATACAATAGCCTATCATCATCTCTTGTTGCCGGTCTTTCGGTCAAATAGCGAAAGACCTTGGCTTTACACGATGTAATATCCATACATACTCCCCTCTAATCACTTCTTAACCTGCCCGATATAACTATGATGAAAATAAAGCGTACCTGCTGCCGGTATTGTCAAGATTGCAGGTGTTGTTCCGGATTTAACAGCTTCAATCCTTATAAAATCATTGTTAGCCAAAGATCTTGCGACTAGATAAACCGTACTTGCAGGGAATGTAATATTAGAAGCAATAACAGCACTGGCATTTACTGAATCTGTAAAACCCTTCTCAAAGAAAGGAAGCTTTAAATATAGATTTCCTGTGCCTGTATGTCCTGTCCATGTCACGCCATAAAAGACATCTACGATTACGCCTCTTCTAACGTAGTAACAATCATTGTTTGTATAAGTGCAAGTGCCGGCAGTGCTTGAGCCATAAACTACACCATCAAAAGCTTGAGTGTAGCCTTCAACTGATTCTCTTAAAGATAAGTACATATCCTTTAGCTGTCTTAGCTGCTCTTCAACTGTTTCGCCAAAATTATACTCTGATGGAAGCGTCATAGCTCATCCAGCCTCCCACCGGGTTTTGCCCATAGCTGAATAGCATGTAAAACAAACGGTTTTTTAGCGATATTATCATCTGCAAGCTGTGTGTCTGTAAGGTAGATTCTCATCTTTATAAAATTGGCATTGATATTAGCCGGAACTGTCACCCAGATTTTATCTAAGCTGCTTGTCTGATTGTTTAAGCTTACTGTTTTTCTTTCGACGATTTCGCTGCCATAGTTGGGGTAAAAATCAACTGTGATTTCTCCATCATCGGTAACACGGTCCACTAAAAGTCGGACATAAACCAAGTCAATCTTTTGATTCTTGAAGGGGTTTAACTGCTTGGTAGTGATGGCAAAGCCAAAATTATTAGGAGCATCTCCACCCTCTGAGAAATACTCTGTCCAATTAGTACTATCTCCAAGCTCAGTAAAATCGTTTATACGGTATACATAGCCACTATCACCACCGCTTAAGACATATGGGAAATATCCTTGTAGATTCCTTGCGTCCCAATTGGTATTGGCAAGATCATCAAAATTTGTTCCGTCATAATCATCATAAGTTTTATCGCCTGAGCTTTCCCAGGTTCCAAAGCAGTGAGCGGATTGTGTATAAGTAAACCATGAGCCTTCATCATAGTTAAAACCTAAAATCTTGTTATTACTTGAGCTGTTAGGACTTTCCGGATAGGCTAGCAATCCTTGGTCTAAGATATCCGCTCTTACGGAAGCGCAAAGGTTGATATTGTCCTGGTCAATATTAAAAATAAAATCAGGGATTTTTTTATCGAATGCCTCTACTTTTTGAGCATCGGAAGCTACAATGCCCTTTCCTCCGACTGCTGTTACGTAGTTGTCATACTCAATCGTTCCAAAAGTTGAATTGCATTTGCGTGTTTGGCTTAATTTGCGCCATACAAAAGGCAGATCAGGATTGTTGGTAGGGTCGAGAGCAAAGGTAGAGTTTTCAAAAAATACTACAAGTCTTTGGCCGACAAAGCCGGCAGAGACTATCTCGTCATTAGTCGGAGCATCGTTTCGGCCACCCTTGCCAAATACACCGGATAGCTCAGGGTCAAACCAACCTTGCGATGTGGTAGGTGTTACCCCGATTGCACTCCATCTCGCCCTTTGCGGATGGCGTGTGTTAGAGGTGCCTTCAACGGTGTTAAGCAATACAATGCGCTCTTGGTACATAAAGACCATTAAAGCACCTTTAACAGCCGTTGGAGTGCCTGCTGCGTCAAGGTCTAGATCAGGGTCAGAAATAACACTTCCATCATAGACTTTTACACCACCGGTTGCCGGAGATCCTGCCGACAAAATAGAATTGTCGACTATCCAGATAAAATCTCCATAAGTTGCCGTATGAATTAAATTTGTGCTGTTCCAAAGATCGTAATTGCTTGAACCATCATCAACATTTTCAAAATAGTCGTTAGTCGTTACCCACTTGCTCATTCTGTAAGAATCAAAAGCTAAAAGGATATCACCGCCTGAATAGCGATCATATTTTTTAATCCCCCTTGTGGCTCTTGCGTGTTCTGTAGAGTAATCGGCTGTTACTGTTCCTGTAATTGCTCCGCTAAATGTAACATCTATTGCACCTGTAGAATAATCAATTGTATTTGTGCCACCTGCGTCTACATCGCCTGTAAGATTACCCTGACCATCATCTCTGACAACTTGCGCTCCACCTGAGTCATAAATTTTTAAAGAGCGTCTTACAATCACCGGATTAGCAAGTGTAATTGTATATTGATTACCACCGGGGTTTGCAAAGCCGGTCTCTCCGCTTGTGATATCGCCTAGCTGGCCAAATACACTTTGCCCAGGTCTTTTGATAAATTTACCTCTTCTAAGATAGCAGTTATTAAGCTCGGTGACTGCTTGCTCGGAGCCTAGCCATGCCTCAGAGTAATTTTCTAAACCCTCTCTAAAATCTGCTATCAAAAAAGGCTGGTAAGACATTAGCCATCCTCGTTTTTACTTATTAAGGCATTTTGAATCGTTTGAAAATGTTTCATTTCTATAAGCTTTCTTTCAGCTTCAATCATAAAATCTTTAGTCTGTGTAATGGTTTGATCGAGTTTTGCGTTAGTCTTTGCCTGTTCGTTTCTTGCTTGCTCATGGCTTTGTTGTAAAGCAATCGCTCGGTTGTAGTATTCTTGCTGCATAAGCAAGCTTCTAACCGGAGCGCAATCTTCGATTAAATCCCGATCACCTGTTGTAGACTCCCACCAAGTTTCAACAAGAAACGGACATTCTTTGCCGTAGGCTTTAAAAAATGGGCATTTCTCTTTTTTACAAGTGCCTTTTACAGTCATGTAAAACCTGCTTTACATTAGCTCGGCTGGCAAATAATGCCGACTCTTGCTTTTGGTCTCCATGTTGAGCCATGCGAATGAGCAGCCGCAGCTCCTCCGCTAGTCAATGTCGTGCCGGTCTGTGGGTTTGAACTTGAAAAACCCCAGTTTGAAGATCCGGAGCCTCTTTTAATATCCTGTGTCGCATTGGTCGCATGCGAATGCGGAGGAATCTCTGAAGTTGTTAAAGCATGGCCTGGCTGTGTCCATGTTCCGGCTGCTGCTCCACCTGTTGTATAGGTAGAACCGCCTTTAACGGCTAAAAGCTCATCGCTCGGTCCGGCAACAATTGTGTAGCCGCTTGGAGCTACGTTTTCGTAAAACCATATTCTTGCTCCTGCCGGTATGGTATGTAAAACCGTTCCGGCTGTTAGCTTAGCAGAACTTATGCAAGTTTCTATCTGT
>Ga0208148_1000878_pt1 | contig 11270 bp, 16 predicted proteins | sample DEB08_DNA_16_FD_184525 | JGI IMG/M metagenome (GOLD analysis project Ga0208148, IMG submission 184525) | Aqueous microbial communities from the Delaware River and Bay under freshwater to marine salinity gradient to study organic matter... | ecosystem: Environmental > Aquatic > Marine > Coastal ...
GTACACTGCCCTGCGTTCTTGCGTGGGGCTTTTTTTTAACTATAATAAGATAAACCGACAAAGAGATTATTATGGAATGGCCTTCAGACAAAGTTGAACGAACAAGTATTAAATCAATTACTCCCTATGCTCGGAATAGTAGAACCCACAGCGATGAACAGGTTGCACAGATAGCGGCAAGTATCAAAGAGTGGGGTTTCACAACGCCAATTTTAATAGATACCGATGGCGAAATCATAGCAGGACATGGCAGACTTCTTGCGGCTCAACGGCTCGGACTCGAAGAAGTACCGACTATGACAGCCAAAGGATGGTCGGAAGCACAGAAACGAGCCTATGTCATCGCAGATAATAAGCTCGCCCTCAATGCAGGGTGGAACGATGAGATGCTTAAAATAGAACTAGACGGACTCAAAGAGTTAGATTTTGATCTGGATCTGGTGGGTTTTAGCGATGAGGAACTAGCCAAGTTACTGCAAGAGCCTGAGAAAGAAGGGCTTACTGATGAGGACGATGTTCCCGAAGCTCCTGAGAAACCTATTACTGTCGAGGGTGATATTTGGGTTCTAGGCAATCACCGACTTATGTGTGGCGATAGCACAAGCATCGATGCAGTTGAAAAGTTAATGAATAATCAAAGTGTTGATTTGTTATTTACAGATCCACCATACAATGTTGCTTTCAATGGTCGAAGCGGAAAGCACGAGGTAATTAAAAACGATAATTTATCAGATGTAGATTTTGCAAATTTTATTGATGATACAATAGCAACAATTCAAGCACTCAATCCAAAGGCTTATTATATTTGGTGCAACTGGAATTTTTATGCAATTTTGCAAACTAAACTAGAATACAAAAGTTGCATCGTATGGGCTAAAAATGTTTTTGGAATGGGAAATGGCTATAGGCATCAACACGAGTTCTGTTTATTTAATGGTAAATTAGACGAAGTTATTAAGAATGAAACAGACTTATGGTCTATTAAAAAAGATACTAATTATGTTCACCCGACACAAAAACCTGTGGAGCTATCCGTTAGAGCGTTTGGAAATCATATAAGGTTAACCAATGTTTTAGATTTATTTGGTGGATCTGGATCGACAATGATTGGATCAGAGCAAACAGGAAGAAATTGTTTTATGATGGAACTCGACCCGAAATACTGCGATGTAATAATTAAACGATGGCAGGACTTCACAGGTAAAGAAGCAGTAAACGAACAAACAGGTAAAACCTATGCAGAATCAAACCAAACTAATGAGCATGGTTGAAGCCAGTACAAACGTCCTAATAGGATATATTATAGCAACTGCGGCAACTTATGTTATATTACCTTTACATGGTTATCAGATAACAACACAAAAGGCGCTATCGATTTCTTTGGCCTTTACTGTTATATCACTAGCAAGGTCTTATATATTAAGAAGGGTTTTTAATAGGTTTTAATATGGCAAAAGGTGAAGCAGGCAGACCTGAAATAGAACTAACAGAAAAGCAAATTGAGGAAGTAGAAACACTCGCAGCAGTTTTATCAACAGGAGATATTGCTGATTACTTTGGTATTGGAAGAACAACTTTCTATGCTTTAATGGAAAGAAACGCTCATATTTCCGAACGCTATAAAAAAGGAAGAGCTAAAGCAAAAGGTGCAATTGCAGGAAGTTTAATACAAAAAGCAAGATCGGGAGAACTTGGAGCGCAGATATTCTATCTTAAAACTCAATGCGGATGGAAAGAAACTCAATCGCTAGAACACTCAAGTCCTGATGGATCGATGACTCCTACTAAAATAGAACGTATTATAATTGACAAAACTACAGATTCAGACTCCTAGATGGGCTTTGCCTTTGCTAGAAGGTAATAGTGGTCATCCTAGATACAGAGGCGCAAAGGGTGGTCGGGCATCAGGTAAGTCTCACTTCTTTGCCGAGGCTGTAATAGAACGACAGCTAATGAACCCAAATAGCAGAGTTGTTTGTATTCGTGAGGTGCAACGATCCCTCAAGTTCTCAGCTAAACAACTACTAGAGGATAAAATAACGGCTTTAGGTTTAGATCATTTGTTTGAGATACAAACTACTGAGATAAAAAACTTACGAGGCGAAGGTGTTATAATCTTTCAAGGAATGCAGGATCATACGGCTGATAGTATTAAATCATTAGAGGGTTTCGATTTGGCATGGTGCGAGGAAGCGCAAAGCCTATCGAAGCGATCAATCGAGCTACTTGATCCGACTATGCGTAAAGAAGGTGCAGAGCTTTGGTTTAGTTGGAATCCTCGACAGCCAAGTGATGCAGTAGAGGAAGTATTTAATACTAACGAAAACAGTCAGTTAGTTCACGTTAACTATGATAATAATCCTTTTGTTCCTGATGCGATGGTCGAACTGGCAGAGGTTGCTAAAGAGCGAGACTTTGAACGGTACTCTCATATTTGGTTAGGCGGTTACGAGGTCGTAAACGATGCTCAAGTCTTTCACGATAAATGGAGAATAGAGGACTTCGAACCAGTGCAAGGATGGCAAGGGCCATATTTAGGTGTAGACTTTGGCTTTAGACCAGATCCTTTAGTTGCTGTTAAATGTTGGGTACACGATGAAAACCTATACATCGAGAAGGAGGCTTACGGAGTCGGGATAGAAATAGACAATACGCACAACTTTATAACGAAGATAATACCTGAGTTTGATCGATATACTTGCCGAGCCGATAGCGCAGAACCTAAGACAATCAGCTATCTACAGAGGCATGGTTTTCCTAGAATGGAAGGCGTTAAAAAGTGGCCTAATAGTATACAAGAAGGAATTAGGTTTATTCGTGGGTTTAAATCTGTCATAATAGCACCAAGCTGCAAGGGCGCTATTGACGACTTTAGGTTATATAGTCATAAGGTGGATAAATTGTCGGGTGATATAATGCCAGATATAATTGATGCTAATAATCATGCTCCCGATGCAGTTAGATACGCAATCGCGCCTTTAATTAAAGCACAGGCATCAGGTAAAATGGTGATTAGAATATGAGTAATTCAGTTGCAAATCGTTCTCCAGAAATAGAAACAATGCTGCAAATGTCAGCGCCTTGTCGAGATCTTATGAAAGGTGGTCGGCATATGCGAGAACAAGGTGAGACTTACTTACCTAAGTTCCCACAGGAGACAGAGGATGATTACGAGGCAAGATTAGCCTCAACATGGCTCTTTGATGGAGTCGGCAAAACAATCGATGATCTATCGGGCAAGGTATTTGAAACGCCTGTTGTTCTTGCAGAAACCAATACAGATCTGGATATTTGGGCTTTTAACGTTGATTTGCAAGGCCGAGACATTGCACAGTTTTCAAGAGATATATTCGATGAAGCTCAAGCGTCAGGCATTTCTTTTATTATGGTAGATTCTCCTGCAAGAGGTGAGTTGACTAGAGCGCAAGCTCAAGCAGGGAACTTTAGACCATATTTTGTAAGTTTATCGCTTGATGATGTGCTTGGATACAAAACGGACGTAATCGATAACGTGCCAACGCTAACACAGATCCGCATTATGGAAACGGTTTACGAGGACACTGATGACGAGTTTGAGCCGAAACAGATAGAGCAAATTCGTGTTTGTACGCTTCCAATCGAAGAGGGTCGAGTTGTTGGCGCTGTTAATCTTCGTTTATTTAGGCAGAACGCAGATAATCAATGGACTTTGTATGACCAATACGAAACAGGTATGCCAAGAATATATGTTGCTGCTTGTGATTTAGGTCGTGATGGATACATGAAAGCCAAGCCTCCTCACGCAAGACTAGCAGAGATAAATCTAGCTCACTGGCGATCACAATCAGATCAGGCCAACATTATGCACCATGCTAGAGCGCCTATGAAATATTTTCATGGTTATAGCAAGGAAGATTTAGAAGAGTTTACTGAAGGTGCAGGATACGCTTTTTATTCATCTAACGAGAACGCTAAGATCGGGGTTGTTGAGCATAGCGGAGCCGCTATCGATGCAGGACGCACAGAACTCAAGGATATGGAGTTTCAGATGCAAGCAATGGGTTTGCAGTTAGTTGTGTCGAGAACAGGATCATCTACAGCAACAGGTGATATGATTGATGAGCAAAAGATAAACAGTCGATTAGGAATGTGGGCTGATAATCTAAAGGACACCTTAGAGCTTGCTTTTACTTGGATGGCTGAAATGGCTGACATAAGCGCAGAAAAGATAGATATAATAATAAACAAAGACTTTGCTGCAAACGCATTATCTCATTTGGAAATGGACGCTTTGAATAAGATGTATCTGACAGAGGTTATTTCTAAACAGACATACATTAACGAAGCGAAGCGCAGAAACATTTTATCAGAGGAAGTTACCTTTGACGATGAGCAAGACTTTATGATGCAAGAGCCTATGGATGAACCTGATAATGTAGAAACGCAAGATGGCGATAACCGATGATATTCTTGACGATACTTTACGTCATGCCCATTACTTAGAAAGATATAAATCAGGCGTAGTTAACAAAATTGTCGGTTTGCTCAACAATGGCAACGATAAATATTACGCTCAAATCTATCGCTCTAAGCTAGAAAACCTCAATCGCAGAGATGTGGATAAGCTACTTGTCAGGCTAAAGAAGTCTATTAAACAAGGATATGAACCAGTTATCGAGTTGCTTGACGGTGAGATCAGGGATTTAGGTCAGGCCGAAAGCATATGGCAAAAGAAGATTATCGATGGATTAGTACCTATCGAGCTAGATTGGGAAGCACCAAGCGAAGAACAGATCTATGCATCGGTTAAAGCTAGGCCATTCGAAGGGCTTTTATTAAAGGATTGGTATAAAGGCTTAGAGGATGGAGCGTTTAGACGTATCAAGCAAAACATTATGCAGGGCTATGTCGAAGGGCAAACGACAGATCAGATCGTTAGGAATATTAGAGATATATCAGAGGGTCGAACTCGAAGGGCAGCAGAAACGGCTGTTAGAACGGCTTTAGCTCATACATCGAACATTGCTCGAAACGAAAGCTATCGCAGAAATAAGCGTGTAATTAAGGCGATTGAGTGGGTGGCAACCCTAGACAATAGAACGACAGCCGTTTGTCGGGCAAGAGATGGAAAGACTTATCCATATAACAAAGGGCCTCGGCCTCCTGCCCATGCAGGGTGCAGATCGACAACTATTCCAGTGCTTAAATCACTTAGGCAGCTAGGAATTAAGGCTGATGAAGTGCCACTTAAATCAACTAGGGCATCGATGAACGGTCAAGTTTCAGACGAGCTAAACTATGATGGATGGCTTCGTAAGCAACCAGTAGAGTTTCAAGATGATGTTTTAGGCGTACAAAAGGGTAGATTGTTCCGTAAAGGTTTAACGATGGAGCGATTTGTCGATAAGGAAGGTCGAGAGTTTACGCTCAAAGAGCTTGAATCACGCGAAGCAGAGATATGGAAAAAGGTTTATGGCAGTGATGTTAAAGCTAAAGCCAAGCCAAGAAAGCCACCAGAGAAACCTAATTTAGATCTTACTCCAATAATGACTACTAAAGCATTTGGACGGGATCAGCTTAATGCAAAATTAAATAGGTTACTTACGCCTTTAACTGCCAGAGTTGCTAATAAACTTCCGAAACCTTCACAAATAGTAGGCGCTCCAAAAAAAGGCGTTTACAGAACTAGTAAAAGAATAATTGAGTCTGGTTTGTCGCGAGATACTATTGCCCACGAATATGGGCATCACGTTGATGCAATGATGCAAGTCAATCCAGAGACAGGACTAGGAACTACAACAACAGGTTTTTGGTCTTCTCAAGGATTAAAAGAAGCATGGGAAAAAGATCGTGCAGGATTAGGTGTTTATAGGGTTAAAGCGGATAAGAAAAACAAACGCTTATTACAAATAAAAGATGATTTATTTACTACGACAACAGTGACTAAAACAATGCCATCGGGAGCATCTTACGAAACTACTCAGCGTGATTTAAACTTTGATGGGGCTGATAATCTTTCCGACATTGTAGATAGTTTTGTAAAAGGCGACTTTAGAAGAAACTATAATACCTTTGGACACTCAAAATCGTATTGGAAGTATGGGCCAAACGGAAGAATAGAGGCATTTGCTAACCTCTATGCAATACAAAACCGCCCAGAAGCAGCCGCATACGCAAAGAAGAATTTCCCCAATCTTTATAGGGAGTTTATTAAAAAACTGGAGGAAGTAGATGCTAGTCCTTAATGACGTTTTAGAAATGTATATGAAAAAGTTTAATATAGATGAAGAGCCAATTTTACCGATGGGATCAGCCGAGGATGCTATAGAAATGTTAATGATTGCTATCGATACTAATAAAAAACTTACATTTGAATGGGATAATTTAGATCCAAAGGATTATAAACTATAGATTATTAAGATCCGTACCAATCTTAGTAATTTAGACAGGAATTAACCTGTTAAGCGAAACGGTACAGCGCAAAGGAAACCATATCATGGCAGAAGAAGCACAAGCAGTAGAAGAAACACAGGTCGAAACGGAAACTGTAGACAATCGAGATGAGTTAATAGCTGATCTCAATAAGCAGCTTAAAGAAACTAACCAGAAGCTAGTCGATTCGAACGAGGAGGCTATGCGTAGACGCAAGACAAATGAGCGTCTGAAGTTAGAGGTCGAGACTTTACAAAATAAGCCAGTTGAACAGGCCGACAGTAGTAATGAGGCAATAATAGCGCAGATCAAATCGCAGTACGAAGAGAAGCTACAAGCAGAGCAATCTATTCGTCAGGATCTTGTAAAACGAAACGCTATGAATGAGTTAAAATCAGAATTAGCATCACAAAATATTGTATCGGACGGACTAGAACCCTTATCGCTCTTAGCAAAAGAAAGAATTGGGTTTGACGAGAATGGAAATATTCGTATAATGTCGTCAGATAAGTCTAAACCCCTCGCAGGATCGGGTGGCGATGGTTACGCAACTATTGCGGATCTAGCTAAAGAACTTGCAGCGTCAGGAACAGGTCAGCTTTTTGTTAAGGATGGCGGTGTTTCAGGAGGTGGTAAACCTCCAGCGAGTTCAGGCGGCAAGTCTGGCGTTAAATCGGTGACGCGCTCACAATTCAATTCAATGGGTCAAAGAGAACGCTCACTATTCTTCAAAGATGGCGGCAAGGTCGTTAATGGCTAACCGTTAAACAGAAAGGAAAATGTTATGGCTAATACCCTAACAGATCTGGCGGCTGACATTTATAGAGCTGCTGACATTGTAGGCCGAGAACTAACAGGCTTTATTCCTGCTTCAACAGTGAACGCAGGATCAGAAGAAGCTGCTGTCGGGCAGAACGTGCGATCATTCGCTACTCCTGCTGCTTCAGCGGTTACAATCGCACCAAGTATGACTATTCCAGAAGGAACAGATCAAACACTAACTAACAAAACGCTGACAATATCTAATCAGCGTGGTGTTCAGATCCCATACACTGGTGAAGATGTACGCTTCTTAGATGGTGGCGCAGGATACGAAACAGTATATGGCGCTCAAATTCAACAAGCGATGCGAACACTTGTGAACGAAATGGAAGCTGATCTAGCTGAAGAAGCATATAAAAACGCTTCTCGTGCAGTTGGTACAGCAGGAACAACTCCATTCGGTTCGAACTTCAACACAGTTGCAGAAGCTCGTCAAATCTTGGCAGATAACGGAATGCCAACAAATGACGGTCTGATCAGCTTGGTTGTAAACACAAGTGCAGGAGTTAACCTTCGTAACTTAGCAACACTTACTCAAGTAAACACAGCAGGAAGTGATGATCCTCTTCGCAGAGGTGAACTACTTAACTTGCAAGGTGTTTCACTAAAAGAAAGTAGCCAAGTGCAGAGCCACACCAAAGGCACAGGTACATCTTACCTTGTCAACAATGCTTCAGCAGCAATCGGTGATACTACAATCCCTGCTGATGGTGGTTCAGGTACAATCGTTGCAGGAGATGTAATTACAATCGCAGGCGATACAAACGCTTATGTTGTAAACACTGCTCTCGCAGGAGGTAACTTGGTTGTAGGTGATACTGGTCTAAGAGTGGCAGTTGCAGATAACGCAGCGATCACAGTAGGCAATAACTACACTGCTAACGTTATGATGCACCAAGCAGGAATGGAGCTTGCAATGAGAGCGCCTGCTAAACCAACAGGTGGCGATGCTGCCGAGGACATCATGGTAGTTCAAGATCCACAAACTGGAATGGTCTTTGAGGTTGCTGTTTATAAAGGCTTCAACAAAGCAATGATCCAAGTTGGTGCAGTCTGGGGTGTCAAAGCATGGAACTCAGACGCAATCGCGGTTCTTATGGGTTAATAGATTAGGGGCGAAAGCCCCTTTTCTGCCCCATCTTCTTAGGTCACGCACTGTTTAGGTGGGGCAACAATTAACAGGAGATTGATATGCCAAAAGGAATCGGTACTTACGGAACTAAAAAGGGTCGTCCACCAAAGAAAAAGGGTGGTAAAAAAAAGTAATGGCAATAGGCGTTAAACATTACTTGCGAGATGGAACTGTTTTTAAGGGTAATTCTCACAGGATGCCAAACGGTCAGATCCATTCTGGAAAGACGCATGGTAAAACAAGCAAACGCTTATATCACTTTTCACAGTTAAGTATGACAGCCAAGAAGAAGGCTAGAAAGAGATAACAGTGCCTAAAAGACGTAAATCAACCGTAAACGCAGCAGGGAACTATACAAAGCCTAAAATGCGTAAACAGTTATTTTACTCTATTAAGCGTGGATCAAAAGGTGGTCGTGCAGGGCAATGGAGCGCTAGAAAGGCTCAAATGTTAGCTAGACGATATAAAGCAGCAGGAGGAGGGTACAGATAGATGGCTCTCAAGAAGTCGCAAATATCGCTTAGAAAATGGACAGGCCAGAAATGGGATTACACAGGCAAGAAAAAGAAAAGTCGTTATTTACCAAAGGCTGTAAGAGATAGCTTAACTCCTGCACAGAAAGCAGCAGGATCAAGAGCAAAGAATAAGGCCACTAAATCAGGTAAACAATCGGCTAAATATACTAAAACAGAACGCAGAGCATTAAGGCGACTAAGATGAGCAAGCGAGATCCGAGAATAAAAAGGTTGGGTGTCGCAGGATATAACAAGCCAAAGAAAACGCCAAGTCACTCGACTAAAAGCCATGTTGTATTAGCAAAAGTCGGAGATAAGGTTAAAACGATTAGATTTGGTCAGCAGGGTGTTAAGGGCGCAGGAAAAAACCCTCGAACTGCTGAACAGAAAGCTAGGAGAAAGTCTTTCTTAGCTAGACATAGAAAGAACATCCAGAAAGGTCGAATGAGTGCGGCTTTTTGGGCGGCAAAAGTTAAATGGTGATAAAATGAATCTTATTAAAATTAAGCATAAAGGCTCAAAAGTTGGATGGGCGCTAATCAACGAGATAGATTTCGACAGCAAGAAACACGAGCGCTTCGAAGGCGAACCAAAGCGAGCAAGGAATGATAAAGGTCAACTCATAGCAGATGATCCAAAAACTGAAGTAAACGAAGCGTGGGAAGGCGGCAAAGCCCCTAAAAAGCCTGCGAAAAAGAAAGCGTCTACGAAGAAGGGTTAAGATATGGCGATAGTAACAACAGTAGGCGATGCGACAGCAAACAGCTATATCACTGTGGCTGAATACGAGGCTTTCTGGACGGAGAGAAACGTAAATCTTGCTCACTCTGCAGCAACAAAAGAAGCTGAACTCGTCAAAGCGGCTGATTATATAAATAGAAGTTATACTTTTGTCGGTGAGCAACAATATCGCTATCAGGCGATGGCATGGCCTCGTTTGACAGGTATTTATCTGGTTAAAGATTGGCCTATCGATCCCGATACTGTTCCACAGGATATAAAGGATGCTCAAGCAGAGTTAGCCTATATTATTAATCAGGGAACAAACGTATTTGCCACGGTAGAGGGTGGTGCAAAGGTTCGAGAGAAGAACAAAGCAGGGCCAGTAGAAACCGAAGTAGAATTTACAAACTTTAGAGAAACGCCTCGATTTGTAGTCATTGAGGGATTGCTTTCGCCATATACAATTTATGGTGGCGCTCAACTTAAAATGGTTCGCGCATGAGTACAACAGTCACAGCAATCGCGGATGCAGCCTTCGATGCCGTTGATTTAGCGGTAACGGATGTTATCTTTGATGCGACAGTGGCTTACGAAACGCAAGGAGCTTATGATCCTGCAACAGGTACTTATTCAGTAACAACAACAACTCTCACAGGCAGAGCTTTATTTGATACCGATACTCCTGCCAGAGATATATTTCCCGATGCTATTATTGGCTCTAATCGTCAGCTAGTTTTGTTCGAGGGTTTTACTGAGATTATCAAAGAGGGCTACAAGCTAACTATTTCGTCTATTGATTATGAAATAAAGGCAGCGCAGAAAATTGTCGGATCTGTCTCTGTTCAATATGGGGTGGCCTTGCAGAAATGAGTTATAAGAATTTTGAGATAAAGCTAAATAAAGATTTAGTCGATACCGATGAAAAGATCGAGGACGTTATCTCATTGATTGCTATGGATAGTTTGCGAGGTATCGTTAAGAAGTCACCTGTCGATACTGGTCGATTTAGAGGTAACTGGATCGTCAGCAAGAATAGAATGAACCCTGCAAAGGTTAATACATCCGATAAGACAGGAACATCATCTATTACTCGCGGCACACAAACAATCGAGACTTTTGAATATAAGAAAGATAAATCAATTATTATTCAAAATAATCTGCCTTATGCAAATAGGTTAGAAAATGGATGGTCTAGGCAAGCTCCGAAAGGTATGGTTGCACTAACGTTAGCCGAAATGCGAACCAAATATAGGAACGTGCTAATATGACTTATGCACTAGAGCGCAGAGCGATTGAGACATATTTAAGCACCCAATGGGGAACAACGACTCCAATAGGTTTCGATGGACATGAGTTTACGCCTTCTTTTAATAGTATCCGAGTTTCAATAGAAAATGGTTTAACTATGCAGGGATCTATTGGTGCAAATACTAATAGAATAGATTATACTGGCATCGTAACTATCCAGATCTTTACAGAGAACGGCAAGGGATCGGAGACTTGGAGAGGTTACGCAGAAACATTAGACGGTATTTTTTTTGATAAAAGGATTGCGAATACGGGTGCAATAGCGACTACAAACGAATTTATCAGATTCTCACCAGATCAACAGCACCCATATATTTCTGGAGAAGTTTCTGATATACCATTTAACATTGCAACTTTTG
>Ga0208148_1000890_pt1 | contig 11211 bp, 6 predicted proteins | sample DEB08_DNA_16_FD_184525 | JGI IMG/M metagenome (GOLD analysis project Ga0208148, IMG submission 184525) | Aqueous microbial communities from the Delaware River and Bay under freshwater to marine salinity gradient to study organic matter... | ecosystem: Environmental > Aquatic > Marine > Coastal ...
CAACCTACCCGTTCCCAACGCGGGTCGCGCCATGCGGGAACCTATTTGGTCTTGCTCCGAGTGGGGTTTACCATGCCACTGCTGTTACCAGCAGCGCGGTGCGCTCTTACCGCACCCTTTCACCCTTACCTGTGTTCGCGAACGAATCATCGGCGGTCTACTCTCTGCTGCACTGGCCGTAGGCTTTCGCCTCCCAGGCGTTACCTGGCACTCTACCCTGTGGAGCCCGGACTTTCCTCCGCGTCACACCCGTTCAAACGCAAGCGAATGATCGAGAAATTAACACAGCGACTGCCTAGTCAACTCGTGGTCGAGGATAGCACAGGTTGGGGGTTTTCCTGGAGGTTTATTGGTGAGTGGGGTGGGGGAAGTGTTTGGATATGCCCTTGAGATCGGTCCCATGGGTATAGGTGTTTTCAGCGTTCGCACAACTCGCTGCTCTCAGACAGGGTGCTCTCTCAATCTGAAAATTATAGACCGATAAGCGGACCCTGATTGATCTCAAGGACCTCTCAAGGCACGGCTTCATGCTGAGTACCGAGCTTTAAGTTTCCGCGCTGTCATCCTGAGCGCAGCGAAGGACCTCCTGCAGCTAACTTAAGATCCTTCGCTATGCTCAGGATGACGATTATTTGTTGCGGCTATTTGGTGTCTTTTAGTAGCTGGTGGTCCGGCGGCAGTTGCCGAGAAATCCATAGGGCCAATTTATGGCGCATATTGGGATCACTAATCTGATCTTTGGCCAGAGGCTGAATCAGCTTATCTTCCACGAGTACCTTGTAGACAAACTCAACCTTGAGCTTAACCGAATCATGGCTCTCAACCTCCCCGTAGGCCCGCTTCTTTGCGTAGACCGCACCTATTTGCAGGGCTTTTTTTACCAGCTCATCTTCATGGGGAATCTTTTGCATGCTTTACCTTTAGTCAGTGAACGTCCGTGCATTGCGGAAAATTCGCATCCAGCCGCTGTCTTCGCCCCAATCATCTGGATGCCAAGAATTGAGCAGGGTGCGATAAACCCGCTCGGGGTGAGGCATCATTAATGTGGCTCGACCATCCACAGAGGTTACACCAGTAATGCCGTCAGGCGAACCATTGGGGTTAGCCGGGTAACGGCTAGCGACCTCGAGATTATTTTCAAGGAAGCGCATAGCGATCTGATTACTCTGCTGCAGCTGGGCCAATACATCTGGGCGGGCAAATTCTGCGCGGCCTTCGCCGTGGGAGATGGCAATGGGCATATGGGTGCCGGCCATACCCTGGAGAAATATCGAGGGTGAGTCTTCAATGCGCACGAGAGAGAATCGCGCTTCAAACTGTTCGGATAGATTGCGTACAAATCGTGGCCAGAGTTCGGCACCGGGGATTAATGTTTTGAGATTACTCAGCATCTGACAGCCGTTACATACACCTAAGCTAAAGGTATCTGGGCGATGGAAGAACTGCTGAAATTGATCGCGAATCTGGCTGTTAAACAGCACGGTTTTAGCCCAGCCTTCCCCAGCCCCTAAAACATCACCGTAAGAGAAACCACCGCAGGCAACGAGGCCTGAGAAGTCGGACAGAGAACGACGGCCAGCCAGCAAGTCACTCATATGAACATCGACGGCGGTAAAGCCGGCGCGGTCAAAAGCGGCTGCCATTTCTAGATGACTATTTACACCCTGCTCGCGAACAATGGCGACTCTGGGTTTCACACCGGTCTTAATATAGGGCGCGCTAATATCCTCAGCGGGGTCAAACGTCAGGTTAACCGAGAGCCCGGTATCGGCTTTACCAATACGCTCAAATTCCTGCTCAACGCATTCTGCATTATCCCGCAGTGAGGCAACCTGATAGGAGGTCTCACTCCAGCAGGCTTGCAGCGCAGTGCGATCGCAGGCAAACAGCATCTCACCGTCGCGACTGATCTCAAGACTGTCATTACTGTTGACTGTGCCGAGCCTGTGGACGCTAACACCTGCGTCAGCAAAACGCTGAGCCAAAACATCGGCGCTGTCGGCACGAACCTGAATAACGCCGCCCAGCTCTTCATTAAATAGGACGGCCATACTGTTGGCGTCGAGGTCGGTCAGATCGACCGAAACTCCCACATGGCCGGCAAAACTCATCTCGGCCAGGGTGGTTAATAGGCCACCATCGGAGCGATCATGGTAGGCAACAATTTCGCCCTGTTCTATGGAGGCCTGCATGCTGTCGAAGAAGCCTTTAAGGGCCTGAGCATCGTCAACATCTGGGGCTGTATCGCCAAACTCCGAGAACACCTGGGCCAAAATAGAGCCGCCCATGCGGTTGGCACCAGCACCTAGGTCGATGAGTAATAATTCTGTATCACCCTGATCGGTACGCAGCTGTGGAGTCAGTGTTTTGCGCACATCTAGCACCGGTGAAAATCCGGTGATAATTAATGACAGCGGCGAGGTAACAGCCCTGTCATCGCCATTGGCCTCTTGCCAAGCGGTGCGCATAGACATGGAGTCTTTACCCACGGGAACGGTAATACCCAACTTCGGGCATAGATCCATGCCCACAGCTTCGACGGTGCGGTAGAGTTTTTCATCTTCCCCCGGCGAGCCGGCGGCACACATCCAGTTAGCGGACAATTTAATATCTTTAATATCACCAATGCGCGCAGCGCTGATGTTGGTAATGGCTTCACCGATCGCCATACGGCCAGAGGCTGGACCATTGATTAGAGCCAGCGGCGTGCGCTCGCCCATGGCCATGGCTTCACCGGCGGTGCTGTCGTAGGTCACTGTGGTGACGGCACAGTCGGCAACGGGAATCTGCCAGGGACCCACCATCTGATCACGGGCAACCATGCCGGTCACCGACCGATCGCAAATGGTGATAAGGAAACTTTTACTGGCCACTGTTGGGTGACGCAATACGCGGAAGACCGACTCGCTGAGATCCAAGGCTTCAGGCGAGAAGGCCGTGGCAGGTAAATCTAGTTTGGTGGCGGTGCGATGCATCTTTGGCGCCTTGCCAAATAATACCGACATCGGCAGATCGACTGGATTGTTATCAAAGTGATCGTCCACTACCGTAATCTGCTTGCTCTCTGTGGCTTCGCCAACCACGGCATAGGGGCAACGCTCCCGTTCACAGATAGCGGTAAAGCGCTCTATATCCACAGGTAAAATAGCCAGCACATAACGCTCTTGGGCTTCGTTACACCAGATTTCTACTGGGGCCATGCCCGGTTCATCGTTGGGGACTTTGCGCAGGTCAAAACGACCGCCGGTGCCGCCGTCTTTAACCAACTCTGGCAGAGCATTGGATAGTCCACCTGCTCCCACATCGTGAATAAAGGCGATGGGATTAATGTCACCCAGCTGCCAGCACTGGTCGATCACTTCCTGACAGCGGCGCTCAATCTCTGGGTTCTGACGCTGCACCGAGGCAAAGTCTAAATCTGCAGAGCTGCTGCCTGTGGTCATGGATGAGGCTGCGCCGCCACCCAAGCCGATCAACATGGCAGGACCACCCAGCACAACAAGCTGTGCGCCAGGTTTAAATTCTGGCTTATCAACATGGTCTTCACGGATATTGCCGTAACCACCGGCAATCATGATGGGCTTGTGATAGCCGCGACGCTCGCCGGCAAAGTCCATCTCGAAGGTTCTAAAGTAGCCGCAGATATTGGGGCGACCAAATTCATTATTAAAGGCCGCACCACCTAGCGGACCTTCGGTCATGATATCCAGCGCTGACACTATGCGACCCGGCTTGCCGTAGTCGTATTCCCAAGGCTGAATATAATTTGGAATCTGTAAATTGGACACGGTAAAACCGACCAGCCCCACCTTAGGTTTAGAACCTCGACCCACAGCACCTTCGTCGCGAATCTCACCACCGGAACCTGTACCAGCACCAGAGTAAGGCGCGATAGCCGTTGGGTGATTATGGGTTTCAACCTTCATCAGCAGATGCACTGGCTCTTGGCTGTAACCATATTCTTTACTGATGGGATCCGGATAGAATCGTCCACCTTCAGTACCAGCAACCACTGCGGCATTATCGGAATAAGCCGACAGCACATTTTCGCCACCCAGTTTGTTGGTGTTTCGAATCATGCCAAACAGGGAATTTTTTTCTTCAACGCCGTCCACCGTCCAGCTGGCATTAAAGATTTTGTGCCTGCAGTGCTCGGAGTTGGCCTGAGCAAACATCATTAACTCAGCATCTGAAGGGTTACGCTGTAACTCTTCAAAGCTGGCAACCAGATAGTCAATTTCATCGTCGGCTAGTGCCAAGCCAAGCTCAACATTGGCCAACTTTAGCGCTCCACTGCCACCAGCAAGAATATCTACCTGGGTCATCGGCTTGGGCTGGTGGTGAGTAAACAGCATTTCAGCCTGCTGTAAATCCTTGAGTACGGTTTCAACCATGCGATCACTGAGCAACTCTGCCAGCAATGCCTGCTGCTCGTCAGTTAGCACTGTTTGCGCCTGCACATAATAAGCTGTGCCACGCTCAACCCGCAGCACGTTGTGCAGCCCGCAGTTGTGGGCAATATCCGTGGCCTTGCTCGACCAGGGAGAAATAGTGCCGGAACGGGGAACCACCAGTAGCAGCGTGCCCTCGGTAGAGCCTTTTTCTTCGCTCGGGCCATAGGTCATAAGGGCTTCGAGGGTTGTCAGGTCTGTCTCTGACAGGGCTTCCCTAACCTCAGCAAAGTGCACAAATTCCGCTACCACTGAGGTAACTGAGGGCACTGCACGCTGCAGATTAGAGAGTAATTTTTGACGTCGAAACGCGGAAAGAGAGGATGCGCCGCTGAGGATTATCATGGATGCTGGTCTCAAAAACATAGCTATTGGGAAGCGCGTTATTCTAGCTGAAAAATCCCGGCTTAGGCAGAATGAATTACCTAAAGCATGTACAATTCTTAAATCCTGAGTCACCCAAGACAGGGCACTTATAACCCAGCCGTATAGAGGTTACTCAAACAGCCATGAGCGAGTTTTTCCACAGCATCAGAAAAATACCAAATCGGCTTGCGCTGATCGTTATGCTTTCTGTGTTTGTGGCTTATATACCCAGCAGTGCCCATATGTCAGACCTCGAGCGCGTGCATGCGAGAGGCCAGCTGGTGATGCTAACGGTATCTGGGCCAACTACCTATTTTGAAGATGGTCGTGGCAAAAATGGCTTCGACTACCTGATCGCCAAGGCCTTTGCAGACAGTCTAAATGTCGAATTGGTGGTCAAACCCCAGTCAACCTTGCGCAGACTACTGCTCTCGGTGGGCGGCCCTCAGGGAGATTTCGCCGCAGCCAACTTAGTGGCCACTGAAGCCCGCGCCGAATCCCTAGCATTCTCTCAACCATTTTTCGAAGTAACTCAGCAGCTGGTGTACCGTCGCGGCAGCAAACGACCTAAATCACTGGACCAACTCGAGGGCGAGTTACTGGTGATTACTGATTCATCCCATAGTGAGCAGCTCCAGAGTCTCAAGGATGCAGTGCCAGATTTACGCTGGCGCGAGCAAGACGATTTAGAGATGAGCGACCTGATAAGAATGGTTCACGAGGGCCAGGTTACCTACACCGTTGTGGACTCACTGGCCTATCTGGTGAACCGCCATATTTATCCCAGAGCGCGCAAAGCATTTGATATCGCCAAACCTCAGTCTACTGCCTGGGCATTTGCAACCCACAACGACGGTACTTTGCTAAACGCCGCCAATGCATTTTTAGACAGCTATATAAAGAGTGGCAAGCTGGCCCTTTTAGAGCAGCAGCTATTTTCCCAGACAGAGAATTTTTCTGTGGGGGATTCACAGCGGCTAGGGCAGCTGGTGGCGCGTCGATTGCCCAAGTATGAACAGATGTTTCGCCAAACTGCCCAACATCATGGCATGGACTGGTCACTGCTGGCAGCTGTGGCCTATCAGGAATCTCACTGGAACCCCAAAGCCAGATCCCCCACCGGTGTGCGCGGGTTGATGATGCTGACATTGGATACCGCCAAAGAAATGAAGGTGAGCAATCGCCTCGATGCAGCCCAGAGTCTGGAAGGCGGCGCCGCCTATCTAGTGAAATTAAAGTCGCGCCTGCCCCAGAGAATCACTGAGCCCGATCGCACTCTACTGGCCCTGGCTGCTTACAATGTGGGCTTTGGGCATTTAGAGGATGCACGGGTATTAACTGCACGCAACGGCAAGAACCCAGATCTGTGGGTGGATATTCGCGCGCACTTGCCTCTGCTGAGTAAGAAACAATTTTATTCAACGGTTAAATATGGCTATGCCCGGGGCAATGAGCCGGTGCTCTATGTGGATAATATTCAATACTACAGAACCTACCTGCAGCTCTATTCTCTCTCCCAGCATGATTTCGAACCGCCGCCCGTCCCAGCGGAATGGGAACCAGACGCACCTCCCTCTTTATAGGGATCGATTTCTAAGCGCGGGTTTTATTGGCTTTTAGATTCCCGCTTGCGCCGAAAGAAAAGACTAATAAGATCACCGCACTCCTGCGCCAACACTCCACCCTGCCATTCAATACTGTGGTTGTAATGACTTTGATTCATTAGCTGTAGCTGACTCTGTAAGGCACCAGCTCTGGGCTCCAGCGCACCAAACAGTACCCGGCGAATACGCCCATGAACCATAGCGCCCACACACATGGTGCAGGGCTCAATGGTAACGTACAGATCACAGTCACTTAGGCGGTAATTGCTGAGATTATTAGCGGCATTGCGCATGGCCACAATTTCGGCATGGGCGGTTGGATCGCAGCCAGAAATAGGCTGATTAAACCCCTCTCCGACAATTTCGCCGTCTTTGACTACGATGGCACCCACCGGCACCTCGCCAGCAGCACCGGCTTGCTCAGCCAACTGCAATGCTTTAGCCATATAAAATTCGTCAGTACTCATACTTATCCATTGCCCTATAGCGTAAAATCAGTGGCCTACTTTCTATCAAGAACTCTTATGCTCAAACCTCTGCATATTCAGCCGAACTGGCAAACTGAACTGAGCCAGTCTTTTACCAGTGTTGATGAACTGCTCGCGGAACTTGAGCTCGACAGTACCCAGCTTTCAACCTGCCAGCAGGCGGCTCAACAATTTCCACTCAGGGTGCCACGCGCCTTCGTTCGGCGCATGGAAAAAGGTAATTCCAATGACCCGCTGCTCGCTCAGGTGCTACCCATTAAAGCGGAGATGCAGTTAGACCCGGCATACAGCACAGACCCCCTAGATGAATCTAGCCATAACCCTATTGCTGGCATTGTACATAAATACCGCAATCGTCTGTTGCTCATCGTCAGCCCCGCCTGCGCAATTAACTGCCGTTACTGCTTTCGTCGTCATTTTCCCTATCAAGAAAATCGCCAGAGTAAAGAGCAATGGCTGCAAGCACTTACGTATATAAGCAGTAACACTGACATTAATGAGGTGATTTTCAGCGGCGGTGACCCCTTGGCGGCCAATGACCAGTTTCTCGGCTGGCTCGCCGAACAGATCGCTGCCATACCTCATATAAAGCGTCTGCGTATTCACACCCGCCTGCCAGTGGTGATTCCATCGCGGATTAACGATGCCTTTTTGCGCTGGGCAACAGGCACTCGCTTAACACCTATTTTGGTTTTACATATCAATCATAGTAACGAAATAGATGCCGAGGTTGTCGAGGCTGTCCGACGCCTGCAGGGTGCAGGTATAAAAGTGCTCAACCAGACGGTTTTACTCAAAGGCGTGAATGACAGCGCCGAGTCATTAAACAATTTGAGTGAACGGCTTTTTGATTGCGCCATCACACCCTATTACTTACACCTTTTAGATCCGGTTCAGGGCGCCAGCCACTTTGATATTGATACAACAGAAGCTCGCCAAATCTATCGTGAATTACAAACGATGCTGCCCGGATTTTTATTGCCAAGACTGGTGCGGGAAATCCCTGGCAAACTGTCAAAAACACTTATTTCACTCTAAGCCCTTAAGTAGTCAAGAGCCTGCATAAATAGGCGAATTCCGACATGAAATGTCGCAATTACGACATGTAAATTTATCGTGTGATTTCCATTTGAATAAGAGTAGACTACGCGAGAAGTTTGAGTTTGAACCTTCGTTCCATTATGGCCGCTATGGCTCAGATTCCTTCTGAATTGATTGCTTGATAACAATAAAAAATCAAACGCCACAGTAAGGCAATAAAATTAAACTAAGTCCGATATTATCTCGGGGGAGATTTATGAAAAATAATACTTTTTGGAAATTAAACGCCATTGCAGCCGCAGTGATTGCCGGTAGCACTATGCTTCCAGTAGCATCTGCCGTAGCAGAAGAAATGGTAGAAGAAATTGTAACTGTTGGTGCACGTGCAAAAGCACGCTCGGTAATTGACTCTGTATCTGCTGTTGATGTTATCAGCGGCGACGAGCTATCTAACCAGGGCGACGTTGACGTTACCAACCTTCTGCGTAACTCAGTGCCTTCTTACTACGTTAACGATCAGCCGATCAGTGACGCAGGTACAATGGTTCGTCCCCAAGGCCTACGCGGCATGGCGGCTGACCACACTTTAGTACTGGTTAACGGCAAGCGTCGTCACCGTGCTTCAGTAATTCTTTGGGCTGCTGGTGGTATTTCAGACGGCGCACAGGGTCCTGACACATCGTCTATTCCAGGCTTAGCCCTGAAAAACATTGAAGTACTCCGCGACGGCGCTGCATCTCAGTATGGTTCTGATGCACTGGCTGGCGTAATCAACTTCAATCTTAAAGATGCAAGCGAAGGCGGTAGTATCCAGGTTCGCGCCGGTGAGTATGGCGAAGGCGATGGTTCAATGTCGTATGTTTCAGGCAACTTCGGTCTACCTCTTGGTTCTAACGGGTTTGTTAACACCACTTTTGAAGTTGGTTCTAGCGACGAAACTGACCGTTCAATACAGCGCACAGATGCTGCCACGCTAACTGCAGATGGCTACACTGGCGTACCATCGCCTGCCATGAAATGGGGCCGTCCTAACGTTGATAACGACATGAAGCTTTTCGTTAACTTCGGCGCTGACTTGGGTAACAGTACTGAAATGTACGGTTATGCTAACAGCACGACTAAAGACGTTGATGGTGGATTCTACTACCGTAACCCAACAAACCGTGGTGGTGTCTATGCTCAAACTAATGACGGCGGCACTCCTGGTGACACTGATGCTCTAAAAGCAGATGACTTTAACGAACTACTCGTTGCCTCTAGTAACGGCGAAGACTGTTCTGCATTTGTTGTAAACTCAGATCGCAAGACAGATGCGACTAAAGCGGCACTAGCCGCAGCAATCACAGGCCTAAAAGCTAACGATAACTGCTTCAACTTTAACGAAACCATCCCTGGTGGCTTTACACCTAGATTTGGCGGCACTGTTACTGATCAAGCATTCTTATTTGGATTGCGCGGTGAGATGGCTAATGGCTTAGGTTGGGATGTAAGTTCTTACTACGGCAAGCACGAAGCTGACTTCTTCATTAACAACACAGTTAATGCAAGCATGGGCGCGGCTACTCCACGTGACTTCGATCCAGGCTCTTACCGTCAAATTGAAACCTCAGTAAATGCTGACTTCACCTATTCAATGAGTGAAGCTGTAAGCTTGGCCTTTGGTGGTGAGTACCGCGTTGAAGAGTTCACTATCGGTGCGGGCGACGAAGCTTCGTCCACTGCAGGCGAATATAAAGACCAAGGATTTAGCCTTTCAAGTAATGGCTTCCCTGGATTCGCAAAGAGCATCTCTGGTGTATTTGACCGTAGCAACTATGCGGCATACGTAGAAGCTGAGTGGGATGCGTCGGATGACTTGTTGTTAACGTCTGCTCTTCGCTTTGAAGACTATGAAGATTTTGGTACAACTACCAACTACAAGATCGGTGGTAACTATCACCTGACTGATGATACTGGTATTCGTGCGACGTACAGCACTGGCTTTAAAGCTCCAACTCCAGGCCAGTCTAGTGCGTCAAACATCTCTACTACTATCGATAGCGCGACAGGTCAGTTAGTGAACAAGGGTGTAATCCCAGCTACTAGCCCAGTTGCTTTGTTATACGGTGGCGCGCAGTTAACTCCAGAAGATTCAACTAACATGACTTTTGGTTTCTACACGACTGCAGGTGCTTTTGACATCACTGTTGATTACTTTGATATTGACGTTGAAGATCGCTTAAACCTGTCTGCAGATGTGAATTTAACAGCCGCTAACATCGCTGCTTTGATAGCAGACAATGTACCTGGTGCTGGTGATATGTCGAAGTTCCGTTTCTTCACCAACGACTTTGATACCAACACAAGCGGTATTGACGTAGTTATTTCAACTAATATTGATTGGATGGGCGGCAGCACTGACTTGAACCTAGCCTATAACAAGACGACTACTGATATCACTAATGCCGGTGAGACTATCGATGCTGACCGTAAGCGCGAAATCGAAACTATGACCCCAGACACTCGCTGGAACCTGTCTGCTAATCACGTCATGGACTCGTGGAGAATGCTTGCTCGTGTTAGCTCATACAGTGACTGGTATGACAGCAACGAAGGCTTGGATTACTCAGGCGAGATGGTTGTTGACTTGGAGTTAGCTTATAACCTCAACGACAGCTCAACTGTAATGCTTGGCGGTAACAACGTACTGGACGAAGCCGGCGATACATTGCACGACGCAACTGACTACGGTAACAAGTACAGCCAGTTCGCGCCAATGGGCTTCAGCGGTGCATTTTGGTACGCAAAGTATAGCTACAACTTCTAAGCAACTCAGCATGAGTTAATTAGATCGGGTCAGTGCGCAAGTGCTGGCCTAACAGATACAAGAAAAGGGGTGCCAATTGGCACCCCTTTTTTGTGTCTGATCAAATCTGAAAGTTAAGCTTGCTGGGAAGAGCTTTAAGCTTACTAAATAGAGCCTTAAGCTTACTGGGAAGAGCCTTAAGCTTACTGGGAAGAGCCTTAAGCTTACTGAATAGAGAGCTAAGCCGTTTTGACTGGCGGTACTTCAGGTATAAATACTGGATCTTGGATACCCTGAACATCGGTTTGAAAAACCAATAGATTCCCCGCTTCTGGCTGCGCTGCACGAGCCTCACCACTCAGCCCCTGATGAGCACTGGTAACAAAAAGCCTGTCCATTTGCGGCCCACCAAAGGCCACACAGGTTGGCTGGCTAACAGATAAAGGCAAGACAAAGTCTTCTTCACCGGTTGGGCT
>Ga0208148_1000892_pt1 | contig 11201 bp, 15 predicted proteins | sample DEB08_DNA_16_FD_184525 | JGI IMG/M metagenome (GOLD analysis project Ga0208148, IMG submission 184525) | Aqueous microbial communities from the Delaware River and Bay under freshwater to marine salinity gradient to study organic matter... | ecosystem: Environmental > Aquatic > Marine > Coastal ...
CATTTGCACCAACAAAAGTTGTATCTTCACTTGCAGCCAAACAACCTGCTGTACCTATTTGCAAAACTGAATAACCACTCCAAGCATCAGGAGTACATCCAATTCCAACGTTGCCTGAAGAATCAATTCTCATGCGTTCAGAGCCGTTTGTGATAAATTCTAAGTTTCCGTTAAAAGTACCAGAATCAGCACGGCTTTGAATTGCTGCTTCTAAATTAGCAACACTATAAAAATTGATAGCACCCATTACGTCTGCGGCACTAGAACTTCCCTGAAGCTCTAAAATTCCTCTTAAAGGACCTGTTATTGTTTGCACTGTAGCGTTTGAGTCGTATCCAGTAACATTAGGCGAACTAGTTCCAATTCCAAAGTTGCCTGAAGCATCCAGTCTAGCTTTTTCTGAGCCACCAGTATTCATAGCAATTATGTTTGGACTTATAAAGTCAATAGCAGTATCAGTATCTCCAACTCCTGCTACTTTACTAACAACAGCATTACCTGAAAGGTAGAGGTCTTTCCAACCATATGTACCTGAACCTAAATCGTATGTGTTATCTGTATTAGGTCTTGCGTTTGTATCAAAGTAAATAGCACTATTAGAATCAAGAAAAAGATTGGTTGCACCTGATTGTGTGACAGTACCAATACTTCCAATTTCTAAGCCATCTTTTCTGAATTGCAGTAAATCACCATCTCCTGTTCTTCTATTTAAATAAAGAGCTACAGAATCGTTTGCAGTAAAAGCACTACTGTTTAGTGGGCTAAGTTGAACACCATCTGTTGATAAACCAAAAGAAGTCTTACCAACCAAAAAGTTGCCTGAAGTGTCGATACGCATTCTTTCTGTATTGCTAGTTTGAAAAATATAATCACTTCCTGTAGATGGACCAGTAATAATATCGTTACCACTTACTTGTATTCTATAATTAGCATCTACTAAATCACTAATTTCAAATTTAATGCCATCACCTGTAGAATGAACTGTTAGCGGATAATTTGGCGAAGTCGTTCCAATTCCAAGCGACTCAGCACTTGCATCCCAAAAGAACTTAGCAGTAGTTCCTGTATCTTCATAAAAGGAGATGTCTCCACCACCTTCAATAGTCATAAAAGTAGTACCGCCTGATGGAGATTCAGTATTAGCTGTAGCTACTGAAAAATTTAATTTACCATCTTCAGTTGTACTTGAGGCATCATTTATTGTTGCAAAAATACCTGCATAACCTGTTGCAGTACCAGCATCATTATTGCCTTTAAATAAAAGCATACCTATATTATCACCATCAACAGGAGAAGCAGAGTCTCTAAATAAAACTAAATCTGGAGCAGTAGAGCCACCAGCATCTGTACCTGTAATAATAAAATTATTAGTAGTACCTGTTCCTGTATTGAATGTAGCTGTACCATCAACAGTCAACCCATCAAAGGTTGGAGTTCCTGCTACATTTAAACCTGTAAGCGTACCAAGACTTGTGATATTAGGTTGTGCTGCTGTAGCTAGTGTGCCTGTAATACTGCCTGTAACAGTTAAATCTCCTCCAACAGAAGCATCATCAGTTACGGTTAAATCGTCTTGTACTTTTAAATCTACTACGCTAAGACTAGCAAAAGCGTCAACAACTGCTGCTCCACTTCCTGCTCCGTCTGAATAAACTACTTTTACGTCTCCTGGAGGGATAGTAATATTAGCTCCGCTGCCTTGAGAAATGATTATATTTTGCGAACCTGATGTAGCATTTTCAATAAACCACATCTTGCTGACGGTGTTAGGTCCAATAGTAATAGTACAAGCTGAATCAAGAGTACCTGTATATTTAAGGTACATAGACCTTCCAGGGTCAGTTGCTCCGTCTGCTATTGTGGTTGTGTGAGTGTCCGCATTGGTGGTTATGGCTTCGGTACCATAACTAAAAGCTTCCGCAATAAGTTCTAAGTTTGTGTTAGTAACTTCGCCCCATGTTCCACTAGCATCACCAGTAGCCATTTCGTTAAGTCTTAGGTCATTTACGTATGTACTTGCCATTTTTTATTCTCCGTTTTGATTATACCTTATTTTTTATGTAATTGTTAAGCAACTTCTTTCCAATTTGGTGTTTGAGTATCTGAAATAGTTGAATAGTTAGGTGTTTGTGTTGTTGAAACATCTGAATAGCTCGGTGTTTGAACATCGTTTACTAATCCCCAAATGTTTATAGTTTTAACTTTACCCTGTCCTTCTACTCCTGTAAGAGCCACAACCGCTTTAGCTATAAGGGTTACAGAACCTACTTCTGAAGTTCCTGCTAAACCTGTTACGCTTATTGTATTAGATGTTTTTTGTGTAACTGTACCTAAAGTTGAAGTAAGACCTGGACCTGTAACAGCTACATTTGCTCCTGCTGTAACAGTTTCTTCACCTAAACTTGTAACCGAAGCTACTGCTGTAACACCTGTAACAGCTGCTCCTGCCGTAATAGCATTACCTAATGCAGAAGTACCTACATTACCTGTTGTTGTGGTATTAGCATCTGCTGCAACACTTTCATCACCTAAAGTCCCTGTTCCAGCAATACCTGTGGGTGAAATATTAGCTGTACCTGTTACTGTTTCGTCACCTAACGTTCCTGTTGATGAAACACCTGTAGGTGAAATATTAGCTTCAGCTACTACGCTTTCGTCACCTAACGTTCCTGTTGATGAAACACCTGTAGGTGAAATAACGGCTGTGCCTATTACCGTTTCATTCCCTAATGAAGAAGTAAGACTGAAACCAGTAACGCTTACATCTGCATTAGCGGCTACTGTTTCATTACCTAAAGTCGCAGTCCCTACAACACCTGTGAGTGTTATATTAGCTTCTGCTACAATAGTTACACTAGTAACAGAACCTGTAGCGGAAACTCCTGTTAGTTCAACAGGTAAAGATGTACCCCAAGCAGCACTGCTCCAGGTACCTCGACCCCAACCTGTCACACTCGACATAAGTAATTTAAGCTATTCTTATAATAGCGTTTGAAGCATCTGCTGTTGGAAATTGAATTGTAAAATCACCTGCTGTTGAAGTTTTATCGCCACCAAAATCTAATACACATACTGAAGGGTCTCCACTTGCAGCTTCATTATAAATTAAAGCACCTCTTGCAGTAATTGTAGCTGTACTGAATGTTAAATCATTAAAATCAGTTAAAGCTGTTGTACCTGATGTTGTTGGGGTGACGCTTGTTAAAAACGCACCTTTAGCAGTATATCCAGTTCCACTCACTTCGTTACTCGAAGTATATGCAGTAGTAGCCGCGTCTAAAGAAGCACTACTTGTATAAAGTGCTAACTTAAATTGGTCACTTGCTGCGGTAAAATTATGTGTAGCAGTCATTAATTCTTTTTTAAATGATGTACACATTGCTTGCGTTATTGCCATTATAGTCTCCTAATAATATCAGCCATTTCTTTATGACCTTGTTTTTGTAATAAACCCGCTACTGTCGCTCTATCGCTACCTATAGCTTGTTTCATATATAATAAAATAACTTGTTGTATAGTGTCTTTAAACGCTTCTGCTTGGGCTTTCACCATAGGGTCAGCGTTATCACTTATACCAATAAGTTTTTCTACTAATCTTTCAGTCCAATACTCGGGACTTAAACCTTTATTTTCTGTTGTTTGAACATTAACTGTTCCTAATGTTGGTTTTACATCTACACTAAACATTTGTTGTTCCTTGCGGCATTATTTTAATTTGGTCGTTTCTTGCTTCATCCCTAACGTCTTTATACTCACCCAGTAATTTCAACATAGCTAATGCCTCTTGATATTTTTGTTCATATAACATAATTGTATCTGGAGACGATTTCATAAACACAGCTCCTTCTACTAAAGAGCCGTATAACATGGCATTAGGAGCATTATCAGATAACCACGTCTGATTATCGTCTCCTACGGTGGTTAATGAATTAGGTCTGTAATTATAATGAAGTTCAACAGAATAGTTTGTATTTGGTGTAGGAGCGACTATAAAAGTATCTTCATCAAACTGAGCATAGTAAAGGGGTTCGCCAGTTGTGGCTTGTTGTGGTGTGTAATCTCTAATAAAAGAAACGTGTTTTAATAATAAATAATTATAGTTATTGCTTCCGTCTATTAAAGCTAAGCTAAAAGGTGATAAAAAATCCGTCGGTGTAGATAAATACGTATTGTCTTGAGTTAGTGTTCCTGTGACATTTTTACGAAAAACAGGAAGCTGTACAGACTTTAAAATACGTTCTTCTGTTGTTTGTATAAACGTATCTAAAGTGTTTACAAACGTAGTTTCAGTATTATCTAAATAATTCTGTATTGCTGTTTTTAACCCGCTATATGTAAATCCTGCCATTATGCTATACTCACTGTTACACTTCCTAACCCACTAGTAGCTCCTAATCCATCAAACTTTGTTCCTATCGGGTCTGATTCAAAGGTCATACCGCTACCTGCGTTTGTAGTGATTATAACCCCTAATTGACTTTTAGGTAAAGAAACATCTGGACGAGGTTTCCAAAGAACTTCCGCATCTGCAGAAATAACTGGAGGGTCTAGTTGAGGATGTTTTGGTTCATAACACTCTTGACAAGTTCTAAAATTTTCCCAATTACCTCTAGCTTCTTTATATGGATATCTAAAACCACAAGTATCGCATATAAAGTAAGCATATTTACCTGAAGCGTATGCCATTAGATATACTCATGTTTTGGAACAAGTCTTAAAGGTGAACGGTCTTCATCGTACCTTATTGCGTTAGCTAAGTCTTGTTCGTATTGTTCCTTCATTATAGCGAGTTTTTGTACGTTCTTTTTCAAGCACAAATAATACGCTAATCCTGAAACTACACAAGGCATAAACCTGCTTGGTATATCTATGTCATTAACCTGAGCGGTATTATCTTGTATTCTACGCCAGACATAGTAAACGAGTTTGTCTGTCGAGTTCTCGGGCGTTGGATAAAGATGAAGAACAGGTTCTTTTAGTCTTTCTAGCCAAAACTCTGTTGACCTTGCTTGTGTAGCTTTGTTCGGAATATTGATATATTCGTTTCTGTCTACTCTATCTAAAACGTAGTCGGTAACAGTATTGTTTTCTGTTCTTTCAATATACGCATCTAAGATATCTATGTCAAAAGAATTAAGGGTGTATTCGTTAGTTCCTTGTGTTAGGGTAAGCTCTACTTTAGAAACTTCCCACATCTGAATGCCTCTGTTTGACCAGTCAGCAAACATAATGTTTAAAGAACGTCTTGCAGTTACTGCATCATAAGACGTACGAGCTTCCAATCCTGCAAGTTCGTACGCTTCTTCGATTGCGGTCGCTACATCTAAACTAAATGCACGAGTTCCTGAGGTCGCCATATTAGTTGTAATATGCTACAAAAAAGTCGCAATTAGCTAATACTACATAAGCCCCAGTGTTGAACTTTACTCCATCGTTAGGAAGGTAATGGTCAAACTGTTCGTTTGCTGCACTACCGAATTTAAACTCTATTAGAAGTTTAGTTCCACTTGCACTCGTTCCGTCATATATTTTTATAGTGGCGTCTGCTGCACTTGCTTGTGCTTGAACAGATTGAATTCTTATTGGTCCTAAGTTCGTTGCTGTTCCAGCACCACTACCAATATATCCTTGTAGCTGTCCTGTGGCTGTTAAAGCCTTAGTTGCTTTTACATCGGATGAACTCATATTACTCCCCTATTAAGCGTCAGCAAATGGAGTTACTAAAGTGCCTGAACCTAAAATGATTCCTTCTACTGCGTATTTAGCACTACCTACTGCAGTTACTGTAATAATGCTTCCTGCTAATCCACCTTTAGTCGTACCATTTAAGGTAATAACATCGTTAGAAGCACCTGAAATAAAAGTTTTACCAGTTGCATTATTTACGCCAGTATATAAACCGCCTACGAATTTATCTGTACCATCTGTAAGAATATCCATATCGGTAGCTGCTGTTTCTACTACAAAAATAAAAGTAGCTCCTAAATTGTTTGTTTGATTTGGGTCGTCGTTACTTCCTGGAGCAGTAGCTACAATACTTGGTAAAGTAAATTTACCGTCTGCATCGTTACAAGTAAGAATTTTACCTGCATGTGAGTCTACTGTTAAAGATGTGTCTGCAGTTAAACTAACGACGTTAGCATTACCTGCTGCGATGAATCCTGCTAATGATTTTACAGGACCTGAGAATGTTGATTTTGCCATATTAAGTCTCCTTAATAACCTCTATCGTCTTGGCTTGTCTGCTAGGTCAGTCGATAGATTGTTTGTATTAATCCTAGAACTCTTGTCATGATACATCATTAAAATCAAAAAAGAAAGGGAGCCGAAGCTCCCTTAATTTTTTCACGAAAGTGAGTTATGCTCCAGGTGAACCGAAGATACCTCTCCAGTCACTCCAACCAAAGCTGTAACGTTCTCTAGCTTTGTATCTTACATTACCAGTTTCGAAGTCGCCTTCCATACTAGTAGATACAGGAGTTCTAACGAAATGTTTTAATCCGTTAGGTACGTCAGTTTTGATAAAGAAAGCATCAGTATCTGTTAGATAATGATTTACAACATAACCTTCAGAAATCATTCCCATGTTTCTGATTGCATTGATGTCATTATCTGAAGTACCAACTCTTCCAGGAGTTTCCATCAGTCTATCTGCTACGAACTGTAAAGCAGGTGGAATGATAAGTTTTCTTGCCTGAGCATTAACTTTTAGATTTCTTTCATCTTTGAAGTCAGCGATGTCAATCAACGCTTGTTCAAGAGAAGTTTCGTTTAAGTCAGCTGCTGTAGACAACTCATTTCTTAAGTCCACGTTAGCAACAGTAGGGTGGTCTGTAGCACAAAGCTCTTTTCCATCTCCACCAACATATGAAGAACTAAACGCATTGTTTAATACGTTAGCTGCTTTCACTTGCTTAGTTTGTTGCATAGACCTAGCTAAAGCTCTTGTGTATCTTGAAGAAAGAGTATCGTAAAGGTTATCTTCGATAGCTTCTTCTGTTAACGCAAATGCTAATGCTACGGTTTCGTGTGTGAAACGTGATGTCCAGGATTCTTGAGCTGTATCGTAAACGACCGCTGCTCCTTCTCCTTTAGTCGGTGCTTCACCAAACCCACTTAACATTACTTCTTCCTCGAAAGCTCTTTCAGAAGTTTCGGTGTCGAAGATGTCTTCGTGTTCGTTATTGTATCTCTCATACTCTAATCCAAAGAGAGCATGGAGTCCTGGTACTAGTTCTTTAACTAGTTGGGCTCTATTAATTGCCATTATTTATTCTCCTTAGATTATACAGCAAATGTGTTAGTAGGGAATGTGAATAATCCTCTCGCATAAGCACCTATTTCATTGCTTGGTTGCGAAGCGAATCCAACACATAACGCTACACCACTTGATGTTGTTGCAGTCACACCCTCTTTAGACCTACCGTTGGTTGTTGAACCAGCTGTAGTTGAAAGAGTGTATTTAGAGCCGATAAAACTTACTGCAGGTGTGCCTGCTGTAAATTGAGCTTCGTAAACAATTCCTGGGTCATTGTAAACGAGAGCTTCTGCATCGTCTCCGCCTAGAGTAGCCGTGTCGGCAGTCCAAACTTTTGAAAAAGTCGGGGTACCGTCAGTAGCTGTAAAAAATACTCCATAAAATACGCCTACAGGAGTGCCTGTCGCCGTGCCTTGAATGACATAACCACTAGATAAATTAACAACATCACCTGAAAAGATTGATGCGTTAGTTGCACTTGCGATTCTCATTTTAGCAGGACGAATAACACCACCGTACATATGATATGCTGGAGTAAAACCATCTGGTTTATTTGTATTAGCCATGATAATCTCCTTTGCTTATATACATTGTTATTATTAATCTCATTTGTTGGTAGGTTTACTACCAAACGCGACTTTAGAAGACCTTTGGATATCACTATCTTTTATAGGCATTCTAGCGTCACTTTCTCGCATAAAGGAATGGTCTACACCGTCCATAGCAGATTTTGCTTGGTTTTGAAAATACTCTGTACGTTCTTCTGCGGTTTCGACTGGAACTTTAGCGAGGATTAAACCTCCAACCCCAATTACTCCTGTATTGCTTCCGCTGTCTACTGTAGGGGCTTCGAAATCAGGATAATCTTCTGCTCTCACAGGTTCATATCCTTCTCTAATACGTTTAGACATATTAGATTTATCATCTTGTCCTCTAGTAGCTTCACGAATCCATCTGAATTGATATCCAGGAGGTGCTTCAGGTGCGTCTAACATTGACGGGGGTTTCCAAGGCGTTCTGCGAGTTTGAGAGTCTCGTGTCTCTGCAGACCGTGAGTTACGGTCAGTTCTGACTTCTGTTGTTTTATTATCTTCTGTCATTTTTATACTCCTTCGATATGCTTAGCATATTCTTCTAGTGGCACGTTTAGTCTTTTAGCTATTGCTACTTGACTTGGCGTGAGTTTTATTTTACGTGAACCTTTTCTACCACTAACACCTCTGCTACTGGCAGCAACCTGTTGCACGGGGGCAGATTGCTCTTCGGAAAACTTATGTGGGAAATTATCCTGCATACGTTTATCTACTTCGCTGTAATACATATCGGAAGTAGGGTCTATTCCACTTTCGACTAGTTCTTTATGTATTCCAAATGCTGCAAACGTCATTGCTTGGTCATCTCCAAACCATTTATTCTTAGCCGCCCATTCCTCTGCTTTTGGGTCTGGTCCCGCAGCCTGAGGCTGTAGGGTAGGCGTATACGGCTCAACAGGAACTTCTTGTGGTTGATTCTTTTCTCTAACTTGTTGCTGAGCTGATAATCTTCTAAGATTTTCTGCTTCAGCACTAGCTCTAGAAAGTTTTTCTGTTGCATTAGCAACAGCTTCACCATCTCCTGCATCCTGTGCCTCTTTCAAAAGCTGTTTAGCTCCTGTTATTTCTGATTGTACCCTGTTGTCATACTCTTTGAAAAGGGATGTATCGGAATTTTTTAACTTTTCTTTTAAAGTTGTTGCTGTTTGATTAACGCTTTGAGCATAATTAACAGCTTCATCTCGCTGTCTTTCTGCCTCTCGCATTTTATAAGTTAACTTATCAATACGTTTTTGTACTGAATCGCTAATATCATCCAACTCTTTACCTGTTTCGGTTTTAGTTTCCGATACAGCTTCTTGTTGGGTGTTGTCTGGCAGTGATGTGTCTACATCAGCTGCGTGTATGTCTACTTCCCCTTCTGGAAGTTCTAATTCTAATTCTATTTTTTCTGCTTCATTATTTTGCATGAGTCCTCCTCAAGATTGTTATGATAAAATTGCTTCTGGGTCATCTATAGTAGCTAAGATTTCGTCATCATTTAAAAGACGCATATCGCCTCCTTCTATTTGAAAACGAGCACCTGCATATCTACCGAAGATTACCCAATCACCTTCTTTACACCAAGCTCCTTCAGGAAACTTATGTGGGTCACTGTAAGCGTCTGCGCCCATAGCAACAACATAACCTACAACAGTCGCAAGTCTTTCCTTGTCTACCGTTGCTTTAGCTAAATGTATGCCGCCTTTAGTCACTGTCGATTGTGTGAAAGGTAATATTAAAATTCGATACCCCGTAGGACGTGGTAGCGATTCCGCATGAGAGTCTAGGTTATCGGGGGTAATTACAGGTTCTATATTTTGTTCTGGAACACTATCACTTCCGAATTCCCTTAATACTCTATCTGGAACAGTTTTTGTTTCGACTTTATTCGTCATTTGCATCCTCCATATTAGAATGTAAAGTTTGAATTTCCTGTTCAGAAAAACTCAAACCTGCTATTTCACCAACTATCCTTTGGTATTGTTCAAAGTTCTCAACACTTCCAGAAGCTAATGTCTGCGTAAGAGCTTCTTTTCTCTCACGATATTTACGGAGCAAATGCTCCGTAGCTAAGATATAATCCATTTATTTAATGTAGTTATACCAAAGAAGTCCTTTAGTTTGTCCGTAAGCAGCCTTTACTTTAGACTCTTTACCAACAACGTTGCCTTTTGCGTCTGTATTTACTTCGCCAGCAGCAACTGTTTGTGTTTTAGTGTTATCTACCATTTTAGGCTCACTAGGAGCAGACCTGTTCACCTTTTTAGAAGGTGACGGGTAATCTTTGTTTCTATGCATATTATTCTCCGTTTTGGTTTCTACTATCTCTAACTGTTTTTACTAGTTCGGTATAGTTCTTATCAGCATCAGCTTTTGCTTTTTGCTCTAATTCTTGTAATTCGACTGCTGTTTTAGTATCGGCAACTCTAAGGTCTGCCTCTATTTTCTCACGTTTAATTTGTGCGTCTAGTTCTGCTTTCATTGCAGCAAGTTGTGCGTCTCTTGCATCGTCTTCTGCTTTTTGCATTAACTGTTCTTTTTCTAATTGTAGTTGCTGCTGGAACATTTCCATTTGTGGATTTTGTTGTGCTGCGGCTTCTGCTTGTGCCATTGCTTGTGCTTGACCTGTAACTTGTTGTGTAGCTTGTGCTGCCATCATAGCAATTTGATTCATAACTTCTGGAGGCATTTGTCCATCTTCTATTTGAGGTAATGGTTGACCCATTGCTTGTTCTATTTGTTGTCTATATAACATGGACTGATGTTCTTGTATATTTGCTCCTATTGCTTGTGTTGCTATAGGGTTTTGTTGAACCATAGGATTTTGCATAAAAGCACTATGAGCTCCAATATACGCTTCGTGGTTTTGGAAAGGGTAAGCTTTTATAGGATTACCCGTCATAGCTGCTTGTTGTTCACTTATAGGGTCTCTTGGCGGAACTTCTTTTTCGGGAGGTAATAAAGCGTCAATATCTTTAATATTTAGTGCTATATACATTTTTCTGTAAGATTCTCGTAAATCATGTAATTCAGGAGCTGCTTGTGCCATTTGAAGCTGTGTTTGAGCTAAAGTTATTCTTTGTGTCATACTAAAAATATTAGGGTCACTTACAGGTATAACGTCTACAGAATTATCAAAATCTTCTTTAAATACACTTTCTGATGCACCTTGTACTTGATACGGGTATTGAGGAGGTAAAAACTCTCCAAAAACTCTTTTTAGAATTTTAAATTCACATCTTTGTGCATAATGTAATCTTTTATGGATTGCGGACATAACTCTTTGTCCTTTTTCCATTAAAGCTACGGTTGTTCCTACAGGGGCTTCAGAGTTACCATCACCTGTTGGGTTTTCTACTGTAGCCGCA
>Ga0208148_1000899_pt1 | contig 11167 bp, 11 predicted proteins | sample DEB08_DNA_16_FD_184525 | JGI IMG/M metagenome (GOLD analysis project Ga0208148, IMG submission 184525) | Aqueous microbial communities from the Delaware River and Bay under freshwater to marine salinity gradient to study organic matter... | ecosystem: Environmental > Aquatic > Marine > Coastal ...
AGGTTATTTCCAAACGAACGAGCACTTCCTTGCACTTTTGAACTTCCATATCTGTAAGAGTCAGCGATAGCAGAAAAAACATTACCAAATGGTATCATAGATTTAGCAATCAAAGGAAGACCTGTCATTGCCATTTGTGTAAGAGGGAAACGATCTGCGTATGTTTGCATAGCTTCAGGAGTAGAAGTTCTAAAATCTTGCATTCTATCCTGATAAATATTCATACCAGGCCTAGTTGGTGAAGGTTGATTTTTAAAAATATCTTTATTATCAACAATATTCTGTAACCTCATTTCATTTGTAATTAAGTTATCAGGTATGTTAGGTAATTGAGCAGGTTGAATGTTTCTCGGAGGATTTTTGTCTAATCTTGAGTTGTCATCAATACCTCCTCGTATTTGATAATTACCTGAATTATCTTGATAGCCTTGTTGAATGGTTTTACCCCCCATTTTAACTGTGCCATGATAACCTCCGTGTGGCATTACACTTGTCCTCGTAATGCTAGAGCTGCATCTATATCACCTGATGCTAACGCTGCTCGTTGGTCCTTGTTCATTGGTTGAGGGTTCGTGGCCATTGAAGAGGCCCCCGCCATTATATTTTCATTACCCGCCATTATATTTTCATTACCCATACTAGGAACTTCTGGCATATCAACACGTTGTGTTGGTGCCGCTTGAGCAGAAGCAATATTATTCATCGATTGATCTTCAATTTGCCCTTGCACCATACCATCTAAATTAATTTTTTCTGACTCTTCATATCGTAAGTTGTTATAACTTTGATCTGCACCAGGATTACCCACGCTATCCATTGAATTTTGATAACCCGTGCCAAGAAGCCAATCCATAAATCCTTCAGGATTTTCTACAGCACCTTTATACGTTTTAAACTCATCAGGAAATTCAGTCATACGAGGAGAGTCTGATATTGTTTTGTAAAAGTCTCTTAGAATATTTACATATGCTACTCTTTTGGTTGTAAGAGAAGCACCCTCTTCAATCATTTGTGAATAGCGTTTTAATACGTTTGGTGAAGATAAAAAGTCTCCTGTAAATCTTGTTAGTAACCCTGCGATAACAGGCATTGGTCCAAATGTTGCGGCTCCACCTACGCCAGCTGCGGCTCCAAAAGAAAATGTTTTTAAACCTGATCGAACACCACCTAACGCAAAACGTCTTTGAATCAATCTAAATGATTCAGGTATGTCTGCTTGTTCAATTTTTCTCGTTAACTCTATAAGTTGATCAATGTTATCTTTAACTACTTTAGAATTTCTACCTGTGAGTTCTAACATTTTTTCAAAACCTGGTTCGCCGTATCCTATGTTTTGTAAAAACTTATCGGGATTAAGTGCATAATCAGTAACTTGAACTGTTTTTGTTCTACCAGCACCCATTGCAACTTCTTCTACAATATCAATTGGATTATCTAAACGAAGAGCATTTTTAAATCCTTTGTCTATCCATGTTCGTACAACAGAATCATAGGCTGCTTCACCTACTAATTCTTTTAAATCTACCGCTGCTTGCGGTGTCATTTTATTTTTCATGACAATATTAAATAACTCATCAGAATAATTCCAACCTGGTAACTCAGGTCCAGCAGAAAACATGTTCTCATCTATTAATTTAAATTTCTTTGCCTCTGGACTTTTATATAGAGGTGACATTTTAGAGAATACAGAGTTAGCTCTAAGTAAAGCTTTCTTTGCAGACTCTGCTGCAATCATTTCTGTTTCAGATAATCCTTGTCTCCATCCAGCAAAATTATTTAAGTCTGTAGTCAAAGCTTTTCTTGCTTCTGCTAAAACATCAGAACCAGCAAAATTATTCATGCCTGTGTCTGATTTCATTTTACCATACAAATTATTTAACTGACGTTGAAAACCTCTAAGTTGCATTGGTGTAATATATTCAGGAGCATTACCTAGTACATTAACAATAAAGTCTTCTACTTCATTTAGTGCTGGTGAATATTCTGTACCATCAGCTAATGTTGTTTTGTATTGATTAATTCTATCTTGTAATAACTTACCTATGTTCTTTGTATTTTGTGTTGCGATAAAAGGTTTAGATATCTTTTCAGAAGTTTTTTCAAAACTTTTATATAATAAGTCATTAATGTAAGAAAATCTTTTGTATCTATCTTCTGCTGCTTTATGCATAAACATACCAACATCTGTTAAATGTTGTATAGGAGCAAAACCATTTATTCTTATTTCTGCCTCAATTGCTTCATCTAAAGAATTAAAACCATTATCTTTTAAATCTTTCATAAACGTTGCTTTTTGATCTTTGTTCATGAGTTTATACTGAGCCCTGTAAAACTCTGTAGGATCACCAATTAACTCTGCTTGTTTACCCACTGCTTGTTGTGCTTTAATTAAAGATTTAAGTTGTCTTTCTTTCATTATTGTACCAATTAACGGAAACACACCAACAACTTTACCAAAACCTTTAACAGCAGATCCTAAGTTTTGCCCTGTAGCTGCAATAGAAATACCAATTGGTATACCGTACTTGTCTGCTAGTTTTGACATAGCTGAACCGTCTTGACCAAGACCTAAAATTTTTCCTACAACAGGTCTAGCCGCTGAGAAAGCAGGCCCTAAACCAGCTGCCATTGTTGTAAACATAGCACTATTTCTCATTTCGGCTAATGCCTGCATGCCTGGATCTGCATTTTGAGATGGTTGTTCAATACCTCCTGCTGCTCTTATTAAATCATTAATAAAATCATACGTAGCTGTACCACCAGCACGACCGAGTGCAGAACCTGTTACAACTCCTGCACCACCTGCCATTACTTTTTTGTATACTGTACCTGGTATTTTTGCTGCTCCTGGCATAGCCATAGATGCTTCTGCTGCCATAGCAGGAAGTGAACCAAGAAGCTCACCACCTAAAGCAAAATCACCTTTTTCTGTTGGAAGAAAATCAGATATTGTTTCTCCAGCGTTAACCAATTGTGCAAATGCATAGTCTTTTGGTCTTCTAAATTTTTCAAATCCTTCAAACTCATCGGTTGGGTTTTCTGTTTTTAATTTGTCCATGTATTTTTGAAACTTGTTTCCATAATAATTAATAGGATCTGTAGATCTTTTACCTTCTTCTGTTATTTTGTATTGTCCTATTGCATATTTCATAAAATTAGATTGATTAGCATTATATGTTTCCATGCTAACAGGTTCTAATTTTTCAGCTTGTCTTTTTTGATTAACAAAATTTAAAACGTTTTCTGCTTCAATATCATTACGTGGAACAAATAAACCTTCTTGAGATATTGCAGGTTTGTCATCAACTACCTCTTCTACTTTTAAATAAAGAGGGTAATTTAAACCTGTTCTACTTGGTTCTATTGTAATCGTTTGATACCCTGGAGGGGTCATGTCATTTTGATCTGCCATACTAATTACTTGTTCCTAAACTGTCATTAAATGCTGGCGCACCACCTGTGCCATCATCGGTTCCACCTAATCCTACTGATGAATCTGTTGGAACAAATTCACTTTGTATTGCTGATGAACTTATAACTATATCTTGTCCTGCTGTTTGACCAATAAAAGAATTGTAGGGAATATCTGATATTAAACCATCATATCCATCACCTAAATTATTAAAAGCTAACATGTCTGATTTTAATTTTGATTCAATTTCTTCATATACAACTTGTAGTGAAGCTCTGATTGCATCCGAACCACTTAAATTATATAAATCTAATGACTGTTTTGCATTATCAATATCATCTTTGTTAAGTCTTCCTGAGTCTTTACGAGATCTTGCAAGAGCGTAATAAATTGAATTTAATTTAACTTCATTCTTTGGTATTTCAGGATTAAAGAAAGCTCTGTAAATTTCATAGGCTTCATCTCCCTCTGCTTGAGAAAAGTTTTCTGCATTTTTATCACCAGCTAAATTGTATTGAACATATTCTTGTTTTAAATGACTAATAACGCTGTTTTCAATTCTAGTAACTTGCTTGTTATATGATTTTTCATCAATAGCACCTTTTGCTTTTAAGGCATCCATAATATCAAACGCTGTTGAACCTACACTTTGTGTAAACTTTTGAAATAAACCAGGTATACCAATGATACCAGGGTCTAACATGATAGATTGTTGAACTTCTCTAATAAATTTTAAGTTTTGTTTAGAGTTATTAATTTTACTTGCTAAATCCATAATAGGTTTAGCACCAGGATCAAAGTCACCTTTATTGTTTAATGTAAAGTTAGTAACAATTGCATCTGGCCGTGCAACATATTTAAATGTGCCTCCATCATTAACAGGAAAATAAGGAATAGGAATACCGTTAGCGTCATCTTGTAAATATCCCATAGCAAACTTACCTGTCGCTTGATCAAATAAAACCTTACCATCTTTTTGATATTGATCTTTTAATAAATCAAAGTGTCTTTTCATTGCTTCCTGATCTGTGTCATACTGATAGTTGTAATACATTTTAGATAGATCTCGCATGTAAGCTTTGTTTCTTTGTGACTCATCAAAATTAAAACCAAACGCTTTCATAATTATTTCACCTTGTAATGCTTTTGATGCATTCTCTGATGCTTGTTTTGTATCTAAAATATATTTTCTTCTTGCCGCGTCCGCTGCTTTTTGTTCTGCAAGGAAAGTTGCTTGGTCTTTTCTCTCTCTACCTTTAATAGCTGCTAGATCTTGAACGAATGAATCGCCCGCTTTTGCAATAGAAGGAGATAATGCTCCACCCACAGTTGGTTGCATCAAAGCAAGACCTGCTCTTGCAAGAGCTAAGTTTTTTTCAAAACCATAATTAGGAGCTTCTGCAGGTTCATCTGCATATAACCTGTCATATTCTGCTGCTATATCTGCTGTTGATCTTGTAGGTACAAGCTCTTTCATTGCTTGTTGATACACGGCAGGATTTACTTGATTAGCTGTTAAAGCTAAAGCTTCCATAATACCTGAGCCATCACCACCCAAAGGAGCCGTGATCCGTGATTGTGGATACGAGATTACTCCTGCATCTGATTCAATTGACGATGCTTTTGGTTCTATTCTGCTGCCATCATCTTCTGGCATCATTGGTTGTTGTCCTTGAAACATTGGTCTATCAAAAAGATTAGCTACCATGTTACCTACTGACTATAAAAAGTGCCTAAGCCGCCAAGACCTGCTAGACCTCCGCCGACCGCTGCTGCTAATGGGTTAGTATATGGTATTGGTTGTTGAGTTGTAGACTGTTGCACAGAAGGAGTTGCTGCTAAGATATCAGAACCAAATTGAATTCGTTGTCTAGGCTCTAAACTTTGTGCTGTGTTAAATCTAAATGCTTCATCATCAACTGCTTGAGCTCTAGTACGCTCTGTTTGTCCTGCACTTAGTAAAGTTCCAATGCCTTGTTGACCAAGACCAAATTGTTGTCCACCTAAATTACCAATACCTTGACCAAGTTGACCATAAACAGGAGCTGCTTGTAATTGTCGTGCTCTTGCTGCCTCACTTGTTGCAATATCTGCTTGTTGCGCTTGCATAAAGTTTCTTGATAGATCTTCAAATATTCTTTTTGATTTTATATCTTGTAAATTTTTTGCTAACTCTGCTTGTTGAACACCATATCTAGAGCCTCCAAATGTACCACCCATTGTTGCTTGTCCAGCAAGATTAGCAGAAGCTTTTGCCGCTTGCTCATCTAATTGTTTTAAAGCTTGTTGAGTTACGTCTGCTTGATATTTATTAAAAAATGCTTGTGAGTTTCCAGTTGCTGGATCGTATTGTGTTTGTGCTTGTTGTAGGGATGGTATGCCAAGACCCATTGTTGCTTGTGCTTGTTGAATAAAAGGTTCAAAAGATGCTACTCCTGTTTGTTGTCCTGTTATAGGATCAATTCCCATTTGTGTTGCTGCTTGAGAAAAAGCTGCTGATTCTGTTGGTGCAAAACTAGCTATACCTCTTTGAAATTGTTTAGTAGGTGTATCTAAAATACCTGGATCTTTTTTATCTCCTATCTTTGCCCCTGGTGGTAAAGTATCTCCTTCTTTGTAAACTTCGGTTCCACCATATACGCCGTCTAAAAGTCTCCTCCTATAATCCTCCATAAAAGGAGCTTCTCTAGATATCTGTGTTGATGTTTGTGTTGACATTAAGCTACTCTTTGACCCATTTTAGCAAGTTTATCTTGTAAGGCATACATAAAGTCTGCACCTTTTTCTCTTGCTTGTTGAGCATTTTTCGCGCCCATCATTATACCTGCACCATTAACTGCATCAGTTCGTTGTACAAACTCGCCGTCACTTAACATTGCGGGAATTGAATCACTTGTTTTTGTACCAGGTCCTTCTATTTGACCAGTTTTTCTTGGAAATACATCTCCACCTTTTGCCATACCCATAATACCTTGACCTGTCATTGCTGAGTATTCAACGGGTTGTTGAGCACTCATGATACCACCTTCAGCTGCATATGTAGGAGTTAAGTTTTGTATTCGTCTTTCTTCTTGTGGTCTTGCAAATTGTCCACCATAAAATTTATCTGTTGCACTCATGTATTCACTTGCATTCTCTGGTCCTGGTTTGCCAGCATCTTCTTTCGCTGCTAGATAAGATAAGTATGCAGGTAAACCTGTTGCTAAAAGCTGTCCACCTATAGAAGGTCCTGTACCATCTTTCCCTGATTTTTTTCCAAGAAAATCCACTGCTGTGTTAAATAAATTACCTATGTTCATTTTTTTATCACCAGTATCTGTGTTTGGTCTATTAATTATTTTGTTAATAGTTTCTTGCACGGGACCTGCTGTTGCTCTATCTATTATGCTTGAACCATCTGCACCTCTATATCCTGCCATTCCAGACATACCTGCTTTAATTAAAGCATCTTGTGCTTTATCACCTGATAATAATGATGCGATACCTGAGCCAAACATTGCTCCAGGTGCTCCAAACATTGAACCACCAATAATAGGTGCTGCTATCTGCAACCCTTTTTCTAATATTCCTCGTAAACCTTTGAGCATAATCTCCTTATTAACTGCAATTTATGTGATTGTATATAGCAAGGAGGCGAGCCTTGGAAAGTGAACCTAATTATTTATATGATTATAGGCAAATTTCATGTAATGTGCAATCAGAAATATGACCTTTGACATTAAGAAAGTACCAATGGTCCGTGTGACGTGGCTCGATGCCCGTGATACAGAGACAGGATGGCTAGACATAAAGGACGTTATGAACGCTCCTTTAGCAACATGTCAAGAAGTTGGCTGGTTAATTCACAATAATAAAGAGAAAGTAATCATTATGCGATCTTATAGTAAAGACAAAGATGACATATCAGGTGGTGGCGCTATTGCTATACCGAAAGGTTGGGTAACAAAGATAGAATACCTATCCGTTGACTACGCAGAACACGAATAGCTTGTCAAGAAAACAATTATTAAAAAGATTATTGATTGGGAGAAAAATATGTTTAAATTAGATTCTCACCAAAATACAAATCACAGGAGACATTATGGAAAATCAAGAAGTATTAAAAGCCATAGCTGTCCTCGCTGACAAGGTGGGGCGCTATCACGAACGTTTAATGACTATGGAAAGAGAATTAGAAAAACATCAGAAAGACAACTCAAGTCACTGTGATGAAAACTGCGAGTGCAGGAAAAATTAAAGTTCTCCTCCAGATCCAAAAACGTCTGGCATCTTAACAACGCGAATGGTAACATCTTTGGTCTTCGTTGAAGCCCAAGGATTACCACAGTCGCTACAATTACCTGTTGCTAACTCTTCTGAGTCCACTTCATTATTACAATTGTTGCAATATACTTTTTCCCAAACCTCTGGTTTTAAAACAGGAACTTTATTTCCATCTACTACTTCGTGACCTACAACTTCAGCGTCTTGTACTTTTTTACCTATTTCTGACATTACGTTATCTCCAATATACTAATTAGTATTCTTACACCAGTACCTGTTATTTTAATAGCATCTTGTTGTTCTAATACAATAGGAACGCCGTCTGATAATACTTCTACTTCTGAAGCATCAGCTAAACTTGTTATATGTAAAGGTATTTCTAAGTTAGAATTACTGTTATCAAAAGCCGATACTGTTGTTGTTACAGCTCCACCTGTTTGATTAGATAAGCGAATACTTTTAATAATGGCCGTGGTCGGCGGTACGGGAGGCACGGCTCCTGAGTCTGCTGTCGGCACTGTATATACAGCAACAGCACTACCTGTACCTGTTTTTGATTTACTAATAAAAATATCAGACACGGAACCAGCTCCTAGCCGTTGAATCGTCTTTTATATCTTGTTGAAAACCAAAATTTAATTGTTGTGTAATTTGCTCTAATATACGAATAAGAGCGTTAAATTGATCCGCCTGATAATCAGGTGTTGCATCTGGTAATCTTGTTGTTGCTATTTTAGCCATTATCTACCTCCATCTGGTTGCACATCTAAACGCAGTGTACCATAACGCCAATCTGCATTAAGATCCGTGCTTTCAATTTTTAAATTTGTTTGTCTACCTCTACCACGTGTATCAAATTTTGTCGTGCTAGAACTGACAGTTCTGGTGACAGTAGTTGATGATGTATCGTTAGGGTATGTTTTAAAATTCATAGTAATCGTTGCATTCCCTGCTTGGTTTTTAAAATCAGGTATACCACGACTTACATGTAGTAATTGTTGGCCATCTTGAATATCAAAATCACCTGATTGTATAAAGGCTGTCATTGCTGTTAAGTTATCATTACTACCTGTTTCATGTTGATAATAGGTCGTAGCACCGTCTGTTACACCTAATACTGTAGGTGTTGTTGCTGTAGCTGTAGGGCTATACAATGTTGCATATGGTTCTTGATAGACACCATAATCAGTCCAGGTTGTTCTTGCTAAAGTATTTGTGTACCATGTTTTTTCTAAGTAATTATATGTAACAGAACGATCAATATAGTTTGATCCATTTGATGCATAGAACCATGTTATTTCATTAAACTCAGAATTAACACCAGCATATGTTTCTGGTTGGTGGGCCGCGCTAAAATCTTCAAAAACAAAGTCCTGTACAGAACAAGGTAATTTACGAATTGTACCATCATATAAGAAGAAAGCATTTTGTGACATCCAATACGCAACACCATTAATATCAACAGCAGAGTGTACACCAACAGCTCCACAACCACCACCTAATTGAACAAGAGAGAAAGTAAAAGGAGCACCAACAAATTGTAATGCATGCAGTGATGTATCTGTCCATACAAGGACCGCGTTACGTGATCTTTCCGCTGCTACAATTTTTGATCCATCTTGAATACGAAAGGAACCTGCTGTGTTTGTTGCAGCAGGAATCCAATCCGTAAAGTCTTCTTGGGAGGAAAACCGCAAGAATAAATCATCTTGCGTAGAAGCCGTACCAATAGTTGTTTCTGTACCAAATAAAAAGACATGTCTGTCTGGCATAGAAACTAAATTAAATCGTGAACTTGTCGGAGCTTGTGTAATAACAGCAGCTCTAGTGGTTGTACCTGATGAGGTATCCCAACGAAAAGTTTTACCTTTATGCACGGTGGCAATTAAGTCTTCACCGAACGTATCAAAAGACCAGTTACGACCATCAATAGTTACTGTAGAAGTAGATCGTGGTGTGTTCCACGTTCCTGTGTTCCACACATCTGTCCCCCAACCATAACCGTAAGTTGATGTTTCTTGTCCAATACTTATTTGATAGTTTGCATTACCTGTACCACCTCCACCTGCTGTGGATCCAGAAGCTGTTCCTGTATGTGTTACAACATAAGAGTTTGCATTAGTGACAGATGTAATTTCAAATTCATTATTCATGTCTAAGCCATCAATAGCAGAGAAAGAATCAAAGGTTACAAAATCACCTTGTATAGCACCATGTCCTGTATCCGCTACAGTAACGTTGTTAGTGCCATTTGTTGTAAAAGGATTTGTTAAAGATGTAGGACCACGACGTATAGGTGTAACATCATATGCTGTACCTTCTGTATAAATATATAATTTTCTATCTGTACCGATGGCCGCGTACCGTACACCATTTAAATCTGTCCATGTGTGTTGATCTCTTGCAACGCCAATAAGTGTATCTGTAATAATAGTAGACCAACCACCTATTTTTTGTGGTAAGCCGTAATGAAATCGTACATTTTGTGCATCGGTCCAACGCCCTTCCGCACCATATTCTGTATCTTGTTTATCAATGCCAGGAGCTATATTTAATTTTGTTAGCATTATGCAATCCTCATAAATCTAAAAATAAATTCACCGTCACCACCAGCTCCACCTGCAGAAGATCCAGGCTCTGTGCCTCCTCCTCCACCGCCGCCACCTTGTGTGCCAACCGTTCCTGCTGTGTTACCATTTGCTCCACCTGTACCACCTGTTGTTAATGAACCACTATAAGGATCACCGCCATCACCACCACCAATAGTACAGTTATCACCAGAACAGTTACCAGGATTTGCTCCTGCTGTTCCGTCTCCTTGTTGATTAAAAACACCTCTTGGTCCTGATTGAAAGCTTGTAATATTTAAACCATCTACTGTTGTTCCCGATGATCGAGGAGTTGCAAAACCAGATCTTGTTCCACCTGTACTAGCACTATTAGAACGAAGAGGCCCTTGAACACCGCCACCTGAAACAGAAACAGCACCGCCGCCACCTAAAGTAAATAAAGCACCTGAAGAGGAACCTGACAAAGTTGTGTTACCACCTGTGCCTGAGTTACCAGAATACGTTCCTGTTCCTGCAGCACCACCTGATCCAACATTTAATGTTAATGTTTCACCACCTGTTATATTAAAAACCATATCAGAAATAAAAGCACCTGATGCTCCACCAGGTCCAGCAGATTCACCACCAGCTTTATCATAATCAGCGCCTCTATAGCCACCTGACCCACCAGCAACAGATTGTTTTATATGTATTGCGTTTGCTAAAGCAGGTACTGCAATTGATCCTGAAGATCCTGTTGTAAAAGAAGTAGGTGTTTCAAAAATAACAAAAACATTTTCCCATGTACCACTATTCTTTACATAAACATTATTTATTGTTTGATTTGTAAAAGAAGTTCCGTCACGTACATAGAGTCTATCTATTGTACGCCAAGCTCCACCATCTTTAACATATACTGGCATTATGCATTAGCTATATTGAT
>Ga0208148_1000910_pt1 | contig 11106 bp, 7 predicted proteins | sample DEB08_DNA_16_FD_184525 | JGI IMG/M metagenome (GOLD analysis project Ga0208148, IMG submission 184525) | Aqueous microbial communities from the Delaware River and Bay under freshwater to marine salinity gradient to study organic matter... | ecosystem: Environmental > Aquatic > Marine > Coastal ...
AGCGTTTGTGAGCCTGTAAGGGTTGCTACAGTGCTGTCAATAGCAATGCTAATCTTTTGTGCAGAACTTGTTGTATCAACGCCTGTGCCACCTTCTACGGTCAGTGACTGGCTATCTAAGTCTACATTCTGTGCGCCACCACTGTCACCTACAAAATCTAAGTCTTGTGCAGTTACTTGACTATCCACGTAGGCTTTAATAGACTGTTGTGTAGCTAGTTTAGTGGCACTGTTAGATGCCATATTGTCTTCATCTTTGATGCCTGTAACGGTAGCACCGTCACCTGCAATGTTAATGCTAGTATTAGCAACAACTGTTGTACCTGTAATTGCAGCAGCAGAGTTACCACCGATTACTGTGCCATCAATTTCACCAGAGGCTACATCTACTTTAGAAATGTTTACTTCACCTGTACCTGCTGGTGTTAAGTCAATATTGCCATTAGTATTTGTACTGGTAATCGCATTACCGTTAAGGTTTAAATTATCTACTTGTGCTTCTGTGACTGCACTATTAGTACCTAATGTTACGGCATCTACTGTACCACCGTTAATATCGGCAGTGTCAGCTACAAGTGCGTCAATGTTTGCTGTACCATTAATATAGGCATCTTTAAACTGCTTAGAGTTACTACCCAAGTCAATGTCGTTATCTGTAGTAGGTTCGATTACACCATCTTTGACAACAAACTGTTCAGTGCTTGTACCACTTACATCAATGTTAAATTCTACTTGGTTATTAGTATCGTCTACTACAACTTTGTTCTTTGGAGCAACAACGCCGGGGTCTCCAATCAATCCTATGACTGGACCTTCTGCGGCTGTGCCATCATGCTTGTGACCTGATGTATTTACAAATGCTGCTAGTAATTGGTTGTACTCATCATTACTGTCGGCTGCATCAATAATGTCACCGTCAGCATAACTGGATTGTCTAGTATAACCTGCCATTTATTATCTCCTTGCGTCAGCTTGAAACTCTAGCTGAAATCCTTTTAATGAATATGGGGCTGATGTGCCTCTATCGTTTACTCGTAATGCTATAGCGAAACCTGAACCTTCTATCGGTTGACGTACTAACGGGTTAGACTGTCCACCGTATGTTGCAGTACCATACACAGAAGAACCATAGATAGCTACTGAGGTAGTTGTGTCAAACGGATATGCTGCTGGTCTTGCTACATTAGGTGCTTCGTAGTCATACCGTACAAACAAGTCTGCGTTAACGGCTGCTTCTGGTGCGTAGTTAATAATAACACGGTCAAACGATTTACGAATACCTGCATCACCCATAGTCAAATCAGGTGAACGATACCTACCTGTTACTACACTACCGTCAAAGTCATTGCCTTGTTCTTGTCTATACACGTAGCCATCAAAGTCACCATGAAGAACAATACTTTCACCTGCAACAACTACACTATCTGTACTATTAGGTCTGATACCTTTTATATCTGCAAACTCGTAAGCATCACCTTTACGCACACATATCACACCTGTTGTTGTAGCCCGTGGTGTACCTGCTTTAGAAAAGAATATACGATACTGTGTCTTGTCAGGTATGATAACACTATCAAACTCATCTACGTCTGACAGTCCTTCAAATCTTTCCTGCACTGCACGACTGATTGTACCAAGTTCTACGTCACCAATCTTCTCTGTACCAGCAACGGTACGCAGTCCATCTGGACCTAAGAAAACAATATCACCTGCAAATTCTTGGATGGTAAAACCGTTTAGGCATCCAATCTCTCTAGTTACAGGTTGCAAAACAAAGTCTGCTATTGTATTACCTACTAACTTAAAGATACGTTCTTCACAAAAGATATAAAGTGAATCACGAAACGGAAACAGTCCAGTAATATTGCTATCAACATTAATAGAACCTGCACCATTAGCTGTACTAAAGTCTGTGTCTGTGTAGGGTGCAGTAAATACTAACTCTTGTGGGGTAGAAGACATGCCAGCAAAGAACAATGACTCTTTAAAACCTGTAACAAACTTAGGATTAGACGGTGCGCCTGTACCACTAATATCTGTTACTGTAGTGTTATCGTATTTAGATGCATGATTAGCACCGTCTGCCCACACAATAAATTCTGTACCTGCTAGTGTATATCTAAAGAAGGTATAGCGTCCTGCGCCTGTTCTACCTGAGTCTATCTCTGTCCAAGACCCACTACCTGCAGCACCTTTATGTATCTTACGTCCCCGCGCTGCAAGCACGTTACCCTTAAAGTGAGCAGACATAAGTACAGATTCACTAGAAAGCTGGTCTTGTGGAACAATATTACTATTCCACTTGTTGTATCCTGAGATACGCCTGTACCCACCAGTAGTGGCAGGTTCAAAGTTTTCTAGTTCAAGTGCCATCCCCGGCTGCATTGCAAAGGTTGACTGGTCGAGAACTAGACCACCTTGACATGCAAACACAAAGGGATTAAGGCCAGATTCATCTGCCATTTAAAACCTCTAAAATCCACCCGCGCCAGCACCATACCGTTGTGAGTAAGGAATGTATGTAGACCTAACGTAATCCGCACGGTTCAACAAGATAGACTGCATTTGCTTAATACCATCTTCAAATCGTGAGAAGTTAATTCCGTACTGTTGTGCCTCACCACGATACTGATATGCGTATGCGGTAGCACCATCTACAACTACTTGTCTATACTGTTCTGGAACTGTAGGCACATCTCCGTGTGCAGACAAAGCTGTAGGCTTCTTATAATATTCTAATTTTAATTCATATGCTTTATCAGGATAAGGAAATAAACCATAGTTATTATCTGGACTTCTAAATACATAAATAGGAACAGCACCTACACCTGTTGTAGTTTCTTGTTCAATATATTTTTGAGTATATTCTTTATAATCCATAATACGCAAAGTAATACCATTTACTGCAAGCGTATCATCTTTGCTAATTCTAAAAGTATCATAGTCTACAGACTGTGAGTCTGCAGGAATAGTGTAGCGTGTTTGACCAGCTACTAATGTTTGAGTATGTGTATCATGTGTAAAAGGCCAACCAAACTCTCGCTGGTTGACATAGTTAATAGCATCGTTTACCGCATTCTTACACTGAACTTGAAAGCCACGCGCAGACGCAAAATTAGCTGACGTAAGAGCAACCTCATTCATACGTGCAATGACTTCATTAGTAATGTCTAGGTAAGTGTATGCCATCGTGCATCCTTATAAAATGAAAGTAAAGGGGCAAGTTGCCCTGCCCCAATACTACTATGTTATTTAAGCAAAGTCACGTGCTACTTCTTGAGCAGTCAAATCGCCTTCGTCATTGCAATCCATGATGACAGCCCAGATACGGAGTTTACCCGTAGTAACTGCGCCACCTGACAGGGTAACAAGTTTGAGGTCGATGTTGTCATCAGCAACAGCCATCCGTGGAGAATAGGCTGCTGGGTTCTGTGCTACAACACCTGCTGCAGAAGTTCCGTCAAAACCATCAACGAAATCTTCAGCTGCAATCATGCCAAGGTCTACAGTAAGAGTAGAACCGTCAGAGGCAGTATCAACTTCAATACCTGCATTCATCACCATCATGCCTTTTTTAACAGCAATTACTGGAATGACATCGCCAGCGGCAAGTGCGCCACCTTTGTCAGACAGTGCTGTTGCAAAGTCAAATGTGGTCTGAACCATGTATGGATTACGCCCACGCTGCGAGTTGCCACGTGCGGCTTGGAGAGTGTTATCACCTAGTGCCATAATCTATTCTCCTTAAACCAAGCAGTATTTGGCGTTAACAAGTGCTTCAGGACGAAGAATCTTGCGGCCATACAGATGCATACCACGGACAATATCAGCGAAGCTGTCCGGGTCGCGGTAAGTCTCAGTCTTGTTGATTTGGTCAGCAGTAGCAACGGCTGATGAATGACCACCAACAATCACACCAAAGTTATTAGCATTGGTTCCACCAGTAGTAGAAGGACCAGTACCAACTTTAGGCAGGTTGTTAGAGACATGGACTTTAAAGCCATGCAGGTTATTCAGAATCAAACCATTCTGCAGACCAGAACCACCAAAGTCTGAATCAAACAAACGTGAGTCTTCGTCTTTCAGCAGTTCAACAAACACTGGGTCAACAACCAACCAACGTCCCTGAGAGTCTACGTTTTGCAGGTCAAGTTGACGTGCCATACGTGCAATCACGGTAAGTGGGTTAGCTACACCAGCAGTTGTAGGAACAGCTTCTGATGCGCGAGGCTTCAGACCGACACAGTTAGCAGCATTACCTGCGTTGAAGTCGGATGCGTTCAGCTTCATGCTTGCCAGCAGTTCGTCAGAACCAGCAGTTGTAACTGACTTAGTACCGTTAACTACGTTGTTAACAGTGTCAGGTGTACCACTAATTGCAGACTGCTTAAAGCCTGACAGGTAGCCAAGAACATCTTGGTCAAACTGGTCGGCTAGGCGGTATGCTGCACGGTTGCTTGAGAGAGACTCAAAGTTTACGTGCGAATGTGCTTCTTCAATGTCGTCAACTTTGAATGCAAAGTAGTTTGCTTTGTCAACGGTCAGTGTGAAGTCTTCATCGTCAAGGTCTTGCGGCGTGATTGTAGTACCACGTTCGTATGCCTTAACAGTGATTTCGGGTTCTTTAATGATTTTAACTGAATCACCAAAGTTTGCGATTTCACCAAAGTAGTCGTTATTCGTAATTGCGTCACAAACAGCGGCCTTGCGGAATGCAAGCTGCACCTGTTTGGAGTAAATTACCGGGCTAAAATTACCATTAGGTAAGTTGTTGTAACCCGCTGCTCTTGGGAAAGCCATAATCCATCTCCTATTGTTTTGGATTGTACAGATGCAAACAGTACAATTCTTTGCAGAGGCTGTCTAACGTAGGGTGTATCTTATACAAGGGTTGCAACCAATGTACTCAATAGGCCATGCTAATCAGGTAATCTTTAAGATTTTTGTCGTTTGCGGATTGACAATGTAAACAAGTAGCTAACCCGTTTACATCATACATGACTATAGTTATACTTATAAATAAGTACTTGTCAACTCTTTTTTATCGTGCAGAGCCAGATAAATCATAGATAAACTTACCACTACGGATAGCATCCATGATTTCATCTGCGTGTTTCTCATACTCTTGTGTAGACATTTTGTCTACATCTGACTCTTTAAGGTATGTAGACGCTTCATCGCTTTGCGGCTTGCTTCTTTTATTCTTTGTCGAAACCGCCTCTGCTGCACTCTTATTGCTCTTGCTCTTAGTTTCTTTGCCAATGCCTCTATCTGATTTGTAGAGGTCGATTGCTCTTGCTGCTGAACGTGCGTCATTATCATTCTCGTACAGTGCGTCTTGTACCCACTTAGGTTGTTCTTCTGCCCACTCGTGGAAGTCATCACTGTCACGAATGTCATCAAAGTCTGGATGCATCTGCATTAATGCTGCTTCTGCTTTTTCTTTCGTAGCTGAGTTTTGTAACTCATCAATTGCTTTAAGACGTTCTTCAAGAGCAGTTGATTGCTCACGTGCCTTCTTCATTGCAATTGTTTCAACGATAGCTGCTACATCAGGATAGTCTGAAGCCCATTGTTCAATGTCCTCATCGGACTTAGGCAACTTCATTTCTTTCTTAGTAGCACTTTCCAGTTGACTTTTAAGCGCAGCTAGTTCAGTCTTAAATTCTTCTGCTTGTTTCTGCTGATGTCGGCGTAGGTCAGAGTAACGCTTCTTAAATGTTTTCTCTTCTGCGCTAGTAGGTTCAGCTTCTACTTCCTCTACTTCTTCTTCACCGTCACGTGCCTTCATCAGTTCTTCTAGTTCTTCCTCATCACGCTTTACTCGTTCTTCTTGCGTGTAAGGTTTATTTACAAATGCTGCCTTTGGTGTTGACTGCATTTCTTCTGCCATGATTGTATCGTTCATTGTATTCTCCTTGTTGGGGCCACCGTAGCCACACTGTCGGGCATGGGGAGTGAGTAGCCAACGAATTGTGGATTATTTTTTAGAAGCTAATCCACCACGCTTCATTTTCTTCTTAACTTTAGGTTTTGGTTTAGAAGCTAGGCCACCTTCATTAAAACCTCTACTATAATCTCCTGTGCTTACTGCTTCAGAAACTGCACTTGCTGTATAATCATCTGAGGCTTGTTGAGCAGTAGTATCATTACCACCAGAATCTTGATACTGCCCACTAGCTATTTCAGATTGTTCTCTTGATATTCTTGCGGCAGTAGCGGCAGCATCTTCTTTTGCTTTCATTTCTGCTCTTGCTTTTGCTTGGGCTTGTTTAATGTCAGTTTTTATTTGTGCCTTTTCCACTTGTTCTGCAATAGCATCTTGACGTTGTTGTTCTTTGGTTCTTTTATCTTTATCCCGTCTTTCTTTTTCTTCTTTTATTTTTTGTTCTGTTTCTTTTCTTGCTTGTGCAGATTTTTTCAAATCATCAAACATAGTTTTTACTTCTGGTGAATTTACACCACCATCTGCACCCGCAATAGTATTTTTAAGAGCATTATATTCACTTCCTTTAAGAGTAAATTTACCGTCAGCATTTTGAAAAGTAACTGTAGCACCTGACGGTAGTGCCTTGCCTGTTGCTAATCCAAACACACCCTGAACAGCACCCGCAGGACCCGGTAAACCACCCATATTACCAAAAGATACACCATATTTTTCACCAGCTACACTTAAACGTCCTCCACCCGGACCATATATTTCTTCATCAGTAGGACCATAAGAGTCACGGTCTTCCCCACCTGTCTGTTCTTCACGTACACTGGTAGTTTGCGGTGTTGTAGGTGCTACAGTTGCTTCTTCTACCTTAGTAGCCTCTGGGTCTACAAATGTATAGCCTTCTGGTACAGGGTCTAGTAAGTCACCTGTTGTTTTACTTTTACGTAGTTTAATAATATTACCTGCTTCATTCTTATATTCTACATATTCAAAATCCACGCCGGGAACATTCTCTCCTACAAAGCCTTTAAAGGTAGGAACTTCTGCAGGTTTGTACACAGGAGCAGTAGGCACTGCAGCTTGTATAGGTTGTACATACTGACTTGATGCAGCTTGTTGTGGTACGGCTGCTACGCCCGTTGTTGGTGCATCAGCTTTTTGCATACCACTAATACCATATTGCTGCTGCTCTAATGTGCCGGGAACAAAACCACCAACATTATACTCCAACTCATCTTCCATGTCAAGGTCATTAATGTCAAACGGCAAATCATCTGGCATAGTAGCTTCTTCGCTATTACCCATTTGACCCATCTCTTCCATTTGTTTCAACCCCATCTTAGCTTGCTGTCGCATCTGCATAAGATTGTTAAGACCAATAAAGCGCACTACATCAGCAGGGAATACAAACTCACCTTCACTTAGCTGTGCTGGAATGTCATCACGTACTTCTTCTTGTGTAGAACCGGGTGGCACATCATTGCCGGATACAGGGTCTACTGAACCACCTTCATCTTTGAGTCCACCGTCCTCAAACATTTCCATTTGTTTTTGCATTGGTACTGCTCCACCTTCATTAAAGTGCCGTAGTATAGGGACATACGGCTTTATAGTTTCATACATACTTTTTTCTTCTGGTATGTCTTGTACTCTTTCCATAGGAAACTTTTCGTCTTTCATAGGAATATCTTTGCCTACATCTTGTATAGGTTCATTTTGATTTATGTTTTGTTCAGAAGATAATTCTTTAAAATACTTATCAGTTCTATTTCTACGTTTATCAGAATGTGGTATCCCTGCTTTTTCAAAACGGTCAACAAATGCATCTGCTATATCACGAGGATTTTCGGTAGTATCTAAATATTGTTTAAGTACTTCAAGATCACCTTTTCCAATTTTTAACTTAGATTTCCATCCTACGTCTTTATCACTCTCTGCATATATAGCATCTAATACGTAGTCTATTTGAGATTCGGTACTGTCTTTTTTACCAGAATCTTCTAAGTATTCTTTATACCAAGATTCATTACCTACACCTTTTTGATAATCATCAAATTGAAATAATCCTACACCCCCACCTTTTACTGTTTCAGGATCGCCAGCACGACCAGATACTGTTTGTTTTTGGGTAAAGTCAAAAGAACCACCTGTTTCAACATCTATATTAGCTAACATAGCAGCTATAGCTTCTTTACGTAATCCTCTTTTTTGTAAATGTTCTACAACTTTATTTTTGTTTGCTTTATATACTTTACTACGGTCCTCTTTAAACCTTTCAAAAGCATCAGGGGATTTTGACTTAGGTAATTCCATTTATCTCATCTCTTAGTTGTTTTAGCCTACGTAATACAGTTATTGCACCTTGTTGTCTATGCAGTGCAACAGTATCCGTTGATTGTTCCATTACCTTGTGATGCTGTTCTATTGCATCATCTAAGTAATTATTGAATGCCTCCCATTGGTGGTTGTTGCCCACCAGCGGCTTGAGGCTGCTGAGTATTTGCTTCTTGTCCATTTGCACTAAATCCTTGTTCACCCGGTACAGGAACTTGTCCTGTGCCTATATTACCACCACCTGCGCCAGTTGGGTCCATTGGACTACCAGTAGCCATACCTTGTTCTGGTTGTGCAGGTGCTTGGAAGCCTTTCATAATCTCTGCTTGCAGAGCAGCTTCATCCATATTGTTGGTTACTTTGTCGGGGTCTAAGTCAAGTGATGTTGCAATCTCACGGATTACATATTGGAACTTAGCAAAAGGTGCAAGTGCTGGGCTACTTGCTACTTGTAAGAACTGCATCAAACGCTGGCTACGTACTTCGTTAGCCATAAGACTTTCAGTTCCACGTGCCTTAACTTCTAAGTCGCCTTTAATTTCAGGGTCAAAGTCAAACTGCATGTTAAAGCGGAAGAAACCTTCACCTAGTGGGCGTAGTAGATAGTCATCTACATTCTTTACTACCGTTTTAATACCACCCTGTGCCGCACCCATAAGCATTGATATGCCGGATGCAGTACGACCTACGCCAGATACTCCTGTTTGCCCATGAGCAAAGCTAGGCATACCTGTGCTTTCGTCTGATAACTGACGTGCTTTGTCAAACAGCATCATATTCTCTGATGATACATTTGGAAACTTAGTTCCAAAGATAGCTTGACCCGGCGCACCACCTTGCCTACGAAATACCTTGCCCGGATATAGTGACAAGTCCTGACCCGGCACTAGATTAGTTTCATCTAGTTCCATAATCAAGTTACCCGATAGGACAGCGTTATCGACAGCCATACGCATAAACCCATTCATAAGAGTTTGTGTGTCATCCATGTTCTCTGCAATGCCCACCCCAAAGAAGGAGTAAGGATTCAGTTCGTATGGCGCAGCATGATAAGGAATCTTGCTAGGCTTGAATGGGTTAAGAACCATACGAATAAGTTTACCATTACATACCCACACGTTTGCTTGTAGTTCATCAAAGTCTTTTAACTCATCTGGAATAGTAATGTCTTGGTCTTCAAGCATGTCTACATCAACCATACCCCAATACTCAAGAACTTCAAATCGTTCAATAGATGTTTCAGGTGCATAGTCAGATAGGTCATCTTCCCAGTACTTCTTTGTGTAGTTCTCGCCAATAGCAATAACTTCATCAATCACTTGACCACGGAAATATGGACGCTTCTTGAGACTACGTAGTTGTGAACGTGACATCTTATGTCGTTCAATTACGTATTGCGCTTCATCCATGTTATTCGCATCAGGGTCAGGATAAAAGTTCCAAACAGATACATGCTGTACTTGCGGAACTGTTTTAAACATAGGGTCATAGTTACCTTCATCATCCCAATTAGGATACTCTTTGTCTGTAGCAAACGGACCTTTCATTACACCTGTACCAAACAGTGCCATCTCAAATGCAGAGTTACGCATATGTTTACCCGCACCAGACTCTTCTAGTTGGTCGTGTATTTTCTTCTGCATCTTCTTAGCAGCAATCATAGCAGGGCTAAATGTAATTGCTGTAGGTGTTTTGCCCGGACCTTCTTTTAGTTTGTCAGATACAGGTTCTAGTTTATTCTGTACTACGCCTAGCTTCTCTTGCAGTGACTGTGCAGTAGCACCCGGCTCCAAATCGTTGCCATCACCTGCAAAACCATATGGGCTAGTAGATAATGCAGTGTCACCACGTAGTTGCTCTGGTTCTTGTGGGTCAAAGTTTACATCTTCTACTACACCTTCTGGTAATTCAGTAGGGTCTACAGATAAAGGGAAACGCTGATTAGCAAACAAGACATCTACAATCTGTCCGTAAGCTGCCAGCGTCTTTGTCTTAGTTACTTTAATAAATACGCGAGACTTCTCTGCTTCAGTAAACTGTACATCAGGCCCATATAGACCACGGTAGTTACGATAAGCACGTAGCCAACGGTCTTCGTCTTGTTCACGATAGTCTTCAGAACGCTGGTATCTTTCGTTAATAAATGGAATAATAGATGCTACATCTGCATCAAACACTACAGAGTCATCTGTGTCTTCTAATGCGATTGCATCGTCTTCAATCATAATTTCATCTTCAGCCATAGTTTTTTCCTTAATAACCAAATGTACTGTCTGCTACACGCATACCAGTGCTAGGTCTTCCCATAGGGTCGTAATCAAATATACTAAATCTTGGTCTTGACATTATTCCATATCTAAGGGCATCATACAAATGGTCTTCACTGTGCGTATCAATGTCTTCTGGATTTTTCTTATCAAGCGGGATGGACGGTAACTGTGATACGATATTTGTGCAGCTATTAAAGAATACAAGTCTAGGCTCCTCTGTAAATTCATCTACCTGCAAACGCCTGTGTATTTCGTTCTTACCTGCTACACGGCTACCACGGCTTCTATCTGATGGCCTCCAACGACATCCTCTACTAATCATTGTCTCTGCAAGGCTAGGACCAGTATCGCCACGTTTATGCCACAGAGAAGAATCAAGCACACCATACTTAATAGTACCATCGCCAGACTCTACATCCAGTATCATATCTGCCAAGTCTGCGGCAAGGACTTTAGAAACGTAGAGTTCTCTATATACCACAAGCTGTTCGTTAGGTGCAACAGCGAACCAAACAACACCAGACTTACTACCATAACCATAGTCACAAGCCCTAAACTTAACCCA
>Ga0208148_1000912_pt1 | contig 11099 bp, 13 predicted proteins | sample DEB08_DNA_16_FD_184525 | JGI IMG/M metagenome (GOLD analysis project Ga0208148, IMG submission 184525) | Aqueous microbial communities from the Delaware River and Bay under freshwater to marine salinity gradient to study organic matter... | ecosystem: Environmental > Aquatic > Marine > Coastal ...
TGTCTTTTGTCGATAAAAATATAAATTATGTGTTTGATTTTAAACATGCTACACCAAATGGAGCACCTAGAATTACAACATGGGTTTTTGACAATGATAGAGAACCAGCAAGTTTGACATATACAACATTGTATGGATTACTTGTAGGTCAACAAGATGGAAGTATTGCTGGATATGAAGGATATTATGATACAGATTTATCTTATCCTAGTGGTTCACAAACATATACCAATAGTTCTTTTACTAGCAATATAGCAACTACATGGATTAACTTGGGTCAATCAGTTGCAGCTTCTTTACTAAAAAGATTATTTTTAGTTTTAGAAGGTGGTTCTGGAGCAACCTTAGGATTAAAATGGTACAAAGATTATAGTCCAAGTCCATCACCTACAACATCTATAACGCTAAATCCAGTAACAACAGGTACAGCAGCTTTATGGGGAGCAAGTACATCTTTGTATGGTAAATCAGGTGTTACTTATAAACCTGTATATGGATTGCAGGAATATAAAACTTCATTAACAGGAAGTGCAAAAAATTTAAAATTAGAAATATCTATAGAATCAAATGGATATGATACAAGTCTACAAGACTTAACTTTATTACATAAACAAGGGAAAATAAGATAATGGCAAATTATACAATAGCAGTATCTTGGTCGGGAAAAGATGCATTATCGGACTCTGATGCAGCAAAAGTAATATCTGGCGCAGATTTTAATACTGAATTTACAGCAGTTCAAACAGCAGTCAACACTAAGGCTGATTTGAATGGTAGTGCTTCAGAAGCATTTAGTGCAACAACTGCTACAGAAGGAACAAATACTACACAAGTTGCTTCAACAGCTTTTGTAACTACAGCAATTGCTAGTCACAAAACTACAACTGAAGCTGCTAGAACAAATGGTTTTGGTTTAAGAACAGTAAGCACATCTGCTGCAAGTGGTGGCTCTAATGGAGATATTTGGTATCAAGTAGCAAGCTAATATGACTTTAAAGATAAACGATTCTGGAACTTGGAAAGAACCTACAAAGGTTTCTGTTAAAGATGGCGGTGCTTGGAAAGAAGTATTAACTGCTAGTGTTAAAGATGGTGGCTCTTGGAAGCCTTTTTATCAAAGGAAATATACTTATACAGTTTCAAGTAATGTTAATAAATTAGATTTAGATACTGTACTTACTACCGACCAAAAATTAGGTGATGTAGATGTAGTCATTAACTCTGGTGTTTATGTTTATTCAGACTCAACTAGCACCCCTGCCCTACTTACTGGAAGTGGTGTTGCTGGTGTTCTTACTATTATTAACAATGGTTATATTTATGGTGCTGGAGGGTCAGGAGGTAGCGGTGGTGCTGCTTCTGCAAATGGCTCGTCTGGTGGTAGTGGTGGCACAGCCCTAAAGCTAGAAAAAAACATTACTTTAGACAACAATGGCTCAATCCTCGGTGGAGGAGGAGGCGGTGGAGGAGGCGGTGGTTCGACTGATGACCAAAGTTTCTCTGACCGTGACTACGCTGGTGGTGGTGGAGGTGGAGGTGGACAATCCTTTGGCTCTGGAGGTTCAAGAAATGCTGAATGTAGTGGCTCTGGATGTATAAGACAATCAGGTAACGGTGGAGCAGGAACTTTAACTGCTGCTGGCGGTGGTGGTATTGGTGCGATAGCAGGTGGAAGCCGAGGAACAACAACTGCTGGCTCTGGTGGTTCTGGAGGCTCAGTTGGTAATAATGGTTCTTCTGGACAAAGCGGTCAATCAGGTGATGGACTAGGCTCTGGTGGGTCAGGCGGTAGTGCAGGAACAGCAATAGACAATAACGGATTTACAAGGACAGGAGATTAAGATGGGATATGAAACAGAAGCATTTGGTACAGGTGGAAAAAATGCGTTCTATAGCCAACCAACACCATTTGAAAGTGGTGCTATTAATAAATCAACCTCTAAAGGTGGTGGCATTAATTTAGGTTCTTTACTTGGAGGATTGTTTGGTGGTCGTAATAAAACAGTAGATTATGCCCAACAAGACTTTGAAAGACAAAAACAGTTAATGGACAAGATGTATGAAATGAGTGCACCATATAGCACTTATGGAGTTACTGGTAGCAATGTTGTAGACCAAGATGGAAAAACAATTACATCTAGTTTATCTCCAGAATTACAAGCACAATATGATGCGTTACTAGGTCGTGCAGGTATGACTGCTGATAGAGTTGCACAATTATCTGGAAGTCCACAAGAATTACAACAAGCAATTTACCAAGAACAGCAAGCATTATTACAGCCATCACAAGACCAAGCTAGAGCACAATTAGATGAGCAACAAATAGCTAGAGGTATGCTAGGTTCTACTGGTGGTGGTCAACAAAGAAGTGCATTAGAAACAAGTATTGGTATGCAAAATCAACAAGCACTTGCTAATGCTTTACAAACATCACAATCTATATTAGATATGGAAAGAGGTAGACAATCAACAGATTTGTCTAATGCTTTGACTTTAGCAGGACAACCAAATAATATGTTAGCAGCAGGTGGACAATATGCTGCAGGTGCAAACATTACGGGTAGCGGAGTATCTAAAGCGTCAATTAATATTGCAAATCAACTAGCAACAAGAGATGGTGTTCGTAACAAAAGTATATGGGATATGTTTGGTATGAGTAGTAAAGGTGGTGATGGTGGACTGTTTGGTTCGCTTGGAAACCTAATTGGATAGGAGAATATAATGGGTTTATTTAGTAACAGATTTGATGTAGAACAATCTATAAATGATGCGATGACACAACAAGCTATGTCATTTGGACAATTAGATAGGTCTGCTTATGCACCAATGACAGCAGCAAATGCACTACAAAGTGATATGGCTGGTAGAGGAATAGGAATGATGTTAGGTGGTCAAGACCCTATGATGGCAAAACAAAATGCTATAGATGAAATTATGACAAAATACCCAGACCCAGATACTCCAGAAGAAATGGATGCAATTGCAAATGAATTAAGTAAAGCAGGATTTCCAGACTTGTCTTTAGAAGTTAGAAATGTAGGTATTGAACTTCAAAAAACAAAAACTACATTAACAACACCTAACAAAGATTTATTAAATCAAATTCCTACTCAACTTAGTGCATCTATTATTACTGATGAGTTGTTAGATTCATATTTGCTATCAAAACAACCATTAGATGAAAATGGTTTACCTACACCTTTTAAAATTGGTAATAAAACTGATGTAGGTTCAGGAAATACTACACAAGCTGCTTATGATTCAAAAAAATCTGCTGCTAAAAAAGAATTAGAAGCACAATTTAAAGCATTTCGCAATTTTATTTCTCGTGATAAAAGTAAAACTGTAAATGAAATAAATAATATATTATCTAATACAAAATTACTTACAAATGAGTTTAAAAATTGGGCTAAAACACAAGGAAATAAAAGAGCACAATGGTTAGATAATAACATGTTGATTGCAAAGCCAAGTACAAGTATGACAAGTACAGATGAACCTATAACAAGTAATTTAGAAAATACAGAACAATCTGTTGGATTATTGAATTTAACAGGTGAAGAATTAGAGGCTGCACAAATACAAGCAGAGCAAATATTAAATAATAAACCAGAAGAGCATAAACAAATTTTTGATAAATTGCAAAAAATTATAGATAATTCGTTTTTTGCAAATGACCCATCACGAGCTTTAGACCCAGCACAATTAATAATGTATGAAACTTTAAAACAAAAATATGGCGATACAGCCTCTATAAATTCTAGTGCTTTTAGCCAACCAGACTCGCAAATGTGGTTTCAAGAAATGCTTAGTGATGTAGGAACACCACAAGCACCAGATATAACTGCTATGGGTGGACAAGTAGTCTAATGTCTAGTGTATTTATAGAAGGTGTTGGTTATGTTGCTATAGACTCTAATAAGTCTGAAGCACAAAAACAAGCTACCATAAAATATTACCAAGAAGTTGCTCCAAAATATAAAGAAGTTGACGATAATTTTTTTAATGGTGTTGTTAATGGTGCTCCAAAATCTCAAATATATGAATGGGGTAAAAAACTCACAACTACAGATGATGAAACTAGAGATAGATGGTTTCAAGGACAAATAGAAGAGTGGGGAAATATGGTTGGCATTTATGATTCTATTGCATTAGAAAAATATTATCAAGATATTGCTAAAGAAGGTAAATTAACAAAAGGTGAATTAGCAGATAAAGAAGCAAATCTTAGTGTTTTAAATAAATTTAAACAAGATATGATATTTGCATATGATAATAATGAAAAAGACATATCAGAAGTACAACAAAAATATGGATATAATCCAGAAGAAATAGGAGTAATGGAAGGATTATCTGCAATGGGAAATCAATTTATTGATAAACCTTTTTATTCATTAGGTCAAGTTGCTGGTATGGTTGTTAAAGACCCTCAATATTTATTGTTAAGTTATTTTAGAATACCAAAAATGGCTTCTGGATTAAGTCAATCAGCAGCACAAATGGCAGCACAAGCAGCAAGAATACAACCTAAATATGTTCAACAAGTAGGTAGGTTTATGCAAAACTCAAGAATACAAGCTGGTATAGGAAGAGGAGTAGAAGCTGCTACATATGGAGGCGTGTATGAAGCATTACATGATTTAACTTTTAAAGGTTCTATTGATGCAGGTAATGTAAAAAGAGGTGCTGCATTCGGTGCATTACTTGGTACAGCTTTTGGTGGTATATCTGGAAAACTTGGAAATAGTAATTGGATGGTTAGTAAAGTTGGTTCAGAAAAAGCACTTTCAAAAGTTCAACCTAAATCTAATAAATCTAAAACTAATAAAGATACAACAGAACCTACTGTATTAGATAATGTAAATAAAAATTTTAGAAATGATACAGATGTATCTTTATTACCAGAAGGATTATCACATACAGCTAGAAAAAATTTATGGATTAATAATGGTATTAAAACTTTAGAAGATGCGTGGCTTAAAAAAAATCCAAACAAATCAATAAAAGAAAGTAGAGTTAGACAAGAACATACAAAATTAATACTAGAAGAAATTAAACAATTAAAACAAATAAAAAGAGAAGATGGTTCTGCATTATTTTCAAAATCTCAAATTGAAGGCTTGTCTGCTAGAAATGTTGCACAAAAACTTGAGTTAGAAAATGTTGTAGATTACAAAAAATTAAAAATTAGAAAACCGACTGACCCAAAATGGGGAAGTAGAAGAGAAATAACACAAGGTAAAAAAGATTTAAAAGAAGGTAAAGTTAAAAGAGAATCTGATACTTTTTCTGATACTTTTAATAATGCTGATGCTACTCCTGTTAAAGCAACTGCAAAACAAATAGCTGCATATTCTGCAGCAGGTGCAATAGCAGGTGCGTTAATAACAGATGAAGATAAACAATATGGTGCTTTAATAGGTATGCTTGGTGCAGGTTTAATGCGTAGCAGACTTACAGGTTTAGACATAAACCAAGCAAAATTAAAAATGAAATTTTATAGTGCTGCTGATAATGCAGCTAGGACTAAAAGAGAAAGTCAACTATATACTGGTAAAACAATGCAAGTTTTAAAAAGTGTACTTATGGGCAACAACCCTAAAATGTCACATTTAAAATTTTTAGACCATATTGAAAATTACAGTAATCCAAAATGGAAAAAATTAAGAGAGTCTTTAGACCCAGATATTCAAATAGGAATTAATGCTGTAAGAGAATTAATGCGTAATTATAAATCTCTTGCAAAAAAATTTGGTGTTTTAAAAAATGAACAATTTGTTGATGATTATATAGCACATATATTTAAAGGAAAACAACCTAAAAATTTAGTTGCATTTAAAGGTCAATTACAAAACATTTTAGATACTACAACATCTAATGCTTTGCCTCGTAAATTACAAGAATCAATTAGTAAAATAGCAAAAAAATATCCAGAATACAATATAGAAACAGATGTATTTAAAATATTAGATGGTTATAGTAAGTCTATGACTAAAGCAATAACAGGTTCACAATTAGTAAAAGAAATTAGTTCTGTAGGTGTTTTGCATGGTAAAGAAACAATTGGTCTTGTAATAAAAGAAGGTTCAAATAAAACTATAGATGCTCTTGTTAAAAAAATGGGCTATAAAGAAGTTGCACAACCTGCTTTAAAAGGTAAACTTGTACATCCATTAATGGCAAAATCTTTTGAAGATTTCTTTTATACACCAGTTGGTACATCCTTAATACTTACTCATGCAATTACTGTAACAAATGCTTTAAAAAGAATTGCTGTTACATGGTCATTTTTTCATGCTCAATCTTTAGTTCTTTCTGCTGCATATGCAGGAGCAGGTGCTTTTTCTGCTCAATATTTACCTAGATTAAATCCTAAAGGTGCAGCTCGTATGCAAAAAGTTAGAGAATTAATGGATGGCAAATGGGAGGCAAATGTTTTAAAACATGATAAAGATGGTGTGCCAATAATAGATAATAATATGTTGCCAGACCAAGTATATGGGGATTTTTTACATAGACAAACTTTAAAAGAATTAGCAGAACATGGTATAGGTGTTGGTGTTAAAGCTAATGAATTTGTAGATGCTGGTTATAGCACTATGAAAAAAATCTATGATGATTATTTACCAACAATAGGAAAAGTACAAGATAAAATAGATAAGATAACATGGGATATAATGCATGACCATCTTAAAATATTTACCTACTTGACTGTTAAAGAAAGAGCAATGGCTACGCAACCTAGAGGACTAGGAAAAGTTTTACCTAAAAAATGGATGGAAGATTGGAAGCCATTAAACAATCAAGAGGCAGGAGCAATAGCGGGCAAGTATGTTAATAATGCTTTTGGTGGACAATCACATTCTAAATTAGCTTTAGAGTGGCAAAAACAAGCAATAAAAAATGCAAACAATCCTAAAGGTGAATTTTATAATTGGATGGCAGTAGCCACTTCACCATCAAAAGCTAGACTATCAAATCTTTTTGCATTTTCACCAGACTGGACAGTATCTAATATACGAATAGCGTTTCGTGGCTTTGGTATGACTAAAGATTTAGTTTCAAAAGTATATAAAGGTGGAAAATTAACAAGTAAAGAACTTGCAGAATGGAATATGTACGCAGGTTATATGACTAGAGGATTAATTATTACATCCTTTATGGCTTATTTAGCACATGCATGGTTAGCTGATGATAATAGTAAATTTAATTTAGCTGATTTTTGGTTGACAGGTAGACTTGGTTTAGGTGGTGGTGAAGAAATGGTTATATCAAAACAAATTGCAGAACCATTACATTGGTTGATGCACCCTATGAATACTGCTTGGAATAAAAGTTCTACATTTCCAAAAACATTATTAGAATTAATAACACAAAAACAATATGTTACTTTTAAACATGATAATTATTTAGGTCCAGATATTAAAGGAGCTAAAGGTTTAGCACAATATGGAGTAAGTAAAATAACACCTATTTCTGGAAATCCATTTAAAAGATTTTTCACAGAAGATGATTACAGTTTAGGAGATGCAGCAAAAGCAACATTTGGTGGAGTCATTGGATTCCCATTTTATAAGAGTTCTAAAACAGGAGATTAATATGAACCCTAACGAGGAAAGATTAAAAAAAATACAAGCAGAGATAGAAGCAAAAAAAGCTGAAATAGCTGAAATTAAAGCTAGTGAACAAAAAGCTAAGGCAGAAGAAATGGCTAGTACTGAACCAACAGCAGAGCAAATGGCTTTACTATCTGGCATAGGACTTCAAGGTAATAGAGGTGCTGATGGTAGTATGGTTACAGAAGTTGCAAAACCATCAATGCAAGAAATTGTAGATGGTTTGAAACTTATTTTGCCTGATATTCAAAGCGATAATTATAGAAATGGTATAGACCCATATGCTGCTAATAAAGCAAAAGAAATTTTAGTAAATGCAGCATTAACAATAGAGACCCCTTCAGGTAAATTTGGGAGAGAGGTTTTAATTAATTCACCTGAATTTCAAGAAGCATTTGGTAGTGCTTATGATAGTATAGCTAAAGGTATTGGACCAATTACTATTGATTTAGACCAAGAGGCAATGAGTGAAGCAGAAATCGATGCTGCTGCTGATAAAAAAATACAAGAAACTATGTACGATATAGATGGTAATTATCGTAAGGATGCAAAATCAGCAATGAGGACTGACATGGGTAATCCAGACCAAGACAGAAGAATGGCTATGACTGATGATATAGAACCTAGAAGTATGGGATTTAAAGCTGACGAGGGTGGCAATATGAGTGTTGACGAGAAGGATGACTATTGGAAAACACAAGAAGGGTATAATAAAGCTATGGAAATGTATGGCACTAAACCTGCATTTGTTCCAGACGAGCCAACAATGGTGTTTAATCCAACAACACAAGAGTATGAAAAAATCAAAAATGAAGATAAAGAAGAGTTTGAAGATTTATCTACTCCTTCTATGTCTGCTGATGTCAAGGCTTTGTTTGGCTAGTATGACTGCAGAAGAAATAAGAGGTTCGCTACTTAGGGCAGGGTTTGAAGAAGATGAAATACCTGCCTTACTTGGCAACATAGATGTAGAAACTGGTGGTACTTTTGACTTTACACAAGTAGAAGATACTACTAGAGAGAACAAAGGTTATGGTTTATTTCAGTTTACTGGTGGACACCTTACCTCTTACCTTGATTATTTAGAAGATACCAATCAGGAAGATAGTGCTGATGCTCAGGCTAACTTTGTATATGCTAATATTTATGATAAGAACCCACCTCATGTAATAGGTGCGGGTAATCAAAAAAAGATACAAAAGGCATTTGATGATGGTAGTTTTACCGATAAGTCTGATGTCTTTGCTAGGTGGTATGAACGCTTTAAAGGTTCAGAAGATGACGATACTATCGTGCCTGGACTTTTCCGTGGGCGTTGGTATGATAAATACCTAGATAAGTTCGATAGATTTATTGAAGATAGTCAAGCACCATCATACAATGAAAGGATAAAGAGGGCTAGGAAATACGATTAGTAACCTGTTCTCTTGGCACAAGTACAGGTAAACTTGCTCAAAAGGGGCTACAGTAAGACCCTCGCCTTGTTGATTGTACATACCCACACCAACTGTAGTTTTAACTTTTGCACTATAACCTCATGAAAGATGGAGGGAGTCATAGTGCTCAATGATGTACTCATTGTAAGGATTACCCCTCCTAAATTAAGTTACTGGTAATCTAAGTTTATCTCTATCTAAATTAGCTACGGATAATTCCCCGTTCAGAGCAAATATTTTAAGCAAAGACGAGCGACTAATTCCATATCGTTCTGCTTTTGCATCAATAAATTTTAAATCTCTTTTGTTAATCTTGATGTTAATTTGTTCTGTTGCTTCGTTCATTACTTTTCTCAATTAAATAATGCGTATTATATAACAGTATAGAGAATCTATTTAAAGTAATTTATAGTTTACATACACCATCTTCACAGTCATCATCTGATGGTGCAGATATAATGTATTCATTTGGTTTAAGTTTGGGTAGAGGTTTTGATTTGCTGTTCATAAGATTGCCATGTTTGAATTGCTGTAACAGATTATCATAACTTCTTATCTCACATCTCTTCAGATACTTGTTATAAGCCTCTTCAAACTTCAGACTAAGTACTGATGCTCTATAAGCATAATCTGTTGCTAACGCTTCACATAGTTCTACCCTCGATATTTCCATAAATCTCCTTATGTTTATAAAGTATGTAACCTTCTTCGCTATAGATTTTTTTTGCGAATAACTCTACTACTTGTTTGTCATCTACATAAACAATACCATTTAAAGAATCTAAGATTGCTTTGATGTAGTTATCAATGTCTGAATTGTTACTACAGTATGTATTGTTTAACTCTTCTTTTTTCTTTTTAGACCATGACTTTGGTATCATGATTCCAAACTCTAACTCAACACTAACTAGCTTTTCAGAGGGAGTTGTTTCCAACTCACTTGTTAGTGCTTCCATGTCTTTCTTAAATTTAGTGTACTTCTTGGGATAATAAGTTGACCAACGACTTACTCTTGGTCGACTAGCAGGTACAGGGTTTATCTTAAATGTCTGAGTACAAATCATATCTCAAAGACTCTAGCCTCTCAATTGCTATGGACAATAGAAATCTAATTTCCATATCTCTTGGCTCGTCTTGTTCTCTTGCTACTTCTAAAGCGTCTTGGATTCCTGTTCTAATTTCATCTATTGACGCTTCATGCTGATGTATACTCATTGTAAACTGCTATCTTATAATCTTGGTTATGAGGTAACTTGATGCCCCACTCACCCGAAAACATTTCAATCTCGCAAATGTAATCTATGAATTCCTCAATGTTCAACTCTCTCGTTGATGGTATCTGAGAAATTTGTTTGCCACCCTTAGTAGTGAATTCAATCTTAGGTAGGAATTTATCTGCCAATACTAAGTGCATTTCATTTTTAGAGTAGCCAACTTCCTTTGCTAGGATGTCAACCCAATACCAGTATAACCTATTCTGAGCGTCTGAACGCTTAGATTTTTGTATAGATACTACTGCTTCTTTTGTTGTTGGGTTTTCAAGGAAGTAATCTTGGACAAGACTTTTAAATATAGCTTCTTTTGGTTTGTCTTTTTGTATAATTCTACTAATCATTATAGCATACTGTCAATCTGTAGTTGGATATATTGTATGGCTTTTCTTAGGTCTTGTATCTGACCCTCGCCCTCATGCTTATAACGATACCTCGCAAGATACTTGATAGCGTTTCCAATACAGAAGTTCATGTCTTGGGAAATGATAAAGTCAATAGGCTCTATCTCGCCATTAGTATAATGCGAGGGGTTAGTGATATTATCGTGTACTATATTTTTAGCCACCAATCCAACCAAAGAATAAAGCCACTACACATACTGCTAAGAAAACAGTTAGGCTTTTATTCGCTAACACTTGTTCAATCATATCTTTCATATCTTACTCCTGTTATTAAAAAAGGGCATAGACTTCAAATAAGCACTAAATGAAGTGTAAAACAAACTATGCCCGAGAAGTATTATAACTTAATTAGGTTATCACGCAACAATATTT
>Ga0208148_1000925_pt1 | contig 11022 bp, 5 predicted proteins | sample DEB08_DNA_16_FD_184525 | JGI IMG/M metagenome (GOLD analysis project Ga0208148, IMG submission 184525) | Aqueous microbial communities from the Delaware River and Bay under freshwater to marine salinity gradient to study organic matter... | ecosystem: Environmental > Aquatic > Marine > Coastal ...
TTTTGTCTTTTTTCTGGAATAATTTCAAATACCCCATCCTCAGTTTCTTCACTATATTTTTGAAGCAATTCATTTTGATTTGCTTCAATCTGTTCTAGGTGAGGATTTACCGAAGCAATTAACCCTGCAAACTTTCGCGTGGTATTGATTGGTAGGTTTTCGTTCAGTAGGTGATTCAGTACTGGATACGACCTATAGAGTTGTTCATAAGTAATTTTCATTTTGAATATTTCTCCTTCACTTTGAGTCTTTTTTCTTGTACTATATTTATAGTTTCTTCTGCTGGTTTACCTTCAACAAAATGCTTCCACATAGCAATTATTAATTCGTGGGTGCAAGGATATTCTGTTTCTTTAGTTAACGGTTGAGCATTTCGTAAAGTCTGTACATATTTATTATCATCTTCCATAGTTTGAATCATAAGATTCAAATCACTGACACGATTAATATATCTTTCACCATCTTCCCACGGCATTTCTCCGAGGGACACATTATCTTTAGTATAAAGTAGATGTTTAGTTCCGTCATACTTTCTACTCACTACTCCTTCTGGTAGCGAATATTCTGGTTCGACTTCTAAAAATATTTCCAAATCAAATTGTTCACCATTGATTTCTATGACATCATCTGGTGAATGCCAAAAAGTATTCATAATTAATATGCCCTAACTACTGCAAATTGCGTTGCATCTCCACTAGTTCCACTTGAGTTAGTACCTGTGAATATTGTAGAATCGCTTACGCTGTTAAATCCAACACCAACGTGTGCGCCTACACCTTGACCAGGCGCACCAGCAGAGAAACCAGCAGAATTTGTTATACCTGATGTTGTTGAATCTGCTTTTATGGTAGACAAGTACTCTGCGTGGAAAGCATTGTGTTGGTTTCTGTCTCCTGTTCCGCCTTCGTTTTTAATCAAAGAATTTACGGATGCTTCGAATCCATTCTTACCATTATGGTAAGAGTTGGAGTTGTTAATTATACTAGAACTATTACTTGATGACTGATAACCAGAGGAAATTCCACCGATTGCCTCTGCGTATCCGTTGAACCAAGCATTCGAATATACTGCATTGAGAGTTGATTGTTTGTCAATTTCATATCCACTCTTTACATTGAAACTTGCTCTACTTTGAGGAGCAAAGATACTGGAAGCGTCATATGCTTTGAATCCAGAAAGACTATTTCTGAACGCAAACGCTCCCGATTTATCCGAAGAACCATATCGGTAAATATCAGTTGTGATGCCGTGGAAAGATGTTTCTCGTTCAGAAAGGTGTAGTCTCATATGAGAATTTGCTTCTGCGATGTATCCGTTTCCTCCGTTCAAACAAGATATACTGAAGGGTGCGTGGATACTACTATCACTCTGGGCGATAAATCCATCATTGTGGTTTGCAGTTGCGATTGATGCTTGTGCGTCAATGTGTCCTTGATTTTCTGCATAGAAACCTTGTGAGCAACCACTTGCAATTGCGTAGTTTGCATTAACCGAACCGTTATTCTTGGAAGAGAATCCAATTCCACATCCACTAACAACAGAACCGTTTGCGTTAATAACTCCGTTGTCTTCTGCTTGGAAACCTCTACCAAAACCGACAACAGAAACATTGCTTGTTTCTATAAGTCCTCCACCAGAATCTGCTTTAATTGCCACAGAAGTTGAGTTAGGAACACCTGCATTCGCAGTTACATCAAATCCTGGTCCACAGATAACAACATCTTCAATTTTTCCAAGTTTTGCTCCTACGATGTTCAGTCCACCACCAGAGTTGAAGTTAATTCTACTCGCAATGTGTTGTACTTTTATTCCTATGAAGGCAGCACTATGTCCAGACTGAGCAGGACTGGTATCCCAGAAGTAAGAGTTACCACCACTCACACCCCCGAAAGATGCACCGTGTGCGGCTCCCACGCCAATTCCATAGTCATTTCTTCCTGGCAGTCCACCAGATGTCCATCCCCCATAATTACCAGTTGCTCCGTGTGTAAAACCAGCAGAGTCTGGAATGAGATTGTTTGCAGTCACTCCGTTGTTTGACATCAATCTATGGTTAATCATATCACCATAAACATTTCCGTGAACATATCCAGCGGTTCCAGTGTTTACACTTGAATTTACTGCTGGGAACGAACTTGTGTCTGTAGTAAAACGTAAACCCTGTGGACTTATGTACGCACCAGTTGGTCCTGTTAGTCCGCTGCCTGGAGCGGTTGCATAAGGAGCGTGTAAGTTTTCAGTAGGATTGTGGTGACGAACGTGTACAAGAATGTTATGACTGGCAACAGAAGTACCAGCGTCTGTATCAATGCCGACTACTTCGTGACAACCAAACGCAAGTGTTTTTCGTAAAGAAAGTGGAGGGTTTTCGTTTGTTACACCAGACAAATCCATCACTTCAGTATGACTGCTAGTGTGGTGTGCGAAATCAGTTTCTAGGAAGGTTGGTCCTGATGCTCCAGATATCCATCTAGATGTTGAAGAATAGTTGTCATCAGTGATTCGAATAAAGTCACCAACTTCAACACCTTCTGCATTTTGTGAGACTGTAAGTTCCATTAAGAAACCACCAGTAACAGAATCGCCCATTCCTCGGAAAGTGCTGTCGTAGTAGTTAATTCCGATTAATGAAAGATTCGTGGGCGTTTCGCCTTTAACTATAATTCTATCTGCATCGGGGTGACGAACAGTAATCTCTGTATCTGATACAATTTTTTGACTCCACCCTGTTGCACCGTCTGCTGATTTGATTACAAATTGAACAATAGAATCTTTTGCAATTCTCTTATTCTCAACAAAATCAAATGCTCTAGATAGAGTCAGCCAAGGTTGAGCATTTGTGCCTGGGTTTGCGTCAAGTCCATCGTGTCCAATATAATATGAAGAGATGGGTGCGTTGAGTAGTTCAACGAATCCTTCTGTATCGGTTGGTACATTAATTGCACTGTAATATGTTGGCATCTAGTAGTTCCCTGTTATCTTATTTATTCACTACGCAGTTCAGCGTCAGCAACATAATGGAAGTTTAATTTATTTTTGTACCCAGAAGCGTAAGAACCACTGTTACGAACAATGGTGTGTATGTTTGTTGTGCCTCTGCCGACGGAACCAACATTCCAGTTTTCAGATGTTCCCGATTCTCGGTGAAGCATATACACATTATTCATTGTTCCATATCTAGGATTGTAAATTGTGACTGCTGGTTTTGCTCGTTTTCTTGCTCGGAAAGATGCATTGATGTGTGCAGTGTTAGATACTACCCAGTCATTGGTATGAATTGAACCCTCATAGATTCCCGCTGTTCCTGGCACAACACTCAAGTCGTATGACTTTTCATAATACCTCTCGCACTTAGTTAGTTCGTCATCTATTCTTCTGGGCTGGAATGGAGTTGCAATTCTTCCTGCTTCAAGTTGACATTGTGCAAGTTGGAAGTTTGCACTGGTTCCTGATGCTGACGCAACTGCGTTCACTGCACTTGGCGTACAATGATAACTTCCAGCCTGCCATTGATTTGGGGTACTTGTCTGATAGGTCGTACCGCATTTACCAATTGACCATTCGAGTCTGAGTCCAACTGAGTCAGTAAAGTTCCATAGAGTTGGATTATCCGTATCGACAGGAACGGTAATGGATTTCCATTCCCACACACCAGGCTGTTGTACATTATACTCGGTCACATAAGACCTATTGTATGTTTTGTTTCGGAAGGATACATTGTAAAGTCCAGCAATATTTGCCTTTACCCAAAAACTTACTGTCATATGTCCTGCTGAGTGTAGACTTGCGTAGTTATATCCCTCTACAAGTTGTCCCAAGAAACTATAATCACCTGCAACAAACGAAGCCGCTGCCCCAGTGTTTCTGTATACTACACTATGTGTGCAGGGAACATTTGACCTTCCAGTACTGAAAGGAGTATCCGAAGAAATTACATCTCCCCTGATAACGTCTCCCGCCGCTGGGTAACTTGGGCTTTGTGCGTGGAACCATCTGTCTGCGTTGTATAGCCAGTTTTCAGTTCCAGCAGTAAAGGTTCCCGTTCCTCTTTGCCATACATCAAAGTTTCCGTTGATGAGAACATTTCTTTCGGAGTCTCCGACTGGGTTGATAATAAATTTATCTTCTCCGCCCTTTGCATTGAGAGGAGTAAGCAAATCGTTCGCGGCACTAAACATTAGTACTCCGCCTGCTTGAGAGGAGTATGCTTTGCTACTGTCTACGTCTGCCATATCCTGAGCGTTGACCGTAAGAATCGCGGCAGAAACTCTTGAGTCTGCACGAATCAACCAGTTCGTTACAAGGAACGGTTGCATATTTGTATGTGCCGCACCACCACCTTGTGAGTCTACTGTAGTAGTAACAGCAACTTTTCCGTAGTTGTGGTCATCTAATCCGTAGTCCCAACCAGTCCAGTCATTACCAATAATAGGACCAGAGTCATCTATCTGTGCGTAGTCTCCCCCACCTGCTGGTTCGACTAGTCCATCTGGTCTGGTTGCCCCAGGTCCATAGTAATTATTGGTGTCGAGAGTCTCGGAAATTTGTTCACCACGTTCGTCAACGAATGCAACGTAACTCGCACCGTGAGCGTGGTTTGGCATTTCGTCTGTGCTAATTGCAACTTCTTCGAGTCCAGCGGCTGCACCAAGAACTCTTTCTTGGAAGGCTGGGTTGGCATCAGAGACTGCGGAATTTTGGTTTACACCTACGGGTGTTCGTCCTCGCAAATCAGGAAGACGGAAAAGAACACCACTTCGCTGACCATAAACGTCACCTACCATTAACGCAAGTTCAGGATATTCAGCAGAAGAAAACTGTCCACCGTCACAGAGTAACCAACCTGATGGAATGGAATTTGAATCACTAACCGAACCCGCAAAAGGAATAATTTGTCCAACAGGACTTACTCCAGTGAGCGAAACTTGGTCGCCTCCCTCAAATCCGTTTAGAAGTCCGAGATAGTTTACTACAATTGCTCGATTGTTTCCTGTGCCAATATATACCGTTTTCTTAATCGTTCCCGTAGTGAGGGGAGGAGTTTCGGATATATTTGGCGAGCCGTCTGGGAGTGTGGAGGTAAGAAAATAAGGTGTACCAGAAACAGTACTAACACTGCCCATCTGAATTTCACCTGCAAATACGACTGTGAATTGTGTGGAGGTTCGGTCTTCAACTACACCAACAACTTCTGCATTGAGAGCAGAACTTGCTTGTGCCCTTACATACTGGGAACCGTCCAAACGAATAGCATCACCAACAACAAAGTCATTGGATTGCCGAACAACCTTTTTGATGCCGGCGTTGCCTGCGTTTAGTCCTGAAAATGCACTATATGCCATCTAATATAGTCTCCTGTTAACTACCGTCGTAGATGCTAAAATCGAAGTGATAATTGGTGTGTGCTGATATCATATTTGTCGCTGCCGCTGTTCTTCCCCATTCGAATCCCATACCAGCAGTTGCACCTCTAATGTTTGAAGTTTGGGCAATGTTTGTATTGCTTGGAGTAACGATGTCTCTTGCAAATACACATTTACTCGACAAGTCTACATTGTGTGGGGTATGACCATAACTTGGATATGGTGTAGTGTGCCACGGCTGAATGTAACCCATCGTCGAACCTTCAGTAGCATAACCTCTCAGTCCTACTGCGTGTCTTTGATAGTATCTATTGACCAGTTGTTCTTCTTCTTGTATCGTTCGCTCTTCCCAATCTGTATCGTTCATTCCAGATTCAAGTTGAACTCTTGCCAAATCGACACCACCACTAACTCCCCATTCAGTCGGAATTTCAAATCTAAGTTCTAACCAATTGTAGTTGGGGTCAATTGGGCCTTTATCTCCAGTCATAGTTGTAGCGTCTGGAATCAAATATGTGTGTGTTTGTTTCGCCCATTCTGTACCGAGTGCAATTTGCCCACCAGTTGCACTTGTTACTCCCAAGTATTGTCCCTGAGATACTTCTACACCGAGACACATTGTTGCGCCACCCCTGTAGTCTCCAGTTGCATCCATTACCGCACCACCCGTGTCCCCATCGTATACTTGCCAGAGAGAAACTCTCATAGGCCAAGTTGCAAGCGAGGCTGCGGATACACCTTTTGCCCAGTAACTAACTGTTGCTTGATTCAATCCCGAAACAGGAGCAAAGGTATTTACATTTTCAATTTTATGTGAGAACATTGAAACTTTGCTGGTAACTGCACCAAGTGAGTTGTTTAATACTCTTACATACGAACCTCTGGGTTCTGATGTATAGTAGTTGGTGTTTATTGGTGTAGCGCCAGCAGTGTGTCCCATCTTTCGAACTTCCGCAAGTGTACCAAGTCTGGTATCAAGCGCCCACATATCACAGGTGTATTGGATTTTGGAATCTTCGTTATGGAATCTAGCACCAGTTGTACCAGCACCTTCAATATTAGATGCTCCAGAAGCCACTGAACCCGAAGAACCACCATATTCTGACCTTTGCCAGAATGAGAAATCACCATTGATAATTTTGTTCTTGTAACCTTGGTTTGGAATACCAGCGTTCAAAATCAAGTATTGGCTGCTAGAATCTGTGAATACATAATTGCCAGTTGTACCTGATTCAACATCTCCTGTTGAAACTTCGTGTCCGAGATAGTTTACAAAGAGTGCTTCTCTTTCGTCGGTAGCAAGAAGAACTGGTTTCTTAATCATACCAGTAGTATCTGGGGGTGCCGCTGTAATTCCACCAGAGGTTCCTGGCGCAGAGAGGAAGTAAACTTGCCCCTTGTTCATTGTGGTTCCGTCACTGAACGTCCAACCACCCGCGGCACCACTTGTTTTTGCGACTGCTGAGTCTGCTGGATTCCAGTTTGACATATCAACTAGTCCAGCAAAGACAGCGACAAATTGGTCGTGACTTGCGCCTGGTGCGTGGTCTTCGACAATTGCAATGACTTCCGCATTTTCTTTAGAATCATCAGAAGCCCAAGTGTAGGTTGTGCCCATTGGGTATTGTCGAAGAAGTTGACCAGAAGAGAATCCGTGAGCAAGTTGATTTATTGTTTTTCTGTTTGCCCATTTAAAGTGTAGAGTTGTGTCTCCAGTTACTCCCGTAGTGGGAACAGAGTAACTCGCAGGAAGATATGAGAATGATGATTCGTGGAATACTCCGTCGAGAGTTGTACCACCCTCAAGGTTTCCAATCTTAACTGTTCCTGCCTTTGATAGTGTCAACGCATCATATGTACTTCCAGAAGTAGTATTTTCAAAGAAGAAAATTAATCTTCCTTGGGCATCTCCAACTTTACTTTTTCTAATCTTCCACAGTTTATCTTCAGAAGAAACTTGCGAAAAACTTACATCAAAGTCATCGTTTACAAGAGAGAAGAAATCTAAACTATTATCTTCTACTAGTCCTCTAGTGGAGGAACCAAACATCAAGTCTATGTTTGTCTTGAATGCGTGATAAGTATTTCCACCCGCAACTTGTGTGTACTCATAAGTGAATTCTTTGTCACCTGATGCACCACGAATAACAATTCCGGCACCATCTAGAAGAACATCATTGAGATAACCCATCGATTCATCGCCAGTATTACTGGTTGCAAGATAGATTAGTTTATCATCAATGGCAAGTTCAGAGGAGTTGATGACGGTGTTGGTTCCGTCAAAGTAGATATTACCATAAAATCTGTGGTCGCCACTGATTCCATATGGAAGCATATTTGCCGCAGAAACTCTCTTTACTCTGTCTTGAGGGTCAGTAGAGTCAGCGAACGCAAACATATCCATTTCGGTAATCGACGCACCAGAAATACCACCACTGGGACCTGGAAGATTATCAAAATCAAGAGTAAGAATTCTTCTATTTGTAGATACATCAGGATTACCTGCACCTGTAGAGCCTGGGTCTTCTACAAACTTAAGTCCATAGTCCCAATCAGCCGATACACCACCGCTTCCATCGTATTCGTTTTCTTCTCCACCGATGTTCAATCGAATCAGTGTGGTTCCGTCGATACTTCGGTACTTGGCTAGTCCAAATCCAGTATCGACATTATATACATTAATCTTATTGACGACATCAATAAGACTATTACTTCTCAGAAACCATTCGTTGAAGGTATCTGAAAGTTGGAGTGGTGTTACATAATGGAGACTACTTGCCATTTATTAGTCCTTCTTAATCAATTCTTTGATAAGAGATTTCAATTCTGAAACTTCATCTTTCAGTTTATTTATCTCATTTTTTTCTCTGGCTCTACGTTTTAGTTCGTTATATTTGGCAACATCTGTATTTACTATAGCGTGAGATTGCATATCTCTATACAGATGTTGCTCACCATTTACTCGTTCGAAACTCATCCTTCATATCCCCCTTCAGCATCAGTTGCGGCTTGACCTGCGGCATATACATCACCCGCACCACCAATAGTGGTATCGATTGTTGCATCATACATCGCAAATGTCTTCAACTTAGAAATTGTAGAGAAGTCAGTCTTGAGCGGGTCACCTGTCAGGACAATCTTAATCTGGAAATCTGTAAATCCATTTGGTTTACGATAGTAGAATTTCTGCTGATGTGGTTCATCAGTAGTAGCAGGCATAGTCTGGTTGGTGACTTCAGGTGTCAACTCAACATATGGATTTTCCGAGATGGTTTCATCTGCGGCAACACCACATTTGGCATAAACCTTAAATCCTGTTCCAGTCTTTCTTGTCGCTTCGAAACTAACTCGAATGACATTTGCTTCTTGACCACAGTTAACAATGTTACTGATATATCTCGAAACTGGATTGTTTTCATCGACTGGTGGGTCGGGTAGCAATTCACCAGAAGTGTCATTTCCTTGTTCGTATCTACTAAGAACGACACTCAATCTATCCATATCAATGACAGGAGTAACATCTTCTTTCTCTGTTGTCATTTGAACGTGCATAATTGACTTGTCTTGTCCGCTTTGTCCAGTGAGAGTTTCTAGTGTATCTCTCTGACTAAGAATTAACTCGTCAAACGGTTCTATCTTCTGAGGGTCTTGTCCAGTTGCATTCAAGAAGAAATCTATCTTACAGTCTGGAGTTGTTGCATTCGATGTAAGCAAGACAACTTCGTGGAAGTCTGGCGATTCAACGTCTGCTCCAACTTGATTCTGGCAACCTTCAGTAATACCTTCAAGTTCTAGTTGATAGGTTGTTCCAACTGGGAACTTCGCTCGGTTCAGTCTGAACATAATGTTCTTATCTGTTTGTTCAATTCTAGAACCGTTGTTCTGTGGTTGGAAAAGACTTCCCATATATGGCTGTCTTTCAACATCACTTTCTGTGGAGGTTCCGTCTGAGGTTAATCCCTTGCTTCCCATCTGTGTTCCCCAGAGAGTATATGCTTTACTGTTTGTCTTACAGACAAGTGCATATCTTCCCGATGCGAGGTAAACAGGTGAACTGAAAGTGAATCGAGTAGACTCATTCAAGTCAGGACCATTCTTCGAACCAGTCATACCAGCAGTACCACCAATTGAAGTGAAACTAAATGGCAGAACTGTTGTTGGGTGAGGCATACCATTCATAAGAGGTCTGAGTTCGACAGCGAACGGTAGTGGTTCACCGACAGTATCGGCTCCTACTGCATCACCATCAACATCTCGGAAGAATAGGTCTACGCTTGTAGCATAAACTCCGTCACCATACTTTTCTTGGTCGATTTCAAATACCTGTGCCATTGGGTCGAAGTAATCTGCTACACCAGTAAGAAGTTGTCCTTCTCCAAGAGTGCTTGCGTCCTGAACAATTCTTTCCTGCTTAACGCTGTCACGTTTCGCACGAACTGGTCGAGTACTCTTTACAGTTCCCGAGTCTTCATTTTCGACACCACCGACAACGAAGAATTCTTCTGCTGTTGTTGTTGACAACGAAGCAATGTTGTCCTTGTTGTCGGTAAGACGAATTAGCAATTCACCTTCACTGTATGGGTTGTCCTTGGGAATTTGAATCTTAACAGAAGCATTGCCGACTGCATCAGTACGCATTGTACTTGAACCTGCAATTACATATCCAGTATTTGCCTGGCTATTTTCTGTACATCTCTTTCCGTCAACGAATGCCCAGTATCTACAGTTGGGTTTCATAAAGGTAGCGGTAAGAGTTAGTTCCTTTGGACGAACTCTCATCTTGACATCGTTAACGACAGTCTTCCATACGGTTCTTGTTGCTTTGACAGTCTTCTTGGAATAACAACCACCACGGGTAAAACCGTTCCATCGGTAGGAAGAGCAAGATTGGAGTCCAGACGGAGCCGTGCTACATCGTTGACCGAGGTTATTGTAGGAATATCCAGTGCGATAGTTGTAACCACCATAGTAACCACGCCAACCATCATAGACGCCTCTCCAGCGGTTTCCGTAGTAGCCTCTCCAACCACACCAACCTCTCCAGCCGTGACCGTGGTATCCGTGATATCTACGATACCAATAGTTTCTTCCATACCAGTTCCACCCGTAATAACGATTTGGAACAACTACAGTTTTGTTGTATGTCTCAGTAGACTTAACCTTTGTACTGACTTTCTCCATTGCGAACCAGTCATCGGTAGAAGGAGAAATCTTCAAGTTACCCATCCAGTTTGTCTTTGAGAATGGGTTGGGATAAACTGGAGTGTTACCAGTAAGATTACTTACAGTGCTTATTCCTGTACTTGATGGAGTGACATAATACAAATTGTCAGTTGAGAATGTAATACCATCAGGTAGAGGTTTCTTCGAGTGTTCGATTAGGTTTAGGTTACAACGGGATGTGCCTGGTCTAATTGTTCCCAGTTCTGGGTTACAAGAAACATTGAATTCTTTAGAGTGGACTGATGCTTTAGTTTGGTCTTTAAATCCATCAACACTAAAGACATTCATAAACTGTTCTGAACCACCATTTTCTGAACTTTGGGATGCAAGTGCAGATGCTTCGTTCTTTACATCTTGTTCTTCGTCATCAAGTTCTGTTGTCTTTTCAAGTGCATCAACACGTTCTTCAATTCTGCCGATGTCTGCCATAGTAAAT
>Ga0208148_1000929_pt1 | contig 10989 bp, 11 predicted proteins | sample DEB08_DNA_16_FD_184525 | JGI IMG/M metagenome (GOLD analysis project Ga0208148, IMG submission 184525) | Aqueous microbial communities from the Delaware River and Bay under freshwater to marine salinity gradient to study organic matter... | ecosystem: Environmental > Aquatic > Marine > Coastal ...
TTGGGTTAGGTCATCTGTTACAGGTACTTATGGAATAGGATTACAGAATAGTGCTGAAACAGAAAACTATGTAGATGAATATGCAATATCATCAGCAAACACTTGGGAGAAAAAAGTAATCAATATTCCTGTAAGAACATCAGGTACATGGCTAACTACTAATGGTATAGGTTTAGGAATCAGGTGGGATTTAGGCTCAGGCACAAATTACAATGGAACAGCAGATACATGGCAAACAACATCAGGTAAAGTATACAGAACTTCATCATGTGTTAATTGGATAGCAAACGCATCAGCAACTTTTTATGTAACAGGTGTTCAGCTAGAGATAGGAACATTTGATGCTAACAGCATACCTGCCTTTCAGTTTGAAGATGCAGGTACAAGTCTAGCTAGATGTCAGAGGTATTATTATAATGGTGGAGATTCTTCAAACCAATTAGGAATTGTTAGTGGTGGATTTGATAACAAAGTAATAAATTCTTGGGCTCACCCAACAACCATGAGAGCAGCACCTACTATGACTACTTTAGCAGAGGACGCATCAGGAACTAGTACATCTATGCAATATTCAGGTATTTCGGATATGGGGTGTAGATTAAGAGCAAATAGTAATAACAATAGTGTATTTATCTTTTTTAATTTTAAAGCAGAGGCAGAATTATGACTGTTACATCAGCAAAATATATGAACAATGAATTAAATAAACAAGACAATATTAAAGCAACAATAGATGGTGCTGAATGTTTTGTTCCGATAGACACAGCAAACACACATTACCAAGCTATACAAGAATGGGTATCAGCAGGTAACACAATAGAGGAAGCAGACTAATGGCATTAGTAATTAAAGGAAGTACAAGTGGGCAAGTAACTATAGATGTTCCTGCCGAAGCAGGTACACGAGCAATTAATTTTCCTGCTGTATCAGGTAATATTTTAACAGATGGAGCAGCTTTACCTGCTATAGATGGTTCTGCATTAACAGGACTTAGTGGTGGAATAACACAAGCAGATATGTATCGATTGACTACAAATGTAACATCAGACACAGGTACAGTAACTAATTGGGAAAGATGTGATGATGCAAGTTATGGAAAAATTGGAACAGGAATTACTGAATCAAGTGGTCTTTTTAGTTTTCCTGAAACTGGAATTTATGCTGTTCGTTGTATGGCTATGATTAATCCTACAGATGACAACGATTCTGTTCTTTGGAATAGTTTTGTAACAAATGGTGATGATAGTAGTAATGACTTAGTAGCTGAAACTGTAGCAGGAGATCCATCAACTACTGTATGCTCAGAATTTTTTGTAGATGTTACAAGTACGGCTAATGTAAAAGTCAAATTTGGAGTTGGCTCATTAGCTAGTGGTGGTTTTATTACAGGTTGTTCGGCTTCTAATTGCACTGCCGTTACATTTGTAAGACTCGGAGATACATAATGGCAAAAGATTATTTACAACTAGCACTAGCTTATTTTAACACAGATAAAGGTCAATGGTATAAATGGAAAACAGATTATACAGGTAGTGATAGACAGACTTATGTTAATTTAGAACTTGCAAATGATTCAGCTACAATGCCAAGTGAAGCAGATGTAAACGCTAAAATACAAGAAATTAAAGATGCAGATACACAAAAAGAAACTGACAAAACAAGTGGCACAAACAAATTAAAAGCATTGGGTTTGACTGATGCAGAAATTAAAGCACTAACACAAAAATATTAGAGGTAACTAATGGGATTAGAAACAGGAACATATATAGACAGTCTTAACAGCTCAAACCCTACAGCAGGTGATGCCGTATCCGAGGGTGATGACCATTTAAGATTAATCAAATCGACAGTAAAAGCAACATTCCCAAATTTATCTGGTGCTTGTACGAGTACACAGGCAGAATTAAATTTACTCGATGGTGTTACGGCAAATACTACAGAACTTAATTATGTAGATATAACAACACTTGGAACAGTAGAAGCGTCTAAAGCTGTAACTGCTGATGCAAACAAAGATGTAACAGCAATACGAAATCTAACTATTACAGGTGCATTATCAGCAGGTAGTGGACTTGTAACAATGTCAGACATATACCCTGTAGGATCTATTTATATAAATGCAGCAGTAACAACTAACCCTGCAACTTTATTAGGATTCGGAACATGGACAGCATTTGGTTCAGGAAGAATGATGGTTGGCTATAACGCAGCAGATAGTGATTTTGACGCATTACAAGAAACAGGTGGTGCAAAAACACATACATTGACTATCGCTGAAATGCCATCACATACTCACAACAGACCAAAAGGTTGGAAACCTGCCCCTAATGATAATGACGTTGATATAACAGGTGGTAACGGAGTTAATATTGCAGATAATATGGTAACAGACGCTACTGGTGGAGGTGGAGCTCACAACAACATGCCACCATACATAGTTGCATACATGTGGAGAAGAACTGCATAATGGCAACATTTGTAGCACCTGCACCTAAAGGTCTAGTAAAAGATACAAACAATACTGTATTGCCACCTGAATTTTATTCGGAAGCAGCTAATGTTAGATTTGCAGATAATGCAGCTAAAAAGATCAAAGGACACGACCAAGTATTCGGCACACCTACAGTTGCCCCATATTTTGTAATTAATTGGGCATCAGGCACAAATGTATATTGGTTTTATGCAGGTACAGCAAAGATTTACAGACAAAGTGGTAGCTCAACACACACAGACTTTACAAGGGCATCAGGTGGAGATTACTCAACTAATTTAACTTCAGTAGGAAACTGGACAGGAACTATCTATAACGGTCTACCTATATTGTGTAATGGGGTAGATGATCCACAAGCATTAGCTACAGTAGGAGCTAGTGCATTTAGCGATTTAACTAATTGGCCATCAAGTACAACTTGTAAAACTATCAAAGCTTTTGGTAATTATTTAATGGCACTCAATCTTACAGAAAGTGGCACAGAACTTCCTAACAAAGTTAGATGGGGAGATGCAGCAGAAAACTTTGCATTACCTTCTTCATGGACAGCATCAGCAACTAATGACGCAGGTTCTGTAACTATAGGAGATGAATCAGATTTTATTGTAGATGGATTAGCTTTAAAACAATCATTTATTATATATAAAGAAAACTCTACATGGTTAGCCCAATATATAGGTGGAAACCTTGTATTTAGTTTCCAAAAACTATTTAACGATACAGGTGTATTAACAAGAAACTGTATAGCAGAATTTGACGGAAACCACTTTGTCGTAACGCAAGGTGATTTAATCGTACACAATGGAGTATCTAAAAAGTCTGTAGCTTCTGATTTAATTAAAAGACAGCTATTTGATGATATTAATGATGCTTATTTTAACTTAACCTTTTGCACACACAATGTTCAACAATCTGAGATGTGGGTATGTTACCCTAGTATCGGTTCACAATATTGCAATAAAGCACTAATTTATAACTATGTTAATAACTCATTTACTTTTCGTGATTTGCCTAATATTTATCACATTGGTCCTGGAATTGTAGATCCTGGTGCAACATCTGTTGTATGGTCAGGACAATCAGCTACATGGACAGCTTATAGTGGTACATGGGGAGATAGACAATATAACCCAACAGAAAGGTCTATTCTTATGGCAGGTGTAGCAGATACTAAACTGTATCGTGGAGATTTTGGGCAACAGTTTGCAGGTGAAAACTACATCACAACCATAGAAAGAAAAGGATTAACCTTAGATGGCAACACAAACACAGTAAAACAAGTAAGAAAACTTACGCCTAAGATAGCAGGAACTGGCAAATGTACTATATCGGTAGGAAGTTCTATGAGTCCTAACGGCACATATACATTTACACCTAGTCAAGAATTTACACCTAATACGCAAAACAAAGTAGATTGTAGAAGTACAGGTAAATTTATAGCAGTAAGATTTCAACACACAGAAGATAGCACTTTTGAGCTGAACGGATATGATTTAGAATATGAGGTAATAGGAGAGAGATAATGGCACAAGCCCCTAAATATACCCCTAATCCAGTACCAAGTAACCCTGAAGATTTACCTAGATATATCTTTGAGGAACTTACTAAACTGCAAGGTGCGTTACAAGAAAACGCAACAACCTTTATAGAAGTAAAACATGTAGAACCTATAAGAAAAAAACAAGGCGATATTGTCTACGCTGATGGCTCTGACTTTAATCCTGGTAGTGCAGGTGAGGGCATATACTTTGTAAACGCAGCAGGTAACTATACTAAATTATGACAACATTTTTAACAGGCATACCATCACAAGAGATTGATGAGATATGGGAAGCATGTGAACCTTTTATAGAAAGAGCAGCAAAAAAAGGTCAAAGCGAAATGACTTCTGAAGATATTTATAATTTTTGTAAAGACGCAAAAATGCAGTTATGGATAGTATTCGATAGCGAAGCTAATATAAAAGCAGTTGTTACAACAGAGATTATAAATTACCCAAAGAAAAAAGTTTGCAGAATAATAACTTTAGGTGGGGAAGAAATAGATAACTGGTTACATTCTATAACAGTTATAGAAGCATGGGCAGAAGAAAACGGATGTCATGCTATGGAAACATTTTGCAGGAAAGGATTTATCAAAAAATTGGAGCATTACGGATATGAACAAACATACACAGTTCTCGGCAAAGAACTTACAACCATACATTAAAGGAGAAAGACTATGAGTCTCGGAGGAGGAGGTGGTGGTGGTACACAAGTACAACGAAGCGAACCATCAGCAATACAAGCACCTTATTTAAGTGATTTATATAAACAAGCACAAACACAATTCCAAGCAGGACCACAACAGTTCTTTCCTGGACAAACTTATGCGTCTCCTAGTGATACAACAATAGCTGCTGAACAAGCAGCAATACAAGCAGCAGGAGCACAAGGGGCGTTAGGATATGGTTCTATTGTTCCTGGTTTCCAACAACAATTAATGAGCCCTGCACAAAGGTTTCAAGATCCTATGCTGCAACAATCGTTAGCAGCAAGTCTAAGACCTATAGAAGAAAGTGGTTCTAGATTGCTACAACAAGCAAGAAGGGATGCTACAGGAAAAGGCCAACTAGGTGGTACAAGACAAGCTATTTTAGAATCAGAAGTTATAAGAGATATTACTCAGAAACAAGCCGATGTTGCATCTAAATTGTATGGAGATGTGTATGGGGATATAGTTAAGTCTCAAGCAGTAACACTAGGACTTGCACCTAGTATTATGAGCACCTTTACACAACCTGCACAAACACTTGCACAAGTAGGTCAAGCACAAGATGTAAGAGCACAACAACCTATAACAGAAGCTATGCAAAGGTTTGCATTTGAACAAGCAGCACCAAGTCAAGCATTAGGTCAATATGGAAATATTGTGGCAGGTACTATTTTACCAGGCACAGTTACATCTACTGGTGGTGGTGGCAGAAGTGGTGGGGGTATTCAAGGTGCTCTAGGTGGAGCAGCTACAGGAGCATCACTTGCTTCTACACTAGGTTTTGCAGGTCCATATGGGGCTATTGCAGGTGGAATTTTAGGGCTATTAAGCTAGGAGAAATATTATGATAGATTATTTTGGAAATATGTTTACTGGACTTGGTAGTCTTTTTAGTTCACCACAAATACCTGTAACAAGACCAAAAGTTTTAAAACAAATGCAAAATCAAATGATACAACCTCCTGCAACACAACAAGGGCCTACCTTTTTTAATATTCCAGGTCTTTTTGGAGCAAACGATCAAGGACTTACTTATAGTGCAGGTAATCAACCTACTAATATGCAAAATGCTATAGCATCACAGTATAATTTAGAAACAGGACAACTAAGAACGCCAGAAGGGGTTTTTACAGGAGATGGAACATTACCAGAAACGCCAGGAATGTTTGATGCTTTATCTAATATGTCAGGTGAAGAAACTATGGACTTAATATCTGGACTAGGTGGTTTATTATCAGCTACAGAACCAGAACAACAACCACTTAAAGCATTACCAATGCCAGGAGCTTCTGGAGGATTAAGATTACCTGAAGTAGATTTAATGCAATATTACAAAGGATTACTCTAGGAGATATAAATGGCTTTATTTTTAGCAGCACCATTAGCACAAGGTTTACTTGCAACTGCAATAAGAACAGCAGGAAGTAAAGCTGTTCAACCTTATGTTACTGCACTTGTTCAACGAGGAGCAGGTAAAAAAGCTGCAACATCCATAGCAAAAGAATATGTTAAAACTGTTGGTAAAGCTAATAAAACAGGTTCTTTTCCTCTAATAGATAAAGCAGCAACTAAAAATATTACTAATGCTTTAAACAATACACAAAGAAGTGAGTTACAAAGAAAAGGTTTATTAGCATCAGAAACACCTGCTGCAACTATTTCTAAACAAAGAATGGTGGGTAGTGGTCAAACTAGAAGAAAGTTACAAGAACAAATTGATAGGCAAGGAGCAGCTAAGTTTGATTTTCCTCCACCTAATCCTGTAATAAATCCTTCATTTAATGCTCCTATTTTGACACAAGCAGAAAGACAAGCAGCAGAAGCAGCAAGACGAGCAGCATCAGCTACAGCAGAAACACAAAGACAGGCAGGAGCAGCAGCTTTTAACAGAGCAAGTAATAGGTCTAGAGGGCTAGATATGTTAAACAAACCTATAGTGCAGACTGCAGATGCAAGTTTAACAGGTTTGCAAACAACAGGATTACTTGGTGGATTATCAGTAGCTCCGATGTTTTTTGGTGGGGGACAACCTCAACCAGTTATAGCTAATGCAGTTGGATTACCACAAGTAGCACAAGCTCCCCAAGAACAGTTGCCAAGATTTGGTCAAGTATTAAGACCTTCTTCAGAATCAACATCTAAAGAAGTTATAAATGCTGCCTTATTAAGGGCAGGATTAACCTTATTAAGAGGTGGCACAGGAACAGAAGCATTAGAATCTGCTGCATCAGTAGCTGACTCACAAACAACATATAGAACAGGTGCACAAGCACTAAAAGCAGGACAAGAAGCATTAGGAAAAGATGCCAAAATATCTATATATCAAAGATCAGATGGATCATTTGGATATCAAGGAACAACTCAAGATACTTCTTCAACTGGTAATAGTTTTTTTGGAACAGAAGGGCAGACAAATAACATAACAAAACAACAATATGATGAAGCTGTTGCAAAAATAAAAGCAGATTATCCTAACGCAACAGACCAAGACATTAAAGACACTCTCGAAGCTAATAACATAATATACACAGGAGCATAAGTTGGCAGTTTTAGATATAGATTTACAAATACCTCAATCAACAAACAATCAAAAGAAAGGGTTAGATATTGATTTGTCTAATGTTTTAGCAGGTAATAAAGTAAAAACTTCTGATTTGTTTGGCAAAGATTCTAATATAGAAACAACAAAAGATTTAAACGCAGAAGCATCAGTATCACAAATGGCAACTGCATTAGGTACTGAAATAGCTATTGGAGAAGCAGGAAGACTAGGTGGGGCTACTGTAGCAGGTCCATTAGGTTATGTAGTAGGTGGATTAGCTTCAGGTGCAGCAGGTTCATATATAGCTCAAAGAATGATAAATCCTGACAATATATCTTATGGAAGAATACTAGCTGATTCATTTATTAATTTAATTCCAGGATCAAAAGGCAAAAAAGGTCTCGAAGCTGTTACAGATGCAGTAGCAAGACAAGGTGGAATAGGTGCAGGAATAGCAGCAGGTGGAGTAACGATAGAAAAAGGTTTTGACGAAGGTCGTATGCCTACTATAGAAGAACTAACTGATGCAGGATTTACTGGAGCTTTATTAGGTGGAGGATTAGGTTTAACTGGAGCTATGTTTAGTAGAGCATATAGTAAAATAGAAGGGTTAGAAACAAGAGATGTTATTAAACTTATAAACACAGACTCTGATGTAAAAACTTTATCTGAAAGAATAGACGGATTAAGGAAACAAGGAATAGAAAAAATTAAAACAGAAAATAAAGAGTTTTACTTAGAACAAAGAGAAAAATGGGATGATGAAAATATAAGACAAATGCAGCTTCAAGATGTTGTTGCAGACGGATTATACAAACCTGGTGGTCCATTAAAAACATTAGGTAAAGATGATGCAGATTATTATTTACAAAAAAGATTAGCAGAACAAAAAATTAAAGACCAAACAGATTTATTAATAGACTCTAATAAACTTATAAACGATGGGCTAATTAAAAAAGGAGCAAAAATAAACAGAACTGCTGACGAACTGTCAAAAGATTTAGATACTATTTTACTTGCTAAATATGCACCAGAAGTTAATAAAAGACTTGGAAAAGACCAAGCTTCAGGAATGTCTAATTTATCAGCAAAACAAACATTAGATAAGATGAAAAAAAATGGAACGCTAGATTTATTAGATGATGAAATAAAAGAATTGCAATTTTTATCTAAAAAAATATTAGATACAGCAGAAGGAGGTGGATTGGTTTCTAAAAAACAAGCAGAAATTTGGAGAAAAGAAAGACCAGACTATGTTCCTTTGAACAGAATTATAGATGAAACAGATATTAAATCGTATTTTAATCCTAGAAATGCTTTTAATGAAGTTAAAACAACAGGTATCAGAACATTAAAAGGTAGTGATTTAGAAGTTAGTTCTATTAGAAAGAACATTAATGAAAGTCTAGCACAAACTATTAGAAGGGCAGAAACAAATAAAGCTAATATAGCTTTTAGAAAACTATTAGATCAAAATAGAGATGTAGCTGATTCTATTGTAACTATTAGAAAAGACAAACAACCTTACTACAAGCAAGTAGACACAGACACTTTTCAAGACAGAGCAAAGCCTAGCGATACTACTTTGAGTGTATTTGAAAATGGAGAAAAAACATTAATTAATTTTAAAGATAAAAATTTAGCACAAGCATTTAAAGGTAGACCTAAAAAAGAATTAGAAGGTCTTACTAAAGCCCTTTTTAATGGAGCTACATGGATAAACAGAAAGCTAGGAAGTTTATATACAAGATATAGTCCTGAATTTATGATACCAAACTTATCTAGAGATAGGACAGAAGCATTTGTAAACAGCATGACTAAATTAGGTTTTAAAAGCCCTGTAAGCAAACAAGCAGCACAATTATTAAATCCTAAAAATATAGGAACTGATATGAAAACTGTTTACAACATAGAAATGAAAAAAGCAAAAGCACAGACGCCAGAAGAAGTAAAATTATTTGACGAATATCAAGACTTTAAAAGAAGTGGTGGAGCTGTTGGTGGATATGGTTTATCTACAGTACAACAAGTAGAAGATAAAGTAGCTAGACTATCTGACATGACCAAAGATGGAACATTTTTTACAGCATCTATGAAACAAAAAATAGATAAAGTTGATGACCTTGTTAATAATTTTAACAAAATGTTTGAAGATGGAACAAGATTCGGTGTATTTAGAATGATGAAAAGCCAAGGGTTTAGTTCTGATAAAGCAGCATTAGCAGCAAGGAACTCATCTTTTGATCCTACACTAGGTGGCACAAGCGTAGGAGCTATAAGAGCAGGTTATTTATTTGCTAACCCTGCAATACAAGCAAACAAAGTTTTATTTAAAAATGTATTTAAAAGCAAAGAAAATATAGCTAAAACACTAGGTGGATTGATGGCTATAACTGGAGCTATTGATTATTATAATACTTACAAAGATCCTGAATGGAGAGAAAAATTAAAGTCTACTAATGGAAGTAACTGGGTTACTAACAGAAATTTAGTTTTTATTACAGGCGAAAACGAAGATGGAGAATTAACTTACGCATCATTACCAATAGGGTATGCTTTAGTTCCACTAAAAGTTACTATGGACAAGGTGCAACAAGCTGTTAGACAAAACCTCGACCAAGAAGGTGGAGATTTAGCAAAAGAAATATATACAGAATTTTTTGATACATTAAGCCCATTTGGTGGGAGTTTAGTTCCTACTCCATTGAGACCTTATACTGAATTGTTAGCTAACGAAGATGGTTTAGGTAGAGCAATTAGACCTGAGTGGTTAGAAACTAGAAACATAAATAGTTCTGAAAAAATATTTCCTTGGACAGCACAAACTTATGGTGGAGAAATGGCTATGAACTTAGCTGATACTGCTAAAAATTTAGGGTTTGAAGTATCTCCTGAAAGTTTAAAATATCTAGCAGGAACATACTTTGGTGGCCCTGGACAATTTTTACAAAGAATACTAAATGTAACAAGCAAAGTTTACAATGGGCAAGATTTATCACCAAGAGATATTCCTATAGCTAGAAGGTTTTTTGGAGAAAGTTATGATGAAGTTTTTGCAGCAAGAGCAGGTAAGTTTTCTGAAATAGAAGAAATACAAAAAGAAGATAATACTGAAAAAGCTAGAAACGGAAGATTGGCTTATGAGATTTTTAAAAAAATGGAAGACGCTAAACCTAGCGAAAGAAGACAAATATTAGCAAATGAAGTTTTAAATAATGCACAAAATATGAATGAGCAGGTTATTAAAGGAATACAAAAAAGAATTAAAAACAAACAGATTGGTCTTACATCTACGGATGCTAGGGTAAAATCTTTAAGCATAAACAAAAGAGCAGAATACTTAACAAACCAAATGCAAGACATGACTATTCCTCAAATACAAAAATATATTAAAGACCAACAGGCAAAAGGAATATTAACCGATAATGTTAAAGAGGTCCTGATAAGACTAAAAGATTTTCAAGATATAAAACTGAGGAAATCAGAATGATACCAATGGAACTTTTATCAATGTTAGCTTCTACTGTTCTAGGTGGCGTACTGTCTATTATGGCACAGAAAGGCAAAGATGCAGCAGACCAACAAAAAATGCTTATGCAACGAGCTGAGTTTGCAGCACAACAAGTAGATAAAGCAAGAGAAGTTACTGACGCATTTACAAAAAACACTAGAAGATGGATAGCTTTAATAGCTGTTGTATCTA
>Ga0208148_1000931_pt1 | contig 10958 bp, 9 predicted proteins | sample DEB08_DNA_16_FD_184525 | JGI IMG/M metagenome (GOLD analysis project Ga0208148, IMG submission 184525) | Aqueous microbial communities from the Delaware River and Bay under freshwater to marine salinity gradient to study organic matter... | ecosystem: Environmental > Aquatic > Marine > Coastal ...
GTTGGCGGACTCATCGGCCTGAAAGGGAATTTCTGCTGGGGCTAATGCGGGAATGCCCATGTCCACAGAGACCAAATTGTCGGCGTTAATACGCAGCTCCATCACCCGATTCATAGTTTTAACGCGGATCGTGCTTTTGCCAGTCAGCCGTCGATCTTTAACAAAGCGTGCAAGACAGCGCGCACCGTTGCCGCACTGCTCAACTTCACCGCCATCAGCGTTAAAAATTCGGTAGTTAAAATCAATACTTGGATCAGAGGGTGGCTCAACCACCAAAATCTGGTCGCAACCAATACCCAGGGTGCGGTTTCCCAGACGGCGAGCCATCGATGCCGTCACTCGCACATTTTGGGTTACGGCATCAATAACAACAAAGTCATTACCCAGGCCATGCATTTTGGTAAATTTCATTAACATATTGAGACCATTACTGGGCTGGTAGAAGCTGTTCGCCTCTCACCAGATCCTGAATCGTTTCTCGCGCACGCACTAGGTGTGCCTGACCGCCATCGACCATAATTTCTGGGGCCCGAGGCCGGGTATTGTAATTCGAGCTCATTACAAATCCGTAAGCACCGGCAGAGAATAGACAGAGGCAGTCACCTTCGGCAATCGCCAATGATCTATCTTTGCCTAAAAAATCTCCCGTCTCACAGACAGGCCCAACCACGTCGTAGGTCTTGGTTGGCGTGTTGCTGCCACTGACCGGTTGGATATCCATCCAGGCCTGATAGAGCGCTGGTCGCAACATATCGTTCATGGCGGCATCGACAATGGCAAAATTCTTTTCGCCGTTACTTTTCAAATACTCAACCTGAGTTAAAAGCACGCCGGCATTGGCAGTAATGGAACGGCCTGGCTCTAGTACTAGGGTTTCATGACGCCCTACAAGTTGCGGTAATAGCGCCGATAGATACTCTGCGGCTGAGGGGGCTACTTCATCCTGATAACGTACACCTAGACCGCCACCAATATCTATATGCTGCAGGCTAATACCCAACTCAGCTAACTGATCAACCAAGACGAGCAATCGCTCCATTGCATCAATAAAAGGCTGGGTCTCGGTGAGCTGTGAACCAATATGGCAGTCGACACCCACCACGGAGATGTTTTCCATGGCAGCCGCACGCTGATACACCGCCGCGGCCAAATTAATGTCAACACCGAACTTATTTTCTTTTAAGCCCGTCGAGATATAGGGATGGGTTTTAGCGTCCACATCAGGATTGACCCGCAAAGAGACAGCCGCGGAGACACCCAGCTCGGCCGCTGTATTGTTGAGTACTTCCAGCTCTGCTTCAGACTCAACATTAAAACAGTGGATACCGACTTCTAAGGCGCGACGCATATCAGTGGCCGTTTTGGCGACACCAGAGTAGACGACTTTGGCTGGATCACCACCTGCCATCAGCACGCGCTCAAGTTCACCGAGAGAGACAATATCAAAACCCGCACCTAGATTAGCCAGGGTTTGCAGCACCGCAATATTGGAGTTAGATTTGACCGCATAGCAAATTAGATGGTCACGCTCACTAAGCGCCGACTGATAGGCGTTAAAGTTTTTGGTGATCGCCTCTTTGCTATAGACATAGCAAGGGGTGCCAAATTGATGGGCTATATCGGCGAGCGCAATGTCTTCGATAAACAGGCTCTGATGTCGAGTAGAAATAGTACTGTGCATGTTAGGATTCTGTATTTTCAGTATTGTTACCCTGAGTCGCGGAGGCATCTTCAGGTAAATATAAGTCGCCAGTATTGCCGCAACCGCTAAGTCCAGCAAAGGCGCTGGCTAGGAATAGGGCAATAAGCAGGGCTTTAGGGATAAAAATTTGAGGTAGCATAATAACCCACTGTAAAGGCGTGTAAGTAAAGCCTATAAGTATAGCGGCACTGGTAGATTACGCCCAAACAATTATACTGCTGGGCATAAACTTATCGCTATTCCTTTGACTGTTGGACTCGATTCAGCCGCCATTGGCTTTTTGGCTAATAACCCACAGGGTGCAACATGAACGAAGCAGAATTTAATCAGATTGTCGACGAGCTAATGTTTTCGATTGAAGAGAGTATTGATAACAGCGGTACAGAGATTGATTATGAAAACAGTGCTGGGATGCTAACCCTGACCTGCGACGTTAACGGCACGCAGATTATCCTGTCCCGCCAGCCCTCAATGGGTGAAATCTGGCTGGCAGCGCGTTCGGGCGGGTTTCATTTTAAGTTGGATGGTCAATGGAAAAACACGGTTAGCGGAGAGCTGCTGTCGACCATGTTGGCAGATGCCTGCCTGGCACAGTCGACAGAGATAGTAACCTTCGATTTCTAGCGAGTCGCCAAAAGCGCCGTGGCTCTCAGGGCGGCGGCTCGAACCTGCACTGGTGCTGTGCCGCCGATATGATTGCGCGCAGCAACAGAACCCTCAAGGGTTAGCACGTCAAATACATCCGCAGTAATCTGATCTGAGAACTGCTGTAACTCCTCAAGGCTCATTTCCGACAGATCCTTATTTTCGGCAATGCCATAGGCAACTGACTTGCCAACAATCTCATGGGAGTCGCGAAAAGCAATACCTTTGCCGACCAGGTAATCCGCTAGGTCAGTGGCTGTGGAAAAACCTCTGCGGGCTGCTTCATACATCGATGGCTTATTAGATTCGATGGCCGGAATCATATCGCCAAAGGCGCGGAGGCAGTCACGGACGGTATCCACGGTATCAAATAAGGGCTCTTTGTCTTCCTGATTATCTTTGTTGTAGGCGAGGGGCTGAGACTTCATGAGGGTCAGTAGGGCAATTAAATGTCCTGTGACTCGGCCAGTTTTACCGCGCACCAGCTCTGGCACATCTGGGTTTTTCTTCTGGGGCATAATTGAAGAACCAGTACAGAAACGGTCGGGCAGATTGATAAATTGGAACTGGGCCGAAGTCCAGAGCACTAGTTCTTCAGACATGCGCGACATATGCGTCATCAGCATGCTGGCAAAGGCGCAGAATTCGATGGCGAAATCACGATCACTCACGGAATCTAGGCTATTTTCGGTGGGCTTGTCGAAGCCCATTTCAGCCGCGGTAAACTCACGGTTAATGGGATAGGTAGTGCCTGCCAGTGCCGCTGCGCCCAGCGGGCTTTGATTGAGGCGTGCGCGACAGTCACAGAGGCGACCATAGTCGCGCTCAAGCATTTCATTCCAGGCCAGCAGATGATGGCCAAACGTCACCGGCTGAGCAGTCTGTAAATGAGTAAAGCCGGGCATAATAGTTTCCGATTCGGCGGCGGCAAGTTCGATCATTCCCTGCTGTAATCGTGTAAATAACGGCTTTATCTCATCGATTTGATCCCGTAGCCAAAGGCGAATATCGGTGGCTACCTGATCATTCCTCGAGCGACCGGTATGCAGTTTTTTGCCCACATGGCCGATGCGCGCGGTCAGGGCAGCTTCGATATTCATATGCACATCTTCAAGAGCCACGGACCATTCAAAGGTACCGCTCTCTATCTCAGTGGCAATATCCTGCAGGCCATTGATAATCTGATCGCGCTCTTCAGTGGTGAGTACTTCAGACTCTGTGAGCATTTTTGCATGGGCGATAGAACCCTGGATATCTTGACGATAAAGGCGTTGGTCAAAATTAACCGAGGCAGTAAAGCGCGCAACGAATTCATCCACAGGTTCATTAAAACGACCGCCCCAAGCTTGGTTGGTCTGTGGGGTTTTTACTTGCGAAGCTTTGTTCTTGTCCGAATTACTCATCGACATCAGTGTCCAGTTGTTAAATTGCAGTGCAGATTATAGCCAATCATTGCCCCTAGCAGGGAAAAGTTACAGTAATTTGGGTATGATGAGGCCAGTCGGAGTGAACCAACGGAGGGTTGCTAATGATCAAGGTATTGATCGTCGATAACGAGTTGCTGGCGGGGGTTCGCATTGAGCGTCTGCTAACGGCTATGCAAAATATTACTTTTGTTGGTCAGGCGACCAATAGAAGTTCAACTATGGCTATGGTTGAAGCACAGGCGCCAGATATTGTGTTAATGAAAACGCCTATGCCTGAAATGGGCACTGTCTCATTTCCGAAAGCGTTTAATCAAGTTGCTCTCAATCCTATCCTTGTATTTTGCCCTAGTCTGGATCAGTTTGAATGCGGACCGCACAGAGATAACTTGATTGGTGCCCTATTGAGCGCCAGCAAAGAGGTGCATAACAAACGCAGACAGTTATATGCCGGTGCGCGTTCATGCCTCTATGCCTATTCCTATCAGGGAATCGATGTTATTCCCATTGAGGACGTTCGCTTACTCAAGGCAGACCAAAAGTATGTCAGGGCCTATACGGCCAATACCGATTTCACCATCAATGAATCACTCAAAGGCCTTGCGCAGGAATTCCCCAATCTATTTATTAGGATTCATCGCAATGCGCTGGTGAGCAAAGAGGCTATTCAGGGACTTAGGCGAAGTGAAGGGCGCACCCTAGCTATTCTTGATGATATTGATATCCAGCCAGAGGTTAGCCGTCGCCTAGAACCAAAATTACGTAAATTAACCGCGCAACTCTGACAACAGCCTTTAAATCGTCGATAATACCGACCTAAAAATTAACACAGGTTATTTTAGTGTCTCGTACTCTTCGAATTGCTACCCGTAAAAGCCCTTTAGCCCTTTGGCAGGCAGAGTTTGTTAAAGCAGAACTGCTTAAATTCCATCCTGCTCTTGAGGTCGAGTTGGTTGCCATGACCACCAAGGGCGACATTCTTTTAGATACGCCTCTCGCCAAAATTGGTGGCAAGGGTTTATTTGTTAAAGAGCTCGAGGTGGCCATGCTGGATGGCAGGGCTGATATTGCCGTGCACTCAATGAAAGATGTGCCCATGGAATTTCCTCCCGGTCTTGATTTAGCGGTGATCTGCGAGCGAGAAAACCCTCTAGATGCCTTTGTGTCCAACGAGTATAAAAGCCTCGATCAACTGCCTGATGGAGCCATTGTTGGCACCTCAAGCCTGCGCCGCCAATGTCAGGTGCGCGCCCATTTCCCCAAGTTGCAGATTAAAGAGCTGCGGGGCAATGTTAATACTCGACTCGCAAAACTCGACAGAGGTGACTATCAGGCCATTATTTTGGCCAGTGCCGGGCTAATAAGGCTGGGCATGGAAGACCGCATTGCCAGTGCATTAGAGTCTGAGCTCTCGTTGCCCGCAGGTGGGCAGGGTGCTGTGGGTATTGAATGTAGAGCGGAAGACACAGCAACCCTCGAACTGCTGGCACCTCTCCATCATGAGGACACCGCTAGCTGTGTCGTGGCAGAGCGTGCCGTAAACCGCCATTTACAGGGTGGCTGTCAGGTACCTATTGCCTGTTTTGCAGAGCTTGATGCCTCTGGAAAGACCATTGGTCTGCGGGGCCTAGTCGGCAGTATTGATGGTGCAACCCTGCTGCGTGCAGAACTGCAGGGCCCGCGTGAAAATGCGCAGGCGCTGGGTATTGAATTAGCAGAGCAGCTGTTGGCCCAGGGTGCTGGAGAGATACTGGCTGAGGTCTATGGCAGCCAGTAGCCTTAAAAATAGGTCTGTTCTCGTGGTGCGGCCACTGCGGGGGCAGGATGCTTTTTTGGCGTTGCTTGAGCAGTCGGGGGCCGATGTTACCTACACCCCAATAATGCGTATTGAGCCGACTGTTGAAACCCAGTCAATTGAAAACCTTATTCTGATCTTGGATCAATTTGATAAGGCAATTTTTATCAGCGCTAATGCCGCTGAATTAGGCTTGGAATGGATAGACGAGTACTGGCCAATGCTGCCGGTGGGACTCGAGCTATTAGCCGTGGGTCAGCAGACAGCGCAGATTTTTAGTCAATATGGATACTCGGTTGTCTGCCCCCAAGATCTGCAGAACACAGAGGGGCTTTTGGAACTTGAGTCGCTACAGGCGCTGGACAGTAAATCCGTGGTTATTTTCCGCGGTGGGGGTGGACGTCAGACTCTGGGTGAAACTTTGGAGCAACGCGGCGCCAAGGTTAGCTACTGTGAATTATATAATCGCGTGATCGAATCAAGCAGTTTAGAGCGGGCTCGGCATCAGGCTAAGACGACAGACTGTTTAATAGTCCATAGCGGCGAGTTGCTTCAGGCCATGGCCGATCCAGAAAATGTAGCAGTGCCTCTGGTCGTCCCCAGTGATCGGGTTGCGGCTATGGCTCAGGAAATGGGATATCAGAGTATAGTCATTGCCGACAATGCCTTGCCGGAATCAATGCATCGGGCGGTTGAGGGATATTTTAAGACTGCAGAAAACGTCTAAAATAGACTAAGCTTTTAATGAGTAGCAGAGGGCGAAAAGTGACTAAAGATACCAAAAACATAAAGGCTGAAAAAGTGGTTGATAAAAAAGCTGTGGAGAAACAATCGGCTGAACAAAAGACTTCGGCTAAGCAGGCCCTTGATAAAGAAGCCCTCGACAAAAAGCTCCTTGATAAACAGACTTCTGAAAAAAAGAGTCGTAATAATGAAACTTCTGAAAAAAAGCCCAGCCCCTCACCTAAAACGCCTAATGCTAGAGGGTCCCTCTGGCTGAAATTATGGCTAACGCTAATTGTGGTTGCCGGTTTGGCCGCTGCAGGTTGGTTTGGTTGGACTCAGTGGCAGCAGCGTGTCACTGCGACGGAAGATTTTAGTGCAAGACTCGATAGCCTTGATAGGTCGTACATGACCATTGCGCAACAGTCTCAAGAAGCCGAAAAGCGTCAATCTAAAGATATCGAACAGGTGCAGCGAGGACTTTCTACTATTCAGCTGCGTCTTAATAATCAGGGGAAACGACTCGCGGAACTTGGCACTACTACCCGCAGCGACTGGCTGCTCGCAGAAGCGGCCTACCTGGCACGTCTCGCTAATCAGCGACTGCAAACCGAGCGCAGTACCAAAAACCCCCTAGCACTGTTAGAAAATGTTGACGTTATTCTTAAGCAGTTGGATGACCCTGAGTTGTTGCCACTGCGCGGTGCTGTGGCAATTGATATTGCTGCCTTGCGACTGGCCGGTGAGGTTGATGCCTCGGGGCTCTATCTTGAACTCAACGCGCTGGCGGAAAGCATTGATCAGTTAGTTATTTTAAAACCGACAGCCGAAGCTGCAGCGGTTACAAAAAAACCACAGACAGCTCTAGAGCAGCCAAAACTGCAGGGTCTGATCACAGGTTTTGTTGATGGGATTAGCCAGCTCATTCGGGTAACTCAGCGAGACCAGCCTATCGAGCCATTATTGCAGGCCAATGAAGAGGGGATAGTGCGGCACAACTTACGACTTATGTTAGAGCAGGCCCAGGCTGCGGTAATGCGTGAAGAGCAGGCTATTTATAGTCAAAGCTTGGCCAAAGCTCAGGGCTGGTTGGCACAGTATTTTCAACTCAACCCCAATGCAGAGGTTCTTCAGCAGCGACTGGCTAGCCTAGGTGAGCAAGAAATTGTTCAGCAACTGCCCGATATCAATGGTTCACTCCAGGCTATAGAGGCACTGATTACACTGCGCAACAGCCGCTTAACTGCTGCCGATAACGACGAGTCGGTGACCCAATAATGCGCAAAATTTTACTGATCTTTATGCTGGCGCTGTTATTAGGTGCTGCAGGTATCTGGTTATTACAGCAGGGCAGTGGCTATATTCTGATCAGTATTGGCAGTACCAATATAGAGATGAGCGTCTGGGTTGGCGTGCTGCTGTATATCGCCCTCAGTGCCATTTTGGTATGGCTGTTATTACTGGTGCGCTGGTTGACGGGTGCCGGAGGCCTGCGCCATTGGTGGAACTCTTTTAGCAGTGCACGGCAGGTAAGTAAAACCGCTCAGGGATTACTGTTATATGCCGAGCACGACTGGCAAAAATCGGGTCAACTGCTGTCTCAGTCTGCAGACAAATCTTCAATGCCAGTGATCAACTTGCTGTTTGCAGCCCGAGCGGCCGCAGAGAACAATGAAGTTGAAAAGGCACGGCAACTTTTAGAGCGACTAAAAATCACCCACCCCAATGCGAGTTTTGCGGCGGACAAGCTATTGGCCGAATTATTAATTATCGACGAACAGTTTGTGGATGCATTGTCATTGCTGGCAGGTTTGCACAAAGATAAACCCAATGACAGAGCCGTTTTACGTCTGTTGGCCGATGCCTATTGCCTGACCGAAGACTGGTCTTCTCTGCAAAAGATTCTCCGCGACATTAGCCATTACGGTGCCCTCAACAAACAGGCTGCTGCCAATCTAGAAATGGATACTTATTGCAGTTTGTTACTAGAATTTACCCCCGACTCAGAGCTTACTGACTCGGAACAGCAGAGCCAGCTAGCAGATCTTTGGACATTAGTGCCCAAACCTCTACGCAAGCTACCAGAGCTTATCTGTGCCTATGGGGATGCATTGCAGGCGGTTAACGCAGGCAATAAATTACAGCCGCTATTGACCAAAGCGCTAAATAATAGCTGGCATGCTGATCTGGTTGAACGATTCGGCGAGTTGCAGGGGGAGTCGCCCCAAAAACAGCTGGCAGTGGCCGAGAAGTGGTTGCTGAGTCATTCAGAAGATGCAGATTTACTGCTGGCTCTGGGGCGTATTTGTCGGCGATCAGAATTATTGGGTAAGTCCCGTGACTACCTGTCGGCCGCGGTTAAGTTAAATCCCTGTCCGCAAACCTATCTGGAATTGGCTGAGCTGTTAGGCACAATGAATGATCAGGCAGGCAGTGCCGAGATGTATCGCAAGGGGCTGTTGATTGGTCTCGCGTTAGAACAGTAGCGCGTTAGAGGTTCAGGCGCTAAATACGTTTCTTTTTTAAATCTCTGATCAAAAACCGTGCTGGATGCATCGCCAGCCGCAGCTCCCGCTCTAGGGGTGGAACTTCACCCGCAATCTCAGCCGCGAGTATCTCTGCGGTTAAGGGGGCATAACAGAGTCCTCTAGAGCCCATGCCGCAGTGCACATAGAGATTGGGCTGATAGCTGCCTAATGTGGGCACCAATTTGCGCGCATCGCGCCTTAAGACGTCGTAGTCCTCCAATAAAGAGGGCAGATACGGCACCGGCCCAACGATCGGAAGATAGTCTTTGGTGGTGCAGCGATAGTTGGCTCTGCCGTCCATATCACCAGTATCTTGCGCTCCTAAGGCAACACCCAGACCGCTGTCTGTGGCACTCATCTGCTCGACATTGGCGCGATGATCTTCCTCGCGCAGGCTGGTGGTAAATACCGCTTTATTGTAGGTAGCACCGCAGTTATGGGTGCCATTTTGTGTCGGTGTAATATAGCCCTCACCGCAGATCACGGTTTTTAATCCCTCGCTGGCCTCTGACGCTGAGAGCAGACTAATCTGTCCCCGAAGCTGGGTGACTGGGAGAAAGTTGGTCTGCTCAAACTGCTCGCAGCCATAAGCGTTGGCAACCACTAGGGTCTCCGTTTCAATAACTATCTGACCCTGTTCATCTAAGAGCTGCCAGCCATCCTCAGTATTTTTTAGCTGCTTAATGTCAGCTTGACGCAGAGGAATTCTGTCCCGGGCTAAGAGCTCCTGACAAACCTGCGCAGGGGGTAGCCAGCCCAGTTGAGGGAAAAATAACCCAAGTTCTGAACTCATGGTTATGCCGCTCAGCTCACATAGCTGGCTATTATCCAGCATTTGCACCAATGATTCCTGGCCGCTAAATCGTTCACTGATGGCAAGAAAATCCTGCTGCACCTTAGGGCTCTCTGGTACGACTAAAACACCGCACTGTTCGCCGTAGCCAGCATCCCAAAACGGTTTGTAGTAGCGGCTGGCGAGCATAAGTGCGGTCAAATTAACTCGGGGCAAAGGCTGGTCACGCACCGATAACTTGGGGTAAATAATGGCCTGACTATTGCCCGAGGCCTCTTGGCCTGCAATGGGGTGGCGATCAATCACAGTCACCTGATAGCCGCGTTTGTGGAGCGCGGCAGCTGCGGTACAGCCTGCAATGCCTGCCCCTAATATGGCTACTGTTTTTGTATGTTGCTGGGGCTTGGCTTTATTGAGGTGCCAGGGACTAGAGGTTTTAAGGTTGGCGTCAAAGTCAGCGTTAGCCGCCATACTAGTATTGGGGCCCGATAGGGCGCTGATAGTTTGCCTGAGGTGCTCTGATGCGGTGCTAATAAACCAGGCATCAATGGACTTAGTATTGTGGCTGGCCAGACCGAAATCGGGACTCTGGCCAATTTCATCGAACATGGCCTCCGCTTCGCCCATCATCAGACATAGGCTAACCCGACCATCAAATAGTTCAAGATGATGCATGCCCTTAACCCTGGCTGGATATTGGTCAATAAGCTGGCTGGCTAGGTCGGCATATTGGGGCCAGTCGGCTAAGGCTGTTTCTAAATCTGCCTTGTTGGGTGGCCGAGCAGAGGCTGAAATAAACTGCAGACGCCAGGGCTTAGACGTGGTTTTTAACCATAGATCACAGGCTGCTAGAAAATGCGCACCATAACCGAACTCGGTTTCACCTACTGTGAACAGGCCGTCGTCACCTTGCAGAGACTGCCAGCGTTTTTCTAGGTGGTTTTGAGCGAGGCAACCTTTAATCGAGCGCTGTTCTACTGCGTGGTTTTTAATAGCCACTTTTTTAATATTCACTTAAAGGGATGTCACAGTGGCTTGAGATCAAATTCAGCCAAAATTTGTTCACACCAGAGGCTGATAAACCCCTCTGATAGCTCAAGCTGATTTTCGTCATCCAGAGGCAGGCCGACAAAAAATGCCCCATCTTCCGTCAACGCTTTTGATTGTTCAAAGGTATAACCCTTGTTTGGCCAGGCTCCGACAGTGGTTGCACCCTGATTGACTATTTTGCTCCAGAGATACCCCAGGGCATCTTGAAACCATTCTGGATAACCAATTTGATCGCCGAGACCATAGACCGCGGCTTTGGTATGTTTGAGGTCGAGACTGTCGATGTCATCCCATTGGG
>Ga0208148_1000932_pt1 | contig 10955 bp, 3 predicted proteins | sample DEB08_DNA_16_FD_184525 | JGI IMG/M metagenome (GOLD analysis project Ga0208148, IMG submission 184525) | Aqueous microbial communities from the Delaware River and Bay under freshwater to marine salinity gradient to study organic matter... | ecosystem: Environmental > Aquatic > Marine > Coastal ...
ATTTAAATTTTTTTCTATCGTGTCCTTGCCAATGAACTTCCATAGGACAATCTGGTTGATGTCCTGGTGGACGAGTTCTGTGAATCAATAATTTGGATTCTGTTTTCAAGTGTTGTGGTATCAATTCTAACCAACGATTTACCCATACATCAGCTCCACCACCAATCATATTCAAACCACCTGTTGCGTAATAAACGTCGTATTCCATTATGTTTCCGAGTGAACTAATATTCCATCAACATAGAAGTTATCATTCTGTGTTATTATGGTATAAGTTTTATGGACTCCGTTGTATTTTCTTATTTGGTTTACAATGAGTTCTTCGTTATTTAGTGTCTTTAACTTGTGTCCTACTTCAAGTTTATGTGCTTCAAGACCATATCGTTCTTTTGATAGTTCTGGACTTATTGATAATAGTTTTCCATTTTCATCAAATATCGGGTGGTCTTCTGTTAGGATTAATCTATTTACTTTATATAAATTTTCGTGTGTTGGTTGTATAATTTCTTTAATTGGAACATTTTCCATCATATCTAATTCATAATTATATGAATTGACTAAATCACCTATGTTTAAATCATATATTGACTTTTGTCCCATAGGTGTATCTACTAACATCAACTCGTGAATACATCTACCACCTACACCTGATGTAATCTCGGTATTGACTTCAAAAGTTCTTGTAACACTATTATTGGTAAAGGATACGGTACAATCTTCTTCTGCATTAACTTTACTTCCAACTTGTAGTAGTTTAAATCTCATAAAGTATGTTGATGCGGGATTTATCGTACCTGGTGATGCCGTGTATGAATTTACTAAATTGTAATTTCCACTTGCATTACCAATTTTAACTAATAGTTCGTGTGGTGGAGATGAATTGGAAGGTTGTTCAACGGTAACATCTGTGTTTCCATTAAAGTTTGCTAATGTTAATGATTTTTCAAATGATTCTTCAGATTGTGCACTTCCACCACTTGATAAATGTAAATCAAAGTCAGCAATTGTACCCCAAGTAGTTCCGTTTGATGTTGCGGTTATGATACTACTATTGGTTGTTCCACCATCGTTTGTTGCTGACATTTGATAAAATTTTTGAGTTGATGGATTCAAACTTCCTTGAGTATGAGTTCCATCATTATTGGTTGTTAATTCTGTTGGACTTCCCATATTTGAAGCGTCTGAAACATTTAAAGCTATTGAGTCTGGTGAATTTGTTATTGTCCAAGTAATGACTATTTGCCCATCTCCTGCTGTTGCAGCAAAAGCACTAAAGCCGGGTGCGGTAGTTCCTGATAATCCTGCAAGTTCATCCATTCCGTATGGTGCGTTTCCCTCACCTAATGTAGTTGAAGCTGTTTTTAAATCTATGGTATCGGTTGCACCATCACCGAGTTCGACATTGATTTGACTAAATGATATTGGTTGTCCTGCTGCTGGCAACGCCATTATTTAACCTTCTTTTCTAATTCTTCTATTCGTTTTGTCAATTCTTGTATTGTATCAACCAAATAAGGAACAAGTTTTGGATATGCAATCGTTTTTCTTTCTTTACTATCATCCGTATTAATAAATCCTCTTGATGTTTCAATAACTTCTGGTATAATCTTTTCTACTTCTTGTGCTATAAATCCAACATCTTGTTTGTCAGTTTCTTTCCAAGTAAATTTTGTTGGTCGTAAATTTAATATTCTATCTAATGATTCACTAATGGTATAGATATCTTTCTTTTCTCTTTCATCAGATACGGTTAAAAATGTTGTTCCGAATGCCGTGATGTTTCCTTTTGATACTACATCTCCGTCGTGTTGTATTTGTAGTCTGATAGAACCACTATGCTTTGCTTGTAAGAAAGTATATTCGTTTTGGTGGTCTGTATTGTGCATTCCAGAAAGATTAGTTTCTAATCCCAACATATTAAATTTACCATCAGCAAAGTGTGGTGCGTTAGCTCCTGTTTCTCGTATTTTATTTGCGATAGTAAATATATTAGAACCAGAAGGTGGCGAACCATTTTGAACCCAACCTATTGAATTATTATTAGTTTCCAATTCTGTAAAATAGTCTGTCGAGAATACAAATGCCGGATGACAATTTGTATCAATGGTATTAGATGAATAATTTGTTGTTTGAGCTGCTGCAAAACTTGCTGTTGGTGTTACTGCTCCGTCTGTATTGGTTGCTGCATTGAATCTACCAAATTCATTAAGGAATGTAAATGGTGTGGAACGGTCACTTGAATTTACTTTAAGTCTTTCAGTTTCTATTGTTCCACCCACCGCAAGATTTGAAGTAACATTCATATTTTCTGCTGTTGGTGTTGGTGATGTAACGGTAAAAGACGAACTTTGAATCGCTCTAAGACTTCCTGGTTTAAATACTTGTGGTTCAATAAATGTTGTAGTGGTAAATGCTTTTGTTCTACCAGTATCGAATACACCCTCTCCTGATTGAGATACTTGAATAACACCATCGCCTCCGTCTATTACGACTGAGTTTCCGTCTGTAACACTATTAGAACCTGTAACCAATATTCGTTGGTCGGTTGCTGAAATGGATAATCCACTTGCACTCAATTCTTGGTTGTTGATTTTAAATCCACCAATATTTCCTTGTGTAGCATTTATACTACCAGACATTACAATTCCGGCACTTGAAGCTGACAATGCAGTTACATTAGCTGCCGTCTTGATATCAATAGAATTTGCGTCAATACTAATGTGTTGTCCTGATGTATTTCCGATTGTTGTGGTTGAACCAAAGTCAGCTCTTGAAGTTCCACCTTGGAATATTTCTAAACCACTTGTGGTTAATACTGCTCTATTATCATCATTTGCTTGAACCGTAACTGCACTACTACCAAGAATAACTTGGTCTGCCATAGACTTTGATGCTACGGATAATGAACTACTCGCATCATTCAAAGAACCTGTTGTAAGTTTTACCGATTCTAACGAACTACTTGCGAGTGATGAAGATGTAATTAATGAACCTGTTATAACACCTACTTTGGTTATGGCGTCTGCTGTTACTCCACTTGTAGCATTAACCTCACCAGTAATTGTAACTGATGTGGCTGTTAATGCACCTGCTCTTGTAACTCTAAATGGTGCAGAACTAAAAGTGTTATTACCTAAATGAATACCATTTGCTGTATCTAATGAAACTCTTGTTGTTCCACTACCTGCTATTAAAGATGTTGAACCTAAAGTAAAACCACCTATTGTTCCTTCAGTCGCCGTTATACTACCTGTCATTGTGATTCCGGCAGCAGATGCTGATAATACCGTGATATCGTCAGCTGTTTTTATAGAAAGTGAGTCTGGTGCAATACTAATATGTTGTGCAGTTGTATCTCCGATAGTCGTAGTATTACCGAAGAAAGAAGCAGTCGTACTACCCGTTACTACTAAAAATCCTTTATCGTTTACTTCTGTATAATTTAGAGTTCCGTTAGCACTCGAAGTCACAAGTGCATTAGAAGCACTTCCGAAAAACTTTGCATAATCACCAAAACTTGAAAATATCCCACCTGTTGTATTTCTTAAATCTAATCTATTATCATTTACCAAAACAAATCGTTTTTGCATAGATTCAGATGCTTCTAATAATGAACCTGTTGTTGTGTTTAGTGAACCAGTTGCGACACCTATTGCGGTTAATGATGTTGCAGTTGTTCCAGTATTTGCATTTATCTCACCAGTTACCGTGACTGATGTAGCTGTTAATGCTCCTCCTTTTGTAACTCTAAAAGGTGCAGATGCAAATGTTGCGTGTCCTAGTTGGATTCCGTCATCTGCGTCAGCTATAAACACATTATTGCCAGTACCTAATGTAATTCTCTTTCCATCCGTATCCAATATAAAGTTTGTTCCTGTTAAAGTAGTTTCATCTATTGAAAAACCTCCAATAGAACCAGACCTGAATACTGCATTACCATTTGCGTCTATACTTGCAGACGCATTTGCAGAAGTAGATGTGGAACCAGCAATAGTTGCTGGTGTTAATATGGAATTAGCAGATACCGTACCTTGAATAGTCACATCACTCGTGATAGTCCCACCACTAAACAATATATCTGAACCTGTAATTTGTCCACTATCCTTCAATATCAATTTATCATTTGAAGAATTTATTTGAGTTTCGGTAATTTCAAATCCACCGATAGTTCCGTCTCCGGCTTGAATACTACCAGACATTGCAATTCCGTCAGCTGATGCGGATAGTACCGTAACATTAGCTGCGGTTTTTATAGAAAATGAATCAGGTGCGATACTAATATGTTGTGAGTCTGTGTCCCCTATGGTTGTTGTGTTTCCAAAGAAAGATGCGGTTGAACTACCTGTTACGACTAAAAATCCTTTGTCATTTATTTCTGTATAATTTACTGTGCCGTTTGCACTTGATGTAACGAGTGCATTAGAAGCACTTCCGAAAAATTTTGCGTAATCACTAAAACTTGATAATATACCGCCCTTTGCATTTTGTAAATTTAGTGTGTCGTCATCTACTAAAACAAATTGTTTTTGCATAGATTCGGATGCTACTAATAATGAGGCGGTTACTCCTCCTACTGCATTTAGTGAAGTTTGTTGAGCTGCACCTGTAACTGCTGCTGATGATGCTGATAATGTTGTTAATGAACCTGTAATTGCTGCTGCACTTGAACTTATTTCAACTCTACTACTCGTAACAATCAATGAACCTGTTGTAATGCCTAACGAAGTCAATGAACTACTGACTGGTCCTGCCGTAGCGGTTAGATTACCAGTAATTGTTGCTGATGTTGCTGTTAATGCCCCATCCATATCAACTCTAAATGGCGCACTTCCAAATGTTGCGTGTCCTAATTGTATCCCATCACCTGAATCTGCGATGAACACATCATTACCACTACCCAATCTTAGTTTTTCATTTGCGGTGTCTAATTCAAATTTACTTGCAGTCAGTATCGTACCAGTAAATTTAAATCCACCGATAGAACCAGACCTAAAGTTTGCATTTCCATTATCATCAATACTCGCAGATGCGTTTCCTACGGTAGCTGTTGCTCCCCCAATATTTGCTGGTGTCAATATAGAATTAGCTGCAACTGAACCTTGGATTGTTACATCACTTGTAATAACTCCACCTTCTAATAAGAAATTTGAACCTGTGATAGTTCCATTCGATTTCAATACCAATCCACTTGAACTAATCTCAGTATCATCTATTTCAAATCCACCAATTGAACCAGACCTAAATTTTGCATTTCCATTATCGTCTATACTTGCGGATGCATTTCCCACATTGGCCGCAGCACCTGCAATCTCTGCTGGAACCAATATTGAGTTAGCTGCAACTGAACCAAGGATATTAACATCACTCGTTATTGTTCCACCACTAAATAATATTTCTGAACCAGTAATTCGTCCGTCTGATGTTATGTGTAGATTACTTGAACTTATTTCAATGTTTCCATTTGAACCACTTACAAATTGTCCTTCACCACCTAAAAAGAAATCATCAGTTTGAACTTTAAATACTGCGGGAGTACCTCCGTCATTGGTTCTAAATTGTAAAAACTTATCTGCTGCAGCACTTCCTTTTGAACCACTAATTATCTCTATACCTACACCATCATAACTTTCACTCGTGTTTAATGATTTTGAAACTGAACCACTAAACATCATAAATCCAGATGTTCCCTCGGCTCTTGCTCTTTCAAATCCATTAAATCCTATTGAACGAATGTATGCTGAACCACCGTGAAACTCAATACCAGTATCTTCGGTATTACTTAAAAATACTGAACCTGTTAGTATTCCGTCTGCACCATCTCCAAGAACTTGTCTTGGACCTGCAAATACAATATCATCTGCGACTGCAACTGCTTCTGCTAAATTATTATTTGCGTCATAAAATTCAACAACAAAGTCATATGGTTGTCCTCTTTTTATTGCCGGTGGCATTGGAACATTTGCTTTAAAGAATCCAGGACTAAAATTAGTTTCACTAAAAGGCCTTAATCTTACATCAGATAATATAAACTCACCAGAATGAAGTCTAAATCCTAAACTACCCGTTGCAACTCCACCCTCTACATTGTGAGTTAAAAAATCAGTAATTTGTCTTTGTTTAACTTTTGTAAATGTATTTACTTTATTAAAATCGTATTCACCTAATTCAACTTCACCCAATGGAACTTCTTGTGATGTTTCTGATAAAAATGTTCCTGTTAAAAATACTTCTAATTTTGCATCTTTTTTTGTTGTTCCGTCAGATTGAACTTTATTCGTTGGTTTAAATGCCACATCAAAATCAACAAGATAAGGTTCGTTTTTTTCTAAACTATACGATTGACTTGTTTCAAATGTAAAACTATTTCCGTTTGGTTCAGTAGAACCACTTAAAATTACTCCATCTATAATTGTATCATCGTCTTGTGTTGCTGTAAATGTTGCTGATGATGAAACCCAAAAGTTATCTATGATTGATTGTGTTGGAAATATACCTACACTTTTAAATCCTGTATTACTATTTTGGTCAACCAACTCATTTGGTGATTCAACTAATGTTTCATAAATCTTTTCAAATTCACCAGAACTCCCATCTTCTTTTATATAAATTTTTGCCTTATAGGTATCTCCACTAAATGTTCTTAAATTACCTACGGTTACATTTGCAAACGAACGTTGGAATACTGAACTTGCTGTTCTTACTACATTACCGACATTGTGAGTGATTGTTGAATTACTTGCTGATGCTTCTAATGGAACTGCTAACTCTTGATTACTTTTTTTACTTTTTATTTTATATTGAGTAGTAGTGGTAAATGTAGTTGAATTGATAACATCTAAAATCTTTGTAGAGAAAGTTGTTGGTTTGGTCCAATCTGCGTCTGGATAAACACTTGAATCAACTAAACCTTCAGGAGAAGTGATAGAAAATGTTGCACCTTTCATAGTGCTTGTTATTTTATTATCATCATTATCAACACCCTTTTCCATAGCACTTACGATATAAGTTGCATATGGTTTTGATTTAATTGAACTATTACCTAAAATAGAACTTTGTGCTTCACCTGCATTTTGGGAAATATAAGTAGCTTGACTATTACCAACCTCATCTATTCTTGTTGAATCTGCAGTTGTTGAATCGTCTGCACCATATTCTGTGGTTGTTGGTGTCGGTATATTTAATGACACACTACCCGTTATAGTTTTTGTTCTCTGATTTCCCGTGTATACTGGTTGGATAACACCCTTTACTAATTCTGAAACTTCTATTGTTGGGTCTCCGTAGAAACGAATAGGTCTTATATTTTTTATTCCTTTATTTATACTGACTGGTGCTGAAAAACGAATGTTGTATGTGTCTTGAAATGCCGTTGGAATTTGGACTTTCGTTGGGTCTAACTCACCCAATACCGTAAATGAACCAATACCATTTACAACATCGTCATCATAAATTTCAATTGTTATTCTTCTGGCAGGTAATTCCTTATCATAATTTGGAATTGCATAATGGAATATAGGATTGCCTTGTGAGTCAAGTAATTCTGTTTTTAATTCTATATTTGGTTTAAGTAAATCGGAACCTTCTATTAAAAATGAACTATTACCTGTTGGTAATACTGATGGGAATTCACTAATCTTAAAAAACTTTGATGTTGATAAATCACCTAAAACTCCTGTTTCATCTTGAAATACATCAAATCCTAATAGATTTTGTTTGGGTGCTTTTCCTTTTCTTAATATATTTTGTCTTATAGGCATATTTTTTCTCTTGTATATAAATATTAAAATTTTAATTTTTAATACTTATTAATATGTATAAGGTGTGTATAAGATGAGTAAAAAGAAAAGATATAATTTTACACTTGATGAAGACTTAATGTCGTGGTTTAAGATGTATTGTAAAGAAAATAGACTAACTGCTTCTGCAGCATTGAATAATCAAATTTTCAAACTATATAGACAAAATGGTATTTCTAAACCAACGAATGTTTTATCTACTAAATCTGACTGATGAACTTCCGTCTACTTTTTTAATTTCTAAAAGTGTATCTACAAAATCTCTCATAGTTTCTATATGAGATACTACAAATGTAAACTGAAATTGTGTTTTTAGATATTGGAACAATTGTGAAACTGAATTTAGATTATCTGAATCCATTGTTCCCCAACCCTCGTCGATTGCTAAGAAGTTACCTTGTGGTAAATTACTCACATTCATCAATCCAATACGAATCGCTAATGAACTAATAAATCTTTCCATACCACTTGATAATTCTAATGACCAAATTCTATCGTCATCATATACAATGTGAGTATCAATGTCTTTTCCATTCATAGTAAATACAATACTAAAATCAACTACTTGTGCCAAAATATCATTTACTGCTCCCTCAACCGTAGGTAATGACTTAGTGATTAAATCATAAGGAACTCCGTCTCGTTGAATTGCATTTAATAGATATTGGTATGCTTGATAGTCACCTTCCAATTGTTCTACTTTATCGATGTTTTGATTTATCTTTTGTTCATTGGTTTTTAGGACTTGTATATTACCAAATATAGTTGTTACTGCTACATTATTATCAGTTAGTTTATCATCTAATAGGTATTGTTCTGATTTTAAGTCTTGTATTCTTAAATCAATCGATTGGTTAAAGACGACATCTTTTTCTTGTGCGACATATCTGTCCATTTCACTTACAATAGAATTGATTTGATTCTGTATGTTCTCTTCTCGTTCGTTGAGATATTGTAAGTTAGATGTAAGTTGAGAGTGTCGTGTTTTACCTTCAACCAATGATTGACCTAATTTATCTAAATCGTGTTTGTATGCACGAACTTTAAACATTGTTTGTATTTTGTCGTCCATACGAGATTTCTTTGTTAAATATTTTGTTGCTAATTCTTTATCTTTTTCTAAGTGTTTCTTAGTTTCTCTTGCGTCCAATGTAAATGGATTACTCATACAATGTTCACAATTCTCATCATATGTTAGATTACCGAGTTTTTCAATCTTTTCTAATTTAATCTTTACATCTTGTTTTAACTTGTCTACTTCTATTTGAAACAAATCTCTCTCTTGTTCTAACTTTTCTAATTGTGCAAACTTTTCTTGAACATTATCGCTTTCGTATGTTTGAATTTTTTGTTCAGTATCGTTTATTAATCTTTCACAATCATATTGTTCAGTTATGGCATTATCAATATTTTTTAAAATATCATTATGTTGAACCTCTATTTTACTCTTATCATCTTTCAACACTTCAATATCTCTAATTGATTGGTCTACTGGTCTGAGATTTTTAGTTTCTTTCTCAATCTTCTCTTGATATTCTTTTATTTCAGATTTGATATTTTCTTCTTGACTTTTTAAAGTTTTTTCCGTAGATTCTAATATGATGAGTTCGTTAGTAATTTGTGCCAACTCTGAATCATAATCAGATTTCTTGAAGTCTGTCAACAATGCATTCACATCTTTAATATCTTCTGATGCTTGAACCCATAATCTATCAAATATCTTTAATCCCATAAATTGAGATAGTAATTCTTTTCTTTCTTTCTGTGTTTTATTAATAAACACCGTAGAATCGTTTTGACTTGACATTGATGTTAATATAAAGTCTTCAAAATCTCCAATTATTTTTCTGATATTTAATTGTGTGGTTCTTCTTTGGTCTCCGTTAAGACTTGTGGTATCTCCATTTTCATCAACCATCCAAAAGTCAATATCTACTTTAACGTGTCCACTTCTAAGATTCTTCTTACCTTTCTTTTCAATAAAGTAATTTGTTCCGTCAATCTCAAAGTTCAACTTACAATGCATATTGGTTTTTGATTTGTTTATGATATTGTTTGCTCTCGTTGCTCTTGTTGATACATCAAACAAACAAAATGCTAAAGCATCTAATAGTGCGGATTTACCTGCAGCATTAGGTGCAAACAATCCAATGATACCATTTAACTTAGTGAAGTCAACTATATTATCTTCCCCATAACTAAACATATTTGAGAATTCAAATTTCTTTAACTTCCAATTAATATTTCTCAATATGTCCTCAGATGCTATTTTACTATTTAAGTCTGTTAAGATTTTATTAATCTTAATCATAGTATCTTCATCAACTGCGTAGTTGTTATTTAGGTATTCTTCAATCAAACTAAATTGATAACCTATGTTGTTTACATTACCAATGTTGATTTTGTTATCACGAACTTTATCTTTTGATAGTCCGTCAACTCTCGTAATAACACTTTCTTGTACTTTACATTTCTTCTGTATTTGTGTCATTACTCGTTTTAATTGAGCAGGTTTTGTATTACTTACTCGTATTCTTACTCTCGGTTTTTTAGGTAAGTCTGATAAGTCTGGCAATTTACCATTATCAATATTGATTGTATAGTATCCGAAGTCATTTGGTATCTCAATATATTCTGATGTTCTCTTTGGAACATCCCATAATAAATAACCCTTACCGATATCTTCTCCGTGATTCTGTTGAATCAATGAACCACAATATGCTATGGTTTTTTCTTTATCAATGAATTGTCTTTTGTGTATATCTCCAAGTAATGCTAAGTCATAATCTTTAAACATTTTCATCTTGACTTTACTCGGTAACTTAAACCCTAAGTCTGTTTCACTTCTATCTACGGTTCCGTGATACAACACTACATTGGTTCCGTCTTCTGTTACATCTTTTGCTTTTATGTAATCTGATTCTTTATCCCAAACGTCCCACACGACTAAGTTTGTATCTCCACATCTATAAACGCCTGTTCTTTTTAGGTAATGTAGGTTTGGGTGATTTAAATTTTCCACGATTGGTGTTAGAACATCCATACGATTTGGATTGTTTAGATTAGCATCGTGATTACCTGCTATGATTACTAATGGACATATGTCTGCTAAATTTTTAAATAAACGAGATAATTGGTCTACTAACTCTGGTGACATTT
>Ga0208148_1000934_pt1 | contig 10951 bp, 10 predicted proteins | sample DEB08_DNA_16_FD_184525 | JGI IMG/M metagenome (GOLD analysis project Ga0208148, IMG submission 184525) | Aqueous microbial communities from the Delaware River and Bay under freshwater to marine salinity gradient to study organic matter... | ecosystem: Environmental > Aquatic > Marine > Coastal ...
TAATTTGAGGTAAAAAAGTATTCTCATTGTATTGAGAGTATTTTTTAGTAGGTTATTCTTGTTTAATTTGGTGGTATTGAATTGGTAATTAAAGCAAGACATAATACCCAAACAACTTACCTACTAAATGCTTTACCCTCCACCGCTCTTCTGCCGTGGAGGTTTTTTTTGCATTAATTTGGCTGCTAACTTTCATGGGCGTAGTTTTTTCTCCTTTGCGACAGCCCCTTACTTTTTTGTTTTATTTGCCCTTGGCATTTTTGTTTTTTGCAGCGATCTTTTAAAAAGGATATTGTAATTTTATCTTATGAAAAAATTCCTATTCCTTCCATTGGTTATATTAATATGGTCTTGCGGTAACGAGCCAAGCCCTAATTCGGTTCAAGATCCTGAGCTGGAAACCACAGAAGTTGTATTGTTTGCGCTAAATGACATGCACGGAAAAATAGACCGTTTTTCTAAAGTTAAGCCCTTTATAGATGAGGCTAAAGAGGTGAGTGATAAGGTGTTTTTTGTCAGTGGAGGAGATGTTTTTTCAGGCAATCCTATTGTAGATTTTCACCCAGAAAAAGGGAGTCCTATCATAGATGTTATGGGCGCCGTAGGCATGGATGTTTCTGTACTTGGCAACCACGAATTTGATTATGGACAAGAAGTTTTAAACAGCAGATTAGCACAGGCAACATTTCCTTTTATTTGCGCCAATGTGCAGAATATAGGGGGTGTTTTAGCTACCCCAGATCCTTATACTATTATTGAAAAAGACGGTTTTAGCATTGCTTTTATTGGGGTAGTAGAAAATAGTTCTCGTGGAGATTTACCCCTTTCTCATCCCAAAAACATGGACGGGTTGACTTTCCAACAAGGTGCTGATGTGGTGGCAGGATACCGCAACAATGCCCAGGTTTTGGGGGCAGATTTAGTGGTAGCTCTGACTCATTATGGAAAAGAAGCAGACAGAAAACTCATAGACCAGTCTTTTAATGGGAGTGAATCTTTTGTAGATTTGGTTGTTGGCGGGCACAGCCACCAATTGTACAATGAGGTGTATAGAGCAGTTCCAATGATTCAGTCTGGTGCTCATATGCAATACCTTACTAAATTGGTGTTACAGGTGGCGGACGGTAAAATTGTCAATAAAGCCTATACCTTAATAGATTTGAGTGAAGACCATCCAGAGGATTTGGCCGTTGCTAACACTATTGCGGCTTACAACAATAGGCCTGAATTCTATACCACTTTAGCTACTGCTTCTCATGATCACGACCGTGCTGAAACCGCTTGTTTTTATACGACTGCTTTATTAGAAGAAACAGGCGCAGACCTTTCTATTCAAAACTATGGAGGGGTTAGGGCTAATTTGGCAGAAGGAAATATCAGGCCCTATGATATTTATACTATAGATCCTTTTGGCAATGGCCTCGAGACCTATAGTATGAAAGTTTCCGAACTTAAGACCTTTTTTCAGAGCCAATATTCCATGGCATATGCAGGATTGGACATTCAAAGAGAAGGAAATAATATCTTAATCAGAGCAACTGTTGGAGGCAACGTATTGGCAGACACCACCCAACTGACCATAGCAGTGAATGATTACATCAGTAATACAAACCCAGACAACTTTCAGCAATTGCTAAAACGCTATGACTTTACTACTGCAGACTATTTAATTGCGTTTTTAAGCAAACAGGAAACTGCTATTGAAAATGACGGCTGTGACAGGTCTTTAGACTAGGCGTCTTCTCCCATAAATAAAGCCCTTAATTCTGTAGCGTCTGTAGGCTTCATTTTGCCCGCTAAGACCAAAGACAGCTGCTTTCTTCTAAGTGCTGCGGCAAAACGTTCCTCTTCTAAAGGGGTTTCTGGTTTAAGAGGGGGTACTTCTGTAGGCTTTCCGGTGTCGTCTACCGCCACAAAAGTATAGATGGCCTCATTGGCTTTGGTCTTCTCTCCGCTAAACCTATCTTCCATCCAAACATCTATAAAGACTTCCATAGAAGTGTTAAAAGCCCTAGAAACATGCGCCTCTACAGTCACCACACTTCCTACAGGGACAGATCTATTGAATGCCACATGATTTACAGAAGCGGTCACCGTAATCCTTCTAGAGTGTCTTCTGGCAGCTATACTTGCGGCACGATCCATTCTAGCGAGTAATTCTCCTCCAAAAAGATTGTTTAAGGGATTGGTTTCACTGGGTAAAACCATATCAGTCATCACGGTTCTGGATTCAGAAGGGACTTTTGCTTTCATAGGGTCTGATTGTTTTGCAAAGATAGGTTGGGATTTGGCGAAACAACCAAGAAACCCTTACTTTTTTAACACCAAAAGCCAAGCGTCTTTGGCAAACTGCGCTTGAACCTCTTTAAGGAAAGCCCTCGCGTCAGATTCCGCTACAAAGCTTTGGAAACTTACTTGGTGTAAGCCGTATCTGTTGGGACCTAGATAAGTGGCTTTTTCATAGCCACTTCTTTTGAGTTGTGCAATGCGTTTAGATGCATTTTCAGGCTCCCTGAAGGCACCAGCAATGATGAAAAAAGAAGGTTTTGCAACTTCTTTTTTAGCCAAGCTTATTTCTAAAGTAGAGAGTGAAAGGGGGCTGCTATTAAAAAAAGTAGCCTCTTGAATTTTGTGTTCCACCTCTTTGGTTGCTTCTTGAAAAGCCACTCTTTTATTTTCTGTATGAATAGTATAAGATTGGTACACACTGAGCGCTCCACTAACACCAATAAGCGCTGCGGCAGCATATCTCAATAAAACCTTTCTCCAAGGACCACCATGATTACTTCCATATTGTTGATCTAATTGAAATACTACAGGTTCAGAAGTCTGTTGGCGGGTCTTTTTTAAAGGAGATTTAGGGACCACTTTGATTGCTTGAAGTCCAAAGGAAGCAGGCAAATAATTGTATTCATGAAAAGGGGTAAAACTTATTTTAGCTTCGCTATTTTGGGTAAAAACACCCAAGCCTTCTAATGAAAGCGCATTGCCAGAAGCCAATTCTGATTTCCACAACTGCACCTGGTCTTTTACAAGTCTCAAAGCGGCTTCGTATGTAATGGAAAGAACGGCAGCTATATGAGCCACTAATATGCCGTCTCCAACATGCAGTTGCGCATTAAATGACATGACCTTTGTTGGGGGGTAAAAAGTGTGCGTTTTTTCATGGTGGCTCGCTCCTTTTTCATGCGTTAGAACAGCGCCAAAACCAGGAATTACAACACAGTTGTATCGGAATAATAAAGGGCTTATGTATTTCTCTAGTTGCATGACTACAAATATGGTCTTTTTTGTCGCTTTTTAAAATCGAGCAGGCCATTTTTTATTAACATTTTAAAAGCGTACCTTATTGAAAATGGCTATATGCAACGTTCTAAGGCATTTATGATTGCAGTTTTGCGCCTTCAGGCCCTTCCGGGCGTAGGCGCAAAAACCGCACGCAAAATTATTGCTCATTACGGATCTGCCCATGCTTTTTTTGAATCTCCAAGAGACTCCAGCATTGTACTTTCCGTTAAAGAATCAAAAACACCCTCAGATTATTTGCACGCCCTTTACCTTAAATTGGCTACTGATGAGTTTGACTTTATTTTAGCCAATAAAATTCAAACCTTTTATTTTGAAGATGCCAACTACCCTTATTTTCTTTCTCTAGCCTCAGACGCACCGGTACTTCTCTTTGGGAAAGGCCATTTAGATACAGGGACTAAAAAAATCATCGCTGTGGTAGGCACCCGTAAAATGACGGGTATGGGCAGGGAATTCTGTGAGCAGTTTATAGAAGAAATAAAGCCTTTAGACCCTGTCATAGTGAGTGGCTTTGCTAAAGGAATAGATATTACCATTCAGAGGGCTGCCGCTGAACAAGGCTTACAAACCATTGGGTGTTTGGCCCACGGATTTAAAAGGATTTACCCTGCCCAAAACCGTCCTTATATAAAAGATGTGATGGAGCAGGGTGGTTTTTACACGGAATTTTTTTCTGGAATGCATGCACTCCCTGGGCATTTTGTGAGTAGAAACAGGATTATTGCGGGACTATCACAGGCCACCCTTGTGGTGGAATCTGCTAAAAAGGGAGGCGCTTTGCACACCGCCCAATTGGCCAATAGCTATGACCGCCCTGTTTTTGCAGTTCCAGGAAGAACTACAGATTTTTTTAGCGTAGGTTGTAACGATCTTATAAAGCATTTGAAAGCCCAAATGCTTACCCATTCTAGGGATTTAATCAACAGCATGAACTGGCAAGACCAGCCAGGAATTGTATTAAATATGAGTTTAACATGTGGCACTGAATTAGAAACTAAAGATAAAGCAACAAACTACACCGCTGAGGAGTCTGTTTTGTATCAATGTCTATTTTCAAACGGTAAAATGCATGTAGACCAGTTGGCGAGCGTATTGAATTGGGAAATAAAAGTATTGTACCCTTGTTTAATGACTTTAGAGCTCAAAGGAGGGGTGCGGCATTTACCCGGCCAATTTTATGAGGCTATTTAATCACATCACCCCAAGCAAAAGTTTGCTTTAAGGAGAAAGCAATTCCTTATTTAAAGGGACAGCTCACTTTTTATTTAAATGAATAGCCTACCTTTTCTCGCACCCTAGAAAGGACCCCATTGGCTACCAGTGCAGCTTTTTCTGCCCCTACAGCCAAAGCCTTGTCTATTTCTTCGGTATGGTTCATGAAATATTCAAAACGTTCTCTAGCGGGATTAAATTGCTCCAGTATTAATTCGTAAAGGGCTTGTTTGGCATGTCCAAAGCCGTAGTTACCTCCAGTATAATTATTCCTCATTGCGGCTGTTTGTTCTGGAGTGGCCAATATCTTGTATAGTGCAAATACATTGTCGGTATCTGGATCCTTAGGATCTTCCATAGGGGTAGAATCTGTTTGAATCCCCATGATTTGTTTTTTGAGTGCTTTGTCTGATTGAAAAAGATCAATAGTATTGCCTTTACTCTTACTCATTTTACCACCGTCTGTTCCTGGAACATACATGCTGGATTCTTGTACTTTTGCTTCTGGTAGCACAAAAGTATCTCCCAATTTGGCATGAAATCTTGCCGCTACATCTCTGGTCATTTCTAGGTGTTGCAACTGGTCTTTTCCTACCGGCACAAAATGTGCATCATAGGCCAAAATGTCTGCCGCCATAAGCATAGGGTACGAAAATAAACCGGCGTTCACATCTTCTAAGCGGTCTGACTTGTCCTTGAAAGAATGTGCCAAGGTGAGCCTCTGATAGGGAAAGAAACAGCTTAAATACCAAGAGAGTTCAGTGACCTGGGGCACGTCGCTCTGCCTGTAAAACACGGTCTTTTCAATATCTAATCCAAATGCCAGCCAAGTGGCCGCAGTAGCATAAGTATTGTGCCTTAGCGTTGCGCCATCTTTTATTTGGGTCAGCGAATGCATGTCTGCAATAAATAGGAAAGAATCATTGTTTGTGTCTTTTGCCATCTCTATTGCAGGCTGAATAGCCCCTAAAATATTACCTAAATGGGGCACGCCTGTACTTTGTACTCCTGTGAGAATTCTTGCCATAGTAGTTATTACCTATCAAAGACACAAAGGTAACAGAAATATACTTTTTTATCACCCTATTTTCTCCCCGCATATTATCATTATATTTGAAGGCATGCAAAAGTTGTTTCATTACCTAGCAATTCCCTTTTATAGGATATGGTTTTATTTGATCACCGTATCACTGATTATTATATTTTCACCAGCACTTTTTGTCACCACGCTAAAAAAAGACTGGTACCCTAAGTTTTACTGGTTGGCTAGAAATTTGTGGGCCAAGCCCATATTATTTGCTATGGGAATTCCCTTAAAAGTGCAATGGACAGAACGCTTTAAGCCTAATCAAAGTTATATGTTAGCCCCCAACCACACCTCTATGTTAGACATTATGGGTATGTTGGCATTAAGCCCCCATCCCTTTGTTTTTGTGGGTAAAAAGCAATTGACCCAGTTTCCTATTTTTGGTTTTTTTTATAAAAGGGTTTGTATTCTGGTTGATAGGGACAATACCCAAAGTAGAATAGATGTGTATAGAAAAGCACAAAAGCGACTAGAAAACGGACTCAGCGTATGTATTTTTCCCGAGGGAGGCGTACCTCCTCCAGAAATTGTTTTAGACCGCTTTAAGGATGGCGCTTTTAAGATGGCTATTTCCCATCAAATACCATTGGTGCCCATTGTTTTTTACGACCATAAAAAATTATTCCCTTTTGAGTTTTTTCGCGGAAGGCCTGGAACCTCTAGAGTAAAGGTCTGTGCATTTATAAACACCAAAGAAATGTTGCCAAAAGAGGCTAAAACTCTTAGTGATCAGGTTAGAGATCAAATGATCAAGGACCTTGAAGCATAGCGGCACTATTTATCTGATTTTTTAAGAACGCTGTTTGCCATTCAAATACAAGTTATTTTCTGACATAAAAAAACCAGCCCTAGGGCTGGTTTTTTTGCAAGAGCATTTTAGAGGTCTTTATTTTCCTAAGGCTTTAAGCGCTTCTTTAATTTTTCCTTCTAACTCATCCATTAAATCAGGATTGTCTAATAAAAGCGTTTTCACAGCATCCCTTCCTTGGCCCAATTTGGTCTCGCCATAGCTAAACCAAGAACCACTTTTTTTAATAATTTCAAAATCTACCCCAAGGTCTATCACTTCTCCTACTTTAGAGACTCCTTGACCGTACATAATGTCAAATTCAGCCGTTTTAAAAGGTGGGGCTACTTTGTTTTTAACCACTTTAACCCTTGTTTTATTTCCCTGTACATCTCCGTCCGTGTCTTTAATCTGTGTAGACCTTCTAATGTCTAAACGTACAGAGGCATAAAATTTAAGTGCATTACCTCCAGTAGTGGTTTCTGGATTTCCAAACATTACCCCAATTTTTTCCCTCAATTGGTTAATGAAGATTACCGTACAATTGGTTTTACTAATAGAACCTGTCAATTTTCTAAGTGCTTGTGACATAAGCCTGGCGTGAAGCCCCATTTTAGAGTCTCCCATTTCTCCTTCTATTTCACTCTTTGGCGTAAGGGCAGCTACCGAGTCAATAACCACAATATCAATTGCCCCTGAGCGAATTAAATTGTCTGCAATTTCAAGCGCTTGCTCTCCATTGTCTGGTTGAGATATAATAAGGTTGTCTATGTCTACGCCGAGTTTCTGAGCGTAAAAACGGTCAAAGGCGTGTTCTGCATCTATAAAGGCAGCAATACCACCTGCTTTTTGCGCTTCTGCCATGGCATGAAGGGTCAATGTAGTTTTTCCAGAAGACTCAGGTCCGTAAATTTCAATCACCCTTCCCCTTGGATATCCTCCAACACCTAAGGCCAAGTCCAATCCCAAAGAACCTGAAGAAATGACTTCTACGTCTTGGGCAACACTGTCTCCCATTTTCATTACGGCGCCTTTACCGTAGGTCTTGTCTAGTTTGTCTAGCGTGAGTTGTAAGGCTTTTAGTTTGGATGCTTGTTCGCTGCTCATAATCTTTTTATTAGGACTGCTAAAGTAAGCTAACTTTTTTCAAATAGCAATATATTTTAAATTTTTTTTGGAAATTTTCCAACTTTTTTTTGGAGATCTTCCAATTATTCCCTCAAATGCAGCTACAGTCCTTTAAAAAGTGAGTGTAATAAAAGATGTATCTTTGCAGTATCTTAACCCTTAAAACATTGGTATAGCATGCAACTGTACAATACTTTAAGCGCTGAGGAGAGAAAAGCTTTAATCGCTGAGGCTGGCCTGGAAAGGCTTACCGTCTCTTTTTATGCCTACCACCAGATTGGAAACCCTTCCCTATTTAGAGATTATTTATTCATTCACTGGAATGAACTGGCCGTACTGGGACGTATTTATGTAGCCCACGAGGGCATTAACGCCCAATTATCTGTTCCCGCACTTCATTTTGAAGCTTTTAAAAGCCATTTAGACAGCATTACTTTCTTGGAAAATGTCCGACTCAATATTGCCATTGAACAAGACAACTTTTCTTTTTTAAAACTGAAGGTTAAAGTGCGTCATAAGATAGTAGCAGACGGATTGAATGACGCCTCTTTTGATGTGACCAATATAGGGGTTCATTTAGATGCGGAGAGATTCAATGATATTATAGAAGATCCTAATACGGTGCTTGTAGACATGCGCAACCATTATGAAAGTGAAATAGGCCACTTTAAAAATGCCATTACCCCAGATGTAGACACCTTTAGAGATTCTTTGGACCTTATAGAAGAAGACCTCAGAGAACACAAAGAAGATAAAAATTTAGTGATGTATTGTACAGGGGGTATTCGCTGTGAAAAAGCCTCTGCTTATTATAAGCACAAAGGATTTAAAAATGTGTTTCAGTTAGAAGGCGGCATTATTGAATATACCAGACAGGTAGAAAACAAAGGCTTGGAAAATAAATTCATTGGTAAAAATTTTGTTTTTGACCACAGAAGGGCAGAACGCATTTCACCAGATGTGATTGCTCATTGTCACCAGTGTGGAAATACTTGCGACACCCATGTGAATTGTGCCAATGAGGCTTGTCATTTGCTCTTTATTCAATGCCCTACCTGTGCCAATGCTATGGACGATTGTTGTTCAGACGCTTGCAAAGAAGTGCATAATTTGTCTTTTGAGGAACAGAAAGCGCTTAGAAAAGGAAAAACGGTGAGTAATAAAATATTTAAGAAAGGCCGTTCAGAAGTTTTGAAGTACAAGAAATAAGGCATTTGTGACTCAAAATAGGGCCTAAAAGCCCCCTTAGTCTGAAGCCCCACATTTATATGTGGGGCTTTTTTAGGGAGCAGAATTTGTAGTATCTTTACATCAGCGCTGTTATTTGGGTGCCCATCATTAAGGCATCGGCCGGAGGCCAAAAACAAATTAGGGCGTGCATTCATTACTAATCTAGTGTCTGGGATTTTTTCCAGGCTTTGAGAATATAAAACATATGGGCTGTAGTAGTTGTGCCACAGGCGCAGACGGACAACCCCGAGGCTGTAAGAGCAATGGCACTTGCGGTACGGATAGTTGTAATAAATTAACGGTTTTTGATTGGCTTTCCAATATGAGTCTTCCTGCGGGTGAGGCGCCATTTGATTGTGTGGAAGTGCGGTTTAAAAACTCTAGAAAAGAATATTTCAGAAATGCAGAAGGCTTTCCCCTTCAGATTGGTGATTTAGTGGCCAGTCAGGCGGCTTCTGGACACGACCTTGGGATGGTGACCCTGACAGGCTCACTCGTAAAGGTGCAGATGAAGAAGAAAAAGGTGTCTTTTACCGGTGACGACCTTCCTAAGATTTACAGAAAAGCCACCGAAAAAGACATTGCCATTTGGCAGCGCTGTAGGGACCGTGAAGAGGAGATTAAGAAGCGCTCTAGAGAGATTGCTATTTCGTTGAATTTACAGATGAAACTATCCGATGTAGAATTTCAGGGAGATGGTTCTAAGGCTACTTTTTACTACACGGCAGAAGATAGGGTAGACTTTAGACAGCTCATAAAAGACATGGCCAAGGCCTTTGGTATTCGCATTGAAATGCGTCAAATTGGTTACAGACAAGAAGCCCAGCGATTGGGCGGTATTGGTTCTTGTGGTCGAGAATTGTGTTGTTCTACCTGGCTTACAGATTTTAGGTCTGTGGGTACGGCTGCAGCAAGGTATCAGCAGTTGTCTTTAAACCCTCAAAAATTAGCGGGACAGTGTGGTAAATTGAAGTGCTGTCTCAATTTTGAACTAGACGTCTATGTAGACGCCCTCAAAGACTTTCCATCTGCAGACACCAAGCTGTTTACAGAGAAAGGGCTGGCTTTTTGTCAAAAAGTAGACATTTTTAAAGAAAAACTCTGGTTTACTTATCGCGATGAGCCCAACAATTGGCACACCCTTTCTAAGGATCAAGTAAACGAGATACTGGCCAAAAACAAGGCCAAAGAACCGGTGCCTAGTTTGGAGGCTTATGCCATTGAAGAGGAACAGGTTGCTGCTGAGGTGGTTTTTGAAAATGTGGTGGGCCAAGACAGCCTCACCCGTTTTGACGCACCTAAAGGCAGACGCAATAAAAACAATAAGAATAGAAACAAAAATAAAGGACCTAGGGATAAAACAGCAGTTCACGGGGGCGACAACAACAAGCCCAGACAAGCCAATAAACCCAGGTCGGTAGGGAAATCTCCACGAGACAATGCCCCAAAAAGCGACGCAAATGGGGCGCCACCCAATAAAAAAAGACCGCAGAGAAACAATAAACCCAAAGGCAATAACAAACCTAATAATGAGAACCAGCAAGACACTTCTAAGCAGTAGTTTTTTGTGTGGGGTGGCCCTATGGTTGCTCCAATCTTGTAGTGGTGCCGGTACCCAATCTGATTTTCAGGAACTCCCTGAGGCGGGTTGGCCACTGAAGGCGCCTGTTCGTTTTAGCCTAAGTGTTAAAGACAGCTTGTCTGACCAATCCCTTTGGATTGCACTGAGGCACGACCAAGACTATCCATTTAGCAATATTTTTTTAATTACCACCCTGGGTCATCCAAACGGTTCGGTTATTACAGACACCCTTTCCTATGATTTGGCTGCTGCAGACGGGCAGTGGTTGGGTAGTGGAAACGGTATTATCACCCACCAGTTGCCCTTTAAAAAAGGGGTGCGCTTTGACAGTGCTAAGCCCTATGAGCTTTCCATTTATCAGGCCGTTAGAAGCCTTGGTTCAGCAGAAGGCATGGCCATTTTGCCTGGAGTGCTGTCTGTAGGCTATATGGTAGAAAAAGAAACCTCAAAATCTAATTAATCCCTGTGGCTAAAGCAAACACTCCTTCAAAAAACGCTAAAAAGCAAACCATGCCCAAAGGCTTTAAAACCTATGCAAGGATTTTTTGGGCCCTATTTTTATTAGGTGTTACCGGCTTTTTTAGTCTTTTTTACCTCGCTTCTATAGGCGTCTTTG
>Ga0208148_1000941_pt1 | contig 10873 bp, 10 predicted proteins | sample DEB08_DNA_16_FD_184525 | JGI IMG/M metagenome (GOLD analysis project Ga0208148, IMG submission 184525) | Aqueous microbial communities from the Delaware River and Bay under freshwater to marine salinity gradient to study organic matter... | ecosystem: Environmental > Aquatic > Marine > Coastal ...
AGAGATGCCAATTTCAGAATTTGATATTTGCCTATAGATGGACCAGATAGAGCTAACAAAAACCCTAAAGTTATTTTCAGATAGCGTTGAAATTCAAGCTAAAAACAATTTAGCTGCAAAAGATAAAAACGCAAGCGGTGGCCTATCTGAATCTATAACCAGCTTTTTAAAGATGGAAAAAAGCGGTTTTGAGCTATCTTTTTTCTTAGAGGATTATTGGAAATTTGTTGACTATGGGGTTAAGGGTATTGGAGGCAAAAAAGCAGATGGTGATACTTGGGAGCTAAAAAATGTTACAAATAACAAATTTAGCTACAAAGAAGGAATTGAAAACAGGCCGGCTCCAAAACATTTTAATAATTGGACCGTCTTAAAAGGATTGGCACCAAGAAATAAAAAAGGACAGTTTACAACAAGAAAAAGTTTAATGTTTGCGATCTCAAATAGTGTATGGCATACAGGTTTAGAAACTACCAATTTCTTTACAAAACCATTTTATAAAGAATTTAATAAATTAAGAGTTGATTTAAGGAAGGCATTTTCAATAGATGTAAAAAGCTTTTTAGAATCTAGTTTAAAAGAGTAACCATGATAAGATCTTTAAGCCCATATTACGTAACAACGCCTTTAAGCTCACCAAATACAGGTTTGGTTTGCACAAGTTACACTTTGTATATAAAAGTATGGAGTGGCCTCGTTACTTCGCCGCCTTCTACAGCTAGCTACCAAATAACAAAAGACAATAACAGTGGTTTAGGTTTTGCTGTAGCGAGTGACAAAATAAACATATCCAGAATTGTAAATGATTTTATAGAATTTGAACCCCAAAGTGGATCTTCTACAACCATATTAAATGGCGAAAATCAAAAATGGGTACAAACATATACAACATACGAGACAACAGATCCAGCAGATAGTACAACAGCTCAAAATATTTCTACAGAGCTTATGTCTCTTGGCTATAGTTATGGTAACGAGGGCGTTAATAATGATATTAGCTCACCAAATATTTTAATTCCAGCACAAGAGTATAAAGTTTACAGGGATGGAATTTTTATAGTGCCAATATTACTAAGCGAAAACGGCACAAATAATGGTTCAATAGTAGTAAATAGTTTTCCTACAAATGAAATAAGCTCAAATTTTCTTATACCAAACACAACAAATTCAGACAATTTGGTTAAGTATATCTGGGTAGATGTTAGTGAGGCTTTAACTGATACTTCTATAGAAGTAACATATACAAACAATCTTCTTATTAAGACAGTAAGCTTATATATTGAGGATGAGTGCAAGTATACGCCAATAGATATTTGTTTTCAAAATAAAGATGGCGCATTGCAGAACGTTACATTTTTTAAAGAACGCATTGAGAGGATGGCCACTGATAGCAGCCAGTTTGAAAGATCTGGATTACAGCCTTCTGATGGGTTTCACCAGTTTGTTAGATTTGATGTACAAGGTCGAACTTCTTTTAGTGCAAACAGTGGTTATATAGATGAGAGCAGCAACGAAGTTTTTAGGCAACTTTTACTTAGTGAAAGAATTTACATATACGAAAATGATCAATTTACGCCTATAAACATTTCAAGTAAAAGTATCACATACAAGACCAGACAAAAGGAAAGACTTATTAATTATGATCTTAATTTTGATTATAGCTACAACCAAATAAATAATATCTAGTGGTAGAAATTTATATAGGAAATACAAAAGTAGATCAATACAAAGACGAAGCGGTAACTGTTGTTAGCTCTGTTTTAGATGTGAGCGATATAACCAAAAATACAGGTGACTATTCAAAAACATTTTCAGTACCAGCCAGCAAATCAAACAATCTTTTGTTTAAACACTGGTACAATGCAAATATTGATAACGGTTTTGATGCCAGAACAAAGGTAGAAGGTAGAATTGAAATTGATGGTATACCTTTTAAAATTGGTAAGTTTAGACTGTATAAGGTTAACGTAAAAAAAGGTGTTGCAGTAAGTTACACAGTTAACTTTTTTGGAAACCTTGTTGACGTTTCAGAGACGCTAGGAAAAGACAAAATATCTTCACTTGATCTAACAGCATACGATCACGATTATAATTCATATAATGTAGCTTTGGGCCTTCAAGATGGGCTTTTTAATAAAGATATAATCTACAGCCTACAGACTGGTAAAAGATACTTTTATAACAGTAACGCAAACGTTGGAGATTTTGACGAAAACCAAATAAATATTGCGTACAATGGAAGTGGTACAGGGGTTTTATGGGATGATATAAACCCATCTTTAAAACTTATTAGAATTATTGAGGCCATTGAGACAAAATACAGCGCCGGTACAATACAAGTAGATACTATTAATATAACTTCTGGGGCTGGATCTTTAGGAGGCAACGCTGTTTTAATTATAAATAATATTCAATATTCAATACCGGTTACAAGTGTAGGCGGCAGCTTAACAAATGCGGCAACGCAAATAAATACATACATAAATACAAATGTAACAGGTTTTACCTCAACAGTTGCAAATACGCTTATAACCATAACAGCAGACGAAGTTGGAAATGTAGGTACTACAGTTTTTAATGCCAACTCAGCACTTTTTTTTGACGGTACAGTTACTTCTGTTGTAGTTGGTACAAGATCTTATGAGAACCCTATTGTATTTTCAAGGGATTTTTTCGGAACCAGTGAGTTTGAAAATTTGTATATGTGGTTAAAACCAGATGCAAATACACCGGCTGGAGGGTTTCCACAAATTATAGATTGGGATTCTGGAGATTTTACCTTCATGAACGAGTTTACAAATATTGGGGCTTACGAAACTTCAAACACTTCTGCTTCTGATGATGATATTAACTTCATAATTAACTTAACAATAACCCCTGTTTCTGGATTTGAAGATGTGCCTTATACAGTTATTTGGTACAATGGGAGCGAAGAGTATTTGGTTGAGGAAAACGTAGATGGAGTTAATTTAACACAGTCTTTTATAAGTAGTGATGCCGCTACTATTTGGAATTTAAGCTTTGCTATTAAGAGTATCAATGAATTTCAGTATACTTCTGAGTTATATCAATTTAGAGTTGATACTGGAGGGCCAAACACAACGGCCTACACTTATGGATCTGCAAGTACAACACAATCTATCTTTAGTGTATCTCAGCAAATACCAGATATAGAAATAATTGATCTGTTAAAAGGTCTTTTTAATATGTATAAGTTAGTTGTTATACCACAGGATGATGGCACTTTGTACGTAAATACTTTGCAATCATATTACGATCAAGGCGAAAGATATGATGTAACAAAATACATTGATAACGAAAAAAACGAAGTACAAAGAGGTGAGATACTTAATGAAATAGATATTAAATTTCAAGAAGGTGAAACGATACTTGCAGAACAATTTAGGAGTACCAATAACAGAGGTTTTGGTGATAGTCTTGTTAGGCTAGAAGATGAGAACGGCAAACTTTTAGATGGTGATAGTTTAGAAATGGAATTGCCTTTTGAGCAATTTGTATACGAGAGGCTACAGGATCAAAACGATGGTGAAATTACAAATGTAGTTACGGCAACAGTTGCAGACGAAACGATAAAACCAGTAGATACAGCGCCAAATATACACTACGTATCTTTACAAAATTTAGGATCAAGAGATATTGCCTTTGTTGACAATTTAGGGGCTAGAAGTATCTGGAACGCTCCAATAAATGTACCTTCTCACGCCAGTACGTTAACTTCTGCGTTACATAGCACTTTATTTGAAGCAGAGTTTAGTAACTGGGATGGCGCGCAGATAACAAACACTTTATATAAAAATCATTACGAAAATTACATAAAGGCCATTTTTAACATAAAAAGGCGAACTTTTACATACAGAGCTGTTTTGCCTGTAAATATTGTTACTAAATTAGAATTAAACGATGTTATACGCATAGGCAGCAATGACTATAGAATAAACAAATACGGCTACAATATACTTAATGGTGCTACAGTATTGGAGCTTATAAATGGCTTTGATAATATTTTAGGTACTGGGTTTTTAATTCCTAAAAGTATTGTATTAAATACTGATGCCCAGTCTTTAAAATACAATGTACCAAACGCAAAACTTGGCTATACAATAGCATTAACTGATTTAGGTTTTGGCACTGACTGGGTAACAGTAAATACTACAGGCGATGTTGTAACCATTAACGTTACACAAAGTTTTGAAACTATACGAAACGTTAACATAGTCTTTACTGGTCCAGAGGTTTACACAGTTTTTTTAAGCCAGTTTGGATCACCTTCAATAACTTTTGATAATAACATAACAACTTTTGATAATACAAATATAACATGGGACAGCAAGTAATAAACATAGGAGCTACAGCAAACGATGGTACAGGTGACGATCTAAGGTCTGGAGGTGAAAAAATAAATGAGAACTTTAACCAAGTTTTTGGAAACTTTGCTCAAACAGCAGATGGATCATTGATAGATACTTCTACAGAGCGAAGTATTGTAGGATCTGGTGTTGGCAGCCTATTGATGCCGGCCAATACTTCAAGGGTTGGTGATAGTTATCACGCAAAAATTGGAGGTGTTATAAACGCCACTGGTGGCGGTAACAGATCTGAAATAATAATTAGAGTAAAATCTGGGGCTACCCTTCTATCTACTAGCGGCGTATTTGATCTGGAGACAGCAACAAATGAAGGCTGGGAGTGCGAATTTGATTTTACAATTAGAACCATAGGCGCTACAGGCACCATAAACACAAACGGTAACTTTATTTATACAAAAGATGGAGCGCGACAGGTTCATGGTTTTATGTTCCAAGATTCAGAGGTTATAAATACAACCGTTGACAATACGCTTGATGTTACAGTTGAGTTTAATGTATTAAATACCGGAGACAGTATACAGGCTAAAAACTTTGTACTAAGACGAACTTACACAGGATTAGCTTAAAATATATAAACATGATAGCAGATATTATTAAGGTGTTAAAATGTAACGATTTTTATAACGCCGGTAAGTATACAGAAATAGCAAAAGGAAAATATGAAATGGTCCATACGTGGAGCGATTTTTTAAGAAAACTTAAACGCCAACAAAAATGATAGAAGAGGAAATTAAAATCACCGGTAATACTAGCGAGGCCCAGAAATCTTTTGAGGATCTGGGAAAAGTTATAGCAGAACAAAAACAAATTACCATTGAATTTGAAAAGGAGCTTTTAGATCTTGAACAGCAACTTGTGGCCACAGGAAATGCAGACTGGAACCCAAAAGGCGATGCCTTAAAGAAAAAAATAGTAGGCATAAAGGAAGCAATAAAAGATCAAAGGATTGCTTTAAAAGACTTAAACGGCCAAAGGACAAAGGCTAAAAAAAATCAAGAAGATTATACCAAAGGGTTAAACAAAACTTCTGGAGTTGTTAAGGTATTAAATAAGTTAACAGGTGGTCTGGCTGGTGAACTTTTAAATTTAGGTAAAGCAGCTACAAAAGGTGGTAAAGCAATGAGAGTTGCGCTTGTTAGCTCTGGTATTGGTGCGGCTGTGGCTTTAGTTGGATTTTTAGTTGAACACTGGGATACTATAGCAGAAACTTTAGGCCTAGTAAATAAAGAACTAGAAATACAAAAAGAAGCAAATACTGAAAATTTAAGGGTAGTTGATGCAGAACTATCTTTATTGGAAAAACAGATCAAATATAACGATCTAAGGAATATTTCTAATACTGAAAATTTAGCAAAACAAAAACAACTTTTACTAGCAAAGGATGCCTTAATAAAGTCAAATATTAAAATCCTTGAATTACAACTTTTAAAGGAAAAGTCTACAGCAAATGAATTAACTACGTCTCAAAAATTACAAGTAGGAGCTTTAAAGCTGTTAGGGCAATCTACACAGGCAGCGATTCTTAGAGCTAAATTTATAGCAACGGATCTCGAGGAAGCACAAAGGCAAAATGAATTACAAGAAGAGCTTAATAAGCTAAAAGGTGATGAGCTAGATATTGACTTGTTATTGAACCCTCCACAAAGCAAAAAGGACAAAGACGAAAAGATTAAAGCAAAAGAAAAGCTTTTAAGCGATCTTGATAAGTTACAAAAACAAGCGCTTGAAGTCAATTTAAGCAAAGAAGAAAAAGAGATACAAGCGGTTAAAGATAAATACGATGCAACTATAAAAGCTGCAAAACTTGCAAATATAGAAACTGGAATTATAGAGGAAGGGAAGCGAGAAGAGCTAGCTTTGATAGATGAAAAGTACAGAAAACTAGAGCTTGACGAATTTGAAAAAAATGAAAAAGCAAAAAGAGATATACTTGATGGTATAGGTGTTCAAGGTCTGGAGGCCAAGATAAAAGCAATAGAAGATAAAGCAGAAGAGGATGCCGCAGAACTAGAGAGGCTAGGCGCTCACAGGGATCAAATAGAGGCGGTATATCAAGCTAGTGAGGATAGGATAGCAGAAATAGTAAAAGGAGCTTCCGATAAAGTAGTAAAAGAGCGAGACAAAGCCGCAGAAGATGATGTAAGAACCGCAGAAGAAGTAGCAGATGCAAAAAAAGCAGTACAAGAAAATACCATAGGAAATGCAGTAAATGGGCTAAAAGCCTTAGCCTCTTTAGATGAGGAAAATAAAGGTTTACAGGCTGCGGTTTTAATAGCAGATAACATAGTGAGTGCGGCTAAAGTAATACAAAATACGTCAATAGCAAACACAAGAGCATTGGCAGAATTTGGACCAGTTGTAGGGGCAGGTTATGCAGCAGTAAATACAGTATCGGCTGGATTAAGTATAGCAGCAAATGCAGTTGCAACACAAAAGGCTTTGCAAGCACTTGGAAAAGGTGGAGCTGGAGCTGGAGCTACAGGCAGCGAAGGAGCTGGACCAGCAGCGCCAAGTTTTAATTTGGTGGAGGGTACAGAATCGAATCAAATTAGTGAAAGTATACAAGGCGGTAACGAACCAATTAAGGCCGTAGTAATTTCTGGTGACGTAACAACGGCCCAACAAGTTGATCGCAATATAGTAGAAGGAAGTGGGCTATAGAAATTATCTATACAAAAACCATAACAATAAATAAAATTTATCGTTTATAATATATGAAAACGTTTGAAGCTAAGTTTAAGGACAATTCAGATGGAGTTTTTGCTATTAGTTTAGTAAGCGCCCCAGCCACAGGTGAGCATTATATAGCTCTTTCAGAACAAGAAGAGATTGTAAAACTTTCAAAGGTAGACGAAGAGCAGCGTATTTTAATGGGTTTAGTTTTACAGCCTAACCAATTAATCTACAGAAAACAAGACGATACAGAATTTAATATAGTATTTTCAGAAGATACAATTAAAAAGCTATCACATAATTTTTTCAAATCTGGGTTTCAATTAAACTCCAAGCTTGAACATGATACGCCTATTGAGGGCGTTAGTTTCGTAGAATCTTGGCTAGTGGAAAATTCAGATATAGATAAATCGGCTAACTTTGGTTTAAGCTATCCTAAAGGATCATGGCTTGCTACAATGAAAGTTGACAATGATGAGATCTGGGATGATTATATAAAGACAGGAAAGCTAAAAGGTTTTTCTGTTGATGCAATGGTAGATTTACAGGAAGTTAATTTAAAATCCAATATAAAAATGAGTGAAGAGAAAAAAAATCTTCTTGAAAAGATGGAAATCTGGTTTACAGAAAACATCTTAAATCAAAAAGAGGTTAAAATGGGCAGCGTAACTAGCGGCGATATTACAATCATGTTTGATGGTGATACTTTAGAAGTAGGAACTTCTTTGTATATTATGGTTGAAGATGAGAAGGTATCTTTACCGGATGGTGAATATCCTACAGATTCTGGTATGATCTTAGTAAAAGATGGCCGAGTTGAGGAAATGGGCGAAAAGCTTGAAAAAGATGGAAAAGAAGAGGCTCCTAAAAAAGAAGTAAAAGAAGAAGAAGAGGTTGAAATGAAAGAGGTTCAATTTGAAAAGGTAATGAAAATGTTAATGAGCAAACAAAACGAAGGTTTTGAGGCCAAACTTTCAGAACTAAAATCTTCTTACGATGTACAACTTGCAACAGTTAATACAGAATTGTTAGAGTTAAAATCTATAAAGGCAGAATTGGTAGAGCTAAAAGCGCAGCCAGCAAGTAAGCCAATTATAGGGAAACCTGTACAAGTAGAATTGACAAAGAAGGGCAGATTATTAGAAAAATTAAGAAAGTAATAAATAAATAAATAAATAAAAAAATGGCAACAACAACAACAGTATCAAGTAACTACGCTGGAAAAGCGGCTGGTGAAATAATCGGTGCAGCTTTTCGCGAAGCAGATACACTTAGATTAAATTTATTAACTGTAGCGGAAAACGTAAATTACAAAATGAATTTACGTAAAATCGCATACACAAATGGAACTACAGATTATTCTTGTGGATTCGTACCAGAAGGTGCGGTTACTTTGAGTGAAAAAGTTTTACAGATTGAAAAACTAATGAACCCAATACAGGTTTGTAAAGAAGATTTCAGACAAACTTGGAGTGAGGATTCAATGGGAGCTAGTGCTTCAAATCCAAACGCGCCAGCAGATATCATGGAAGCTATCTCAATGGAGCTTTTGGCTTCACAAGCTGAAAAGATCGATACAGATATCTGGACCGGATTAGCGGCTACAGATGGAGAGTTTGCTGGTCTTATCGAGCAATTCACAGCAGATGGAAACGTAGTAAAAGCTGGTAACGGTATTACGGCACTTGGAGCGGCTACAACAGAAGCAAACGTTGAAGCTCACTTAAAGGCAGCACTAGAAGCTGTACCAGTAGCAATCAGACGTAAAGACTTAACAGTTGCAGTTTCACCAGACGTATTTCAAGCATACTGGTTCTACCTTGTATCAAAAGGTATTGCAAATGATGGTAACGCAGAAGCGAAGCAAGTAAGATTTGGGCGTTACACAATTACAGAAGTAAACGGATTACCAGATAATACTATCGTTATATTTGAACCTAAAAACGTAGTTTTTGCTACAGGTTTACAATCTGATATGAACGAGCTTTCAATGGTAGACGAAGATTCTATCGGGCTTTTAACAGGTCAAGTACGTGGAAAATTAGTATACGGTGCTGCTGTAGGTTATTACAACAGTGAGGATATCGTATGGTTATTGACTACACAAGCATAATTAATTAATCAAAACAAAAGCTATCGGTTGGTATAACTGACTGATAGCCAATGTTTTATAAAATATAAACACAAATGGCGTGCGATGTAACACAGGGCAGATCTAAAGTCTGCAAAGATGGGCTGGGAGGCCAAACAGCTTTATATTTATATAATAGTATAGAAGATGCGTTTACGGTGGTAGCTGGTGAAGCTACAGCGGTTAATGCTGGATTAACAGAGGTTTTCAAATACGAGCTAGAAGGTGATGGTAATACTTTAGAGCAATCTATGGAAGGATCAAGACTAACTGGATCAAGAGTAAATACGCAAACCTTAACAACTTTACTTAAAAAGATAGATGCTGCAACCAATGCAGAATTAAATCTTTTAGTAGCTGGATATCCGCAAGCAGTTGTTGAAGATAGAAACGGAAAACTTCACGCTTTGGCACTTGATGACGGTATGGATTTTACCGTAGTTTCAAGCAGTGGTGGCGCAAAAGCTGATATGAACGGTTATACCTTAACTGGTGTAGCAACTACAGCAACACTTGCACCGATATTAGATTCTGCAACGGCAACAGCTTTTAAAGCTTTAGTAGCGTAAATATTATATAAATATATATATCTTAAAACCCTGTTTTTAATTAAACAGGGTTTTTTTATAACAATAAATCACTTTTTTCGTTTTTAATATATGATAGTTGTAAACCCAAGAGGCGTAACTCACAATGTAGAAATAGTATCAAGAAAATCACCTAGCAGCACAACTCTTATGCTAGAGCTGAAAGACGATATTACAAAGGTTGTTACTTTTATTGTTGTTACTTATACTGTAGTTAATCAAGGGAGAATCAACTTTAGCTTTGATCATAATTTTAATAGTGGTGATAGCTATCAAGTAAAAATATTAGACGCAGACAATACGATTCTCTATAGAGGCCTATTATATGCAACCAGTCAAGTAACACAGGAATTTGAGTTAACAGATGGTAAATACTTTTGGAGCTAAAACATGGATATAAAATTAATTACACTGGCCAGCTACGTTAAGCCACAAATAGTAGAAAATAAAAACAAAAATTGGGTTTTAAATGGTCCAAAAAATAGTTTTTACCAGTACATTATCGATAGAAATAATGGATCTGCAACTAACTCTTCTATAAACAGCACATATATAAGCTTGATATACGGTAGAGGGCTTGATTTTAAGGATGGTTTACAAGGCGTTAATGATTGGGCATTGCTACAAAAATATCTAAGACCACAAGAGCTTAGAAAGGTTATTGCTGATTTTCAAATATTCAATGAATATTCAGTACAGGTTATAAGAACAAAAGGCGGCGGCTTATCAAGTATAAAACACTTGCCAAAGCAATTAGTTGCACCTTCTATAAAAAACGAAGATGGCGAAATTGAGAGTTACTGGTACAGCGAAGATTGGACAAATACAAACAAGTACAGGCCAGAAGAGTTTTCAGCTTTTGGAACTTCAAAAGATGCTATTGAAATTTATGTAGGTAGGCCGTATAGAGTTGGCGATGAGTACATAAGTAGCCCAGATTATTTGGCCGGTTTACAGTATGCTGAAATGGAAGAGGAAATTTCAAATTTGAATATTTCTTCTATAAGAAATGGATTATCTGCTGGTTATATAATTAACATACCAGACGGTAAAAGCTGGGGTGACGAGGAAAAAGACGAGTTTGAAAGACAAGT
>Ga0208148_1000958_pt1 | contig 10758 bp, 10 predicted proteins | sample DEB08_DNA_16_FD_184525 | JGI IMG/M metagenome (GOLD analysis project Ga0208148, IMG submission 184525) | Aqueous microbial communities from the Delaware River and Bay under freshwater to marine salinity gradient to study organic matter... | ecosystem: Environmental > Aquatic > Marine > Coastal ...
ATGCCAAGAAAGGTTATTCCGTGAAACTCGGCACCAACGTGAAAATTTCACTTCTGCTGACTGGCATCATGATTACTGCCGTCATCGCCGTCATATTAGGCGCCGTCGTGAATGCGCCCTCTCCTTCCGCATCGCCCGGCACTAACGAGGTCACACCAAGCTACTCTGCCCTTCGACCCGACACCCATATTCTCGATGATGCCGGGGAAGGCGCTGTGACCCTCGTCGAGTTCCTCGACTTTGAATGCGAAGCATGCGGCGCGTTCTACCCGATTATCGAAGAACTTCGTAAGGAGTTCGCAGGAGAGGTGACATTTGCCTTCCGGTACTTCCCACTGCCTGGTCACGTCAACTCAACCACTGCAGCACTCGCGGTCGAAGCGGCCGCGCAACAGGGCAAGCTAGAAGCGATGTTCGCCCGTATGTACGAGACGCAGGCCGAATGGGGTGAATCGCAAGAGTCCAAGGCGGATCTCTTTCGCCAGTACGCTGATGAGCTCGGCCTCAACCTGGTCGAGTACGACGCGGCCGTGGCCGCACCCGAGACCCTTGAACGAGTAAAAGTTGACTTCGATGGCGGCGTCGCGCTCGGAGTAGAATCCACCCCGACGTTCTTCCTCAATGATCGGCCTTTGCGGCTCACATCGTTTGACGACCTACGGGCAGCTATCAAGGCCGAGTTGCAACGATGACTATAAGGCGCCTTCTGACTGCGGCGATCTACGATTTATGACAACCAAGCTACCCCTACTCGATTCCCAAACACCACCTGAAACTGCTGGTGACTAGCAGTGAATAGGTCTGCGCGCGAACAAGCCCACCACCTTCCGCCGCATGGCACTCGCACCGGGTCTGCTCGGTGCGATCGTAGCCATTGTCGGCGTCTCCGCTATCGGCCATGAACTGTTCATCGTCGTTAGTTTCGTGATCTCCTTGCTCGCGCTTATCGTCGGATGGTAGGCGGTTCAGTCGCGACATTGGTGGTGGTTGCCACTTCCGCCCGCAATCGCAGTGGTGTGGAACCCGGTTTATCCGCTCACACTTGCAGAGGAGGTCTGGCAACTTCTGCAGTACGTGGCTGATGCCGGATTCATAGTCACTGGTCTTCCTATCCGCGAGCCAGAAAATCATTAAAAATAAGAGGCTCGCATACTATGCCTTGGAAAAGCTTCATTTAGTTGCACTTTAGATTCCGCTAGAACAGGGCTACGTATCGCCGGCAAAAGAAGTGTGAAAACACCCGCGTCACCCCCAATCATGCCCCAGTAGGGCGACACATTCGATGAGGATCGTCCTGGCCCACTCAGGCACAAAGTTGGTTCTGTCAGTGGATATCGTGTGACTGCACCGCTCCCACTGGTTCAAGCTGGAATGTTGCGTGTTCGATCGCAACTGGGAAGTGCTCGGCGACACATCGCTGCAGCGCCCTCGTTATCTCGGGTGCGTGTCCGTCATGGAAGCATCCGGCCTCGACCACTACATGCGCGGTGAGCACGGGCAACCCTGTCGCGATCTGCGTGATGTGCAAGTCGTGCACGTCGACAACATGGGCCTCGTCGAGCAGGTGCTGCCGCACATCGTTGAGGTCGATGCCGCGCGGTACTGACTCGAGCAGCACATCGACAGCGTCCCGGAGCAGCCGCAACGTGCGGGGAATAATGAGCACCCCCACCAGCAACGCAGCGATCGAGTCGGCCTGCTGGAACCCCGTCGTCATGATGACGACGGCAACGACGATGACAGCCACCGACCCGAGTGCATCGTTGAGCACTTCGAGGAACGCTGCCCGCATGTTGAGGTTGTCACGGCGACCGCCGGAGAGCACCACGATGGCGATGATGTTCGCCACTAGCCCGACGATACCGAATACTAGCAGCTCAGGGCCGGCGATCTCTGCCGGCTGGCTGAAACGCTGGACGGCTTCGATGACCACAAAGATACCCACCCCCAGCAGGGCTGAAGCTTGCACGATGGCAGCGAGTACCTCCACACGACGGAGACCCCAAGTGCGGCGTGATGTTGCGGGTCGCTCCATGAGATTGGCCGCGAAGAGCGCGACAAGCAGTCCACCCGCATCGGTCAGCATGTGGGCCGCGTCGACGAGCAGAGCAAGCGAACCGGTGATGATCGCCCCAATCACCTCAGCGACGAGAACGCTGGCCGTAGTGCCAAAAGCGATTGCCAGCCGCCGGCGATTAACCGTGCCGCCGGCATGAGTGTGCCCGTCGGCGCTCACGGGTGGCTCTTCTCGCCGAAGTGATGCTCATGAGTGCTAGGGCTCTCCATGAGTTCGCCGATCGCGGTAGCGCAGGTGTCACCGTTCCACGCTTCAATGAGAAGTCGGATTTCCTTGAGTGAATCTAGTTCGCCAAGCAGCAGGGAGATTGCACCTAAGTCCCAATAACCTGTTGCGATTGAGACCTTCTCATGCTCGTTACTCAAATCACGAAGCACATCCAGCATGGAGGAGCGTTCGTTATCAATGATTTTTGGCAATCGCATGCTTACATTATTCTTTACGTGGCAACAATGAGTGCGCATTTAAAAGACTTACCGACATAATCCGGTATTGCCCCAAGCCGACTGGGGCTAGTTCTCTTCGTTCCAGTCGGCATCCTCATCGAACCCAGACCCATATCGAATCTCTGAGTATGCGGTCTTAGCCGAATAGCCTCGAAGTCGAAGAGTAGGTAGGTGGCAGATCACCGATTCGAAGAATGTCCTCTAGAAGGTAGTCATAACCTCTCTTAAGTTCCCAGGTGCCGTCTTTACGCTTCTTCCAGTAGTGGTCAACATCGATACCGATTATGCCTATTGGCATTTTTAGCAGGCAGTTACGTTCAGGAAAGTTTTCTTCCCAGGAGTCCATTTGCTCTGAGGTGGCGGTGTTACCGCGGCCAAAGACTTTGGAAATTACTTCTGCTGGTTTCTTTGAATCAGGCGCAGGCTTTGAGGGGACTACTACGTCCCAACCCAGCGAGCGATAGTGGCGCGAGGCTTCTTTGTAATCAGTCATTTGCGTCTTCCGTGTCTTTTGGCCGTTTGGCCGTTTGGCCTAACGTTGCGTTCGGTCGTGTGCTGGCGCCGAAAAAGGTAAAAAGAAAGAATATTTTTCTTACTCTTTAGGGTGCGTTTGCGCCTACTTTAGCTATCTGGAACACTTGTATTCGGGGCTCTTTGCGTTTACGGGCAAAAGACATACAGCGACGGAGCTCCATCATTTCATTTCTCTCAAGTGGCGCGACAAGCACCGCACGTTGCTCGAAGAGGCAGGGGTGTTTGAGACGGGACAATTTAATCGTCTTTTGTCCATCTTTGATCAGCAGCGCAACCCTTTTTCCCACGGCCTCGGGGGCAAAAAACTTTCGAGTGTATACAGACTCATTCCTGATGTTGGGTTTGTGCCGTCAAAGCACAACAAGCAACTCGTGCAGCCGAACTTTCGCTTCTCGGAAGAGCATCAGGAAGTATTTCTGGAGAACTGTCGAGTGTTTGACGACTTTGACAATTTTTTGAGTAAAAGCCCACTCTCTCATGGGATTGAATGGGCAAAGAGCGGCATGAACTTCAGGTTTGATTCTAAATTCATGGATGAAATGGAGGCCGCAGTCGCAAAGGGTGAATTCAGAGAGTTTTTAGAGTGGCAGGGATATCTGCATGACAAGGCCGCTAATTTCGAATAATCCTGATTCGAATCCAAGCGGAACGGAATCTAAACGGAATAATCCAGAAAGAGAAATGACGCGGTTGTGAATTCCGCGTCATCTCAGTGCGCTTGGAGGGACTCGAACCCCCAACCTTCTGATCCGTAGTCAGATGCTCTATCCGTTGAGCCACAAGCGCTTGGGTAACTTGGAAAAGCTTAGTGCAATGTCCGTTTTGGAACAATGGCGGAGACGAGAGGATTTGAACCTCCGAGGGGCTTTAAGGCCCCTACCTCATTAGCAGTGAGGCGCACTCGACCGGACTATGCGACGTCTCCTTGATGCTGCACCAGCCTACTAGCAATCTGGCTTCAATCCAAAAATTAGTTTGAGCAGCTCTTCGTGGCTGCGTTGGTTCCCTGCACCCATTCCGGCAACACCGAGACCTCGCCCTCAGCAGCAGCTGGGTCGCTGCTCTCCAGCGTTGCGTCAACCACTGGGCTGTCCTCTGCCACAACAGCACCGGAACCAGGGTTTGCCTCAGCTAACACCAGTGGCTTATCGGAGGCCATTAGCTCAAACAGCTCGGCGGCTCGCTCAGGACTTGGGGCGACCCGCCCTGCATACTCCCCGTCCAAGTCATAGACCGGCAGTTTGATGAAGGTGATCTTGTCAAGATCAACATCGTTGACCTGCTTCGCCAGTCCAAAAATCACTCCCAGGTCAGTGAGGCTCCTGGAAAGCGTCATGTTGGAAAGGGCTGCCGTTCCCAATCGGAACATGGTGAATGGGTTTGTCAAGGCCCCTTCATCTTTCAGCTTTCTAACCAGTGAGGTCAAAAAGACCTGTTGGTTTGAAATTCTCGATAGGTCAGAACCGTCACCAACTCCATGACGGGTTCGGAGGAAGGCGAGCGCTTCGTCACCAATCAGGGTGTGCTCGCCGGGCTCTAGGTAGAGGTTTGTGTACTCATCGTCAATGGTTGTTGCAACACAAACATCAACACCGCCAATTGCCTCACTCATGGCGATCACGCCCTTGAAGTCGATGACTGCCAGGTATGGGATTGTGACCCCGGTCAGCTGCTGAACAGCGAGCAAGGTGCAGGCGGGGCCGGCCTTGGTCATGGTGCTGTTGATTTGGGCAAAGTCTCGGGCTGGGTAATGATCTCCGCCTTCAGGATTCGGGCAGGAGGGCACTGCCACCATCAAGTCTCTAGGAATGCTCATGGCGACCGCATTCTGGCGATCGCGAGAAATGTGAAGCAGGATAATTACATCTGCGAGCGCCGACCCAACTGGGCCATAGGAGGTTGAGCCCTGGCCCTCTCGGGTGTCGGAACCAACTAGCAGCACATTAATGGGGCCATCAATGTCTTCGGGAGTTGGAAGATCAAAGGAATTGCCGTCGGTTGAGTAAACCTCAATGCCTGATGCACTCAGCTGGTTTGTAATGAAGAAATAGCTTCCGGCACCGACCGCGAAGGTTCCGGCTAGCACCACAACCATCAACCACACCATGGCCTTGAGCCAGCCGCGGCGCTTGGGTTTTGAGTCCCCTAGGAACTCGTATTCGGAATCAGTCACTTAGGTCTTTTCAAGCTAATGTTATTTACATGTCTGAGGATACCCGTGCTACCGAATTATTGAAACGAATTCCTAGGGAATTCACACTTGGCGTTGCCACCGCATCATGGCAAATAGAGGGTGACAGTCAGGGCCGAGGCAGCAGCATCTGGGATGATTTTGCGGCTGTTCCAGGAAATATCAAAGATGGAACCAAAGCCGACCCGGCCTGTGATCACGTCAACAGGCTCGAGGAGGATCTGGACATTCTGGCTGACCTAGGCGTTGATGCCTACCGCTTCTCGGTCTCTTGGCCAAGGGTGATGCCCGGACACCAGGCCCCAAGTTCTTCTGGCATTGATTTCTACAACCGACTGATTGATGGCCTACTGGCCAGAGACATCAAACCGGTGCTCACCGCTTACCACTGGGACCTCCCCAGTGAGCTTGAGGCCAAGGGTGGCTGGCTAAACCAGGACATCCACAACTACTTTGCAGAGTACGTTGATTTGCTGGCAAAAAACTACGGTGACCGTGTGGATCGCTGGGCAACCTTCAACGAGCCCTGGGTGAGCGCCTACCTTGGTTATGCGACAAAGATGCATGCCCCGGGTCTGGGTGTTCCAGCCGCGGGACTGGAATCCGCCTACCGACTAATGACCGCCCATGGCGCTGGCATGACCGTGCTGCGGGATCACAAGGTTAGCTCTCCTGGAATTGTGCTGAATCTCACCACGGTGATCTCAGAGGATCAGGCAGCAGAGCCTGCCCGCGAACACATTGACAGCCTGCAGAACAAGTTCTGGCTTGACCTATTGGCAGGCAGGGGTGTTTCTGAAGCCCTAATGGCCGGAACCCAGGACATCACTGACTGGTCATTTGTTGATCAGGACCAGCTTTCAAGCATCGCCCAGCCAATTGATTGGCTGGGAATCAACTACTACACCCCAATTAGGGTCTCGAGCCAGGCAACTGGGCAAGAGCCAAGCGCTCAGGGTCAAGATTTCTCGCTATATCCTGGAACCCCCACCGGATTCCAAATGGCCTCAAGGGATCCAAGAACCGAAATGGGTTGGGAAATCTATGCCCCGGCAATGACCAGCACTCTGCTGCAAACCTCAGAGCGGCTGCCAGGTGTCCCGCTTTACATCACAGAAAACGGTGGCGCCTTCGACGACCAGCTGGTCAACGGTGAGATTCACGATCAAGACCGAGTGGACTACTACCTGAACCACATTGCCGCGGCACTGGATGCCAAAGACCAGGGGGTTGACCTGCGCGGTTACTTCGCTTGGTCACTGATGGATAACATCGAGTGGGCAGAGGGCCTAGAAAAGCGCTTCGGCATCTACTACGTGGATCCAACGGACCAAGAGCGCATTGCTAAGGACAGCGCAAAGCTAATTCAGTACCTAGCTAAAAACCGCTAATACTCAACTGCTGCTGGCTGCTAGCCCTTTACTGAGCCTGCTAGCAAACCTCTCACGAAGTAGCGCTGAAGTGCGAAGAACACGATCAGTGGCACTGCCATTGACACGAACGCACCGGCTGTTAGAACTTCCCAGCCAGAGCCTCGGGTTCCAACCATTTCCGCAATTCGGACGGTCATCGGAGCAACCTCTTTAGACCCAGCACCGAAGGTAAGACCAACCAGCAGGTCGTTCCAGACCCAGAGGAACTGGAAAATCAAGAACGAAGCGATTGCCGGCACCGAAAGCGGCAAGACGATCTTCGAGAACAAGGTAAACGGTCCAGCGCCATCAACGCGAGCAGCTTCAATCAACTCCCGCGGAATCTGACTAATGAAGTTGTGAAGCAAGAAGATAGCTAGCGGCAACGCAAAAATGGTGTGAGCGATCCAGATTGGGATGTAGGTTCCAGTGATTCCAAAATCGGGAATGATTGTGAAATCGCCAATTTGAAGGCCCTTTGCAAACAACTGCAGCAGCGGAACAAGGGCCAACTGTAGCGGCACAACCTGCAGCGCGAAAATACCAAAGAACAGCGTGTCACGGCCCTTGAAATCAAACCAGGCAAGTGCATAGGCGGCAAAGACCGCCAAAGTGATCGGAAAGATAACTGCCGGCAGGGTCACAGCCAAAGAGTTGAAGAAGAACTGGAACAGCGGAGGGTTGGTGGTGGTTCCCTCAAACAGGACCTTTTGGTAGTTCTCAAACGACACATTTGGGTTAGCAAAGAAGGTCCACCAACCCGATGAGTTGATTTCCTTTTCGGGCCGGATTGACGAAACCAAAAGACCGAAGGTTGGAATTGTCCAAACCACTGCAATGATCCAGGCCACAGCCGAAGCAATTGGGGAGCTAAAAATGTTCTTCGCACGACGCTTAGCGCGCACGGTAGCAACTGATGCAGTCATTAGCGCTCGGTCCTTTCTAGGCGAAGCTGCCTGACGTTGTAGGCAATAACCGGAATGATCGCCACGAACAAGATGATTGCAAGTGCGGAACCGGTTCCGTAGTTCATCTGCCTAAAGGCCTGTGAATACATCTCGTTTGCAATCACGTTGGTCTGGAAATTTCCACCGGTCATGGTTCGAACGATGTCGAAGACCTTGAGGGTTCCGATGATGATTGTTGTTAGAACTACAACCAAAGTCGCCCTGATCATTGGAATGGTGACTCTGAAGAAGCGTTTGATTGGAGTCGCACCGTCCAGCATTGCAGCCTCCACGATTTCATCCGGCACATTTTTCATCGCTGCCGAAAGCACCACCATGGCAAAACCAGTCTGAATCCAAACCATTACGGCTATCAGAAGGTAGGTGTTGCCCGGGGACTCCAGTAGCCAGTTCGGTGGGGTGCCACCAAAGAACTTAACGATCGCGCTCAGCAGCCCGATGTCGGCCCGATTTTCATTTGGTTCAAAGTTGTAGACGAAGCGCCAGATAACACCGGCTCCAACAAAGGAGATGGCCATTGGCATAAAGATTAGGGACTTGATGACGGTCGGCCGCTTCATGCGGTCGGTCATGTAGGCAATCGAAAGGCCGATTGCCGTTGAAAGGAATGGGACCAAAAATACCCAAACGGCTGTGTTTCTAAGAACCACCACGATCTCAGGGATCGTGAAGGCCCAAACGTAGTTGTCGAATCCAACGAAGTTCTCGCTCTTGGCGTCCATGAACGACAGGATGATGGTTCGAATTGTTGGGTAGATAAGCCCAATCAGTAAAAGTAGGAGCGCTGGAACCAGGAACACCAGGTACTTCAGCCACTCCTGGGCCTTCACATTGGTCCTACCGGCGACTAGGAACAGAAGAACGATTACAGCGGCAAAGGCCAGCAGGGCACTCGCCAACAAAGTGAAGTTCTCACCGATAATGTCCCACGGTGTTTTTCTCTCAGCAAAGATTGCGAATTGCATCATTTTCAAATCCTAGAGGAAGAAAACCGTGGGGCCTAAATTGATTCAGGCCCCACGGTTTCTAACTAATTAGCCTTAGTAAGGCCAGCTTGCGTAAATAGCGTCTAGAACAGCCTGGTCAGACTTGTCCTCAGCTACCCATGCGGTCATCTCGGTCCAGAAGGTACCTGCACCAACAGCTGCTGGCATAACGTCAGAGCCGTCGAAACGGAACAGGGTTGCGTTCTGAAGGATCTCAACTGCAACCTTGTTTACTGGGTCAGCAACGTTTGCAGTGTCTAGTCCCTTGTTAGCTGAGAACCATCCACCAAGAGCTGCCTTAGCGTTGTTCCACTCAGGGCTGGTTAGGTACAACTGAACAGCAGCTGCTGCTGCAGAGTCAGTGAATCGACCAACGAACTCGCCACCACCAAGGGCAGGCTTGTTGTCAGCTGATACGCCTGGGAAGTAGAAAGTGGTGATTCCACCCTCAACATCGGTGTCCTCAGGGGTAACGATGGTGGCACCGTAGTCGCCGACCAAGATTCCACCTAGGAATGATGCCTGGCGGTGCATTGCACATGAACCGTCAACAACACCAGCTCCACCTGCTGAGAAGGAAGTGGTAGCAATTGCCTGCACGTTACCTACGTAGTCAGGGTTCTTGATGATCTTGCCGGCTTCAGCAATAACTTCAGCAACCTTAGGGTCGTTGAATGGAAGTGAGCCGTCAACCCATGCGTCATAGGTCTCGCCATCCTGGAATCGAAGCATTAGGTCTTCCATCCAGTCGGTAGCTGCCCAACCGGTAGCTCCACCAGACTCGATACCTACACACCAAGGCTGTACGTTGCCCTCAGCTGCAATGGTGTCAGAAAGAGCTAGCAGCTCGTCCCAAGTGGTTGGGATTGCCCAGCCGTTGTCAGCAAAAGTCTTTGGTGAGTACCAAACAAATGACTTCACGTTTGCACCCAAAGGAGCAGCGAAGAAGGTTCCGTCAACGGTTCCGTAGTTCTTCCAGTCAGGTGAGTAGTTAGCGTCAACCGAAGCAGTTAGGGCTGCGTCTGCAGGAACCAAGCTGTCTGGGAATGAAGCTAGCAGACCTGGCTGTGGGAAGATCGCTAGGTCAGGTGCAGTTCCACCCTCAACGCGAACAGCAATCTGAGCCTCAAACTCCTGAGTACCGTTCCAGTTGATGGTGATGCCGGTGCACTCTTCGAACTCAGCGAATGACTCGATGAATAGTGAGGCCTCTGGGTCGATGATGGTGGTGTAGATCTCTACCTCAGCACCCTCGTTGCCTGCGTAAGCAGCGTAAGCGTCACAGTTGACTGTTGAGTCGGTGCCTGTGTCGGTGGTGCCGCCCGCAGTGGTCTCTTCGTCGCTTGCTGCACATCCAGCAAGAACCAAAGAAGCCGCAATCGCTGTTGCGCCAACCGCAACAAAACGAGAACGTAATGTCGACATTTTTGTCCTTTCGAAATTGATTCGGGTATAAAAGCCCAAAACCCCCATGAGGAGGATGTTCCAAGCTTAGAGAAGCTTTTGTTTATTCAAAACTGAAAGCGATTACATTTGGATAACAAAAGGTGTGGGGAAGCTGACGGACCTGTTTACATTTTTTACAATTAGTCGCGACGCCTTAGAGATTCCCTCTAAAAATAAGATAAAACCAGCCTCAACTGTTGTTGAGACTGGTTCATCTACTACTGGCGGAGGCCGTGGGATTCGAACCCACGAGACATTTCTGCCCACTGGTTTTCAAGACCAGCTCCATCGGCCGCTCGGACAGACCTCCGCGACACAGTTTAGTGGTTACTGGAAAAACTCAAGTCCCTCAAGCGATTTAAGTACCTGGGCGACCCCATCTTCTGTCACCGCTGCTGTCACAGCAGAGGCGGCAAGCTTTACTTCCTCGGGTGCCTGGCCCATCGCAAAAGCATGTCCGCCGAGGTTCTGAGCCCACCGGAACATGTCAATGTCGTTTCGCCCATCGCCCATCACCAAAACTCGGTTTGAGGTGTGCTGATAGTGCTCCCTAAGTTGCCCTAGCGCATGACCCTTGTCGATGCCCTTGGGCCCAATGTCCAACCAGGCGGTGTAGCCAATGGCGTAGCTCACGGACTGCAGTCCGACCTCGTCCATCAAGCGCAGAAATTGGTCGACGTCGTGATCCGGGGACAGCA
>Ga0208148_1000959_pt1 | contig 10755 bp, 12 predicted proteins | sample DEB08_DNA_16_FD_184525 | JGI IMG/M metagenome (GOLD analysis project Ga0208148, IMG submission 184525) | Aqueous microbial communities from the Delaware River and Bay under freshwater to marine salinity gradient to study organic matter... | ecosystem: Environmental > Aquatic > Marine > Coastal ...
AATTGGTATTTGAATAACCACTCTTGGAAGTTCTTGAAAAGTTTTAAAATTTGTACGATTTAAAGAATTCATTAATTCAAGTGTTTTTTTCTCAAAGTCTGGTCTTTGTTCTGCATGAACTATTTTTCTTTTTTCTTTTTTTCCTATCGATACAGAATTAGATTTGCCTTTATTGATAATTATATCTATTTTTTTACTCATATATTTTCCTTTATTTATTAGTTATGAGTACAGAATATCAAAATTTGTAAACTTTATCGTTTACACGCGTATTTAAATGACAGGGGTAACTAGTGGTCTGAATATTGACCAGGAAATTGACCAATACAAACATTTTTTAAAATTTTAGTTGCCTTTGAAATGTTTCTACTAATCATTATAGGTTTGTTTTTAGGTTTTATTAATTTTCCAGATTTACCTGTTTGTGCTTCACTTCCCCAACCTTGTTGTTTTCTTCTTCTTAAAATTCCTTTATCAACAAGTTTTTTTATTTTACTTTGTCTTTTATTAATTAAATCATCACACAATTTCCAAATATCTTCTAATTTCTTTTTAGGATATTTCTTTCTAAAATTATAAGCATAAAGAAACGAGTCTAATGCAGGAGTATTAATATTTCTTAAATTATGGGTTAGTTTAGTTTCAATAATTTTACCTTTAAGTATTTTGGGTAGTTCTTTTTGTATTTTTGATATTGAATAAAATTGAGGTATTTCTATTAAAATAGACTCATTATTAGTTTTTTTACTTACTACTCTTGCTTTATCTTTTGAGACAAATAAGTGTTGATGTGATTTAAACCACTTGTCAAATTTTGTTGTTTTGATTAAATTTAAATTCCAGTTCTTATAGTATTCTCTATCAATTTTTTTGCTTAATACTTTGTCATTGAGACAAGTCTGTAAATATTGATACCAAACTCTATAAGGTTGAACTTCTTTAAAATTCATCAATTGATTATCGTAATAAAATTAACATTTGTCAAAATACCACGAATGTTAAGGTAATTTGCTTGATTACCCACCATCCCTTGATACCCAATTGTTAGTAGTTGCAAGTGCATCTAATAACAAAAGGAGAAAATATGAGTAATATCGCGTACTTAAGAGTTTCGCATACTGAAAGTCTTAATGGAACTTCACTTGAAGTTCAGGAAAGTAAATGTCGTGCATTTGGTGAATTGCACGGTTTTACAATTGATAAAGTTTATACAGAAGTCGTTTCTGGTGGTGTTGAATTTAGAAAAAGACCTATCTTTCAAAAAGTATTATCTGAACTGAAATCTGGATCTAAACTTGTGGTTTCAAGATTAGATAGATTATCAAGAAAAGTCATTGATACTTTAAAAGTAGTTGAAGACTTTAAAAAAGAGAGAAAAGAAATCTGTATTGCAGATATAGGCAACATTCATACAGATGGAGTGTCTAAAGTGTTTATTACAATTCTTGCATCACTTGCTGAAATTGAAAGAGAAAACATTTCTATCAGAATAAAAGCAAGCAAGAAACTTGCAAAAGAAGATAGAAAGTATCTGGGTGGTTACACAGAGTTTGGATACAAAGTCGAGGGTAAAAAACTTGTACCAGACGATAAAGAGTTTTCAGTTCTTCAATCAATGGTTCATCTTAGAAAGTCTGGACTTGGATATAGAAAAATATCAGATGAGATTAAGAATAAGTTTGGTAAACGAATTTATTATCCTCAAGTTCATAAAATCTTAAACAGACCTCATAATCTTAAATTATTGGAGTTATCATAATGGAATATCTTTGTAGTGAATGTAATATTCAACTTAATAAATTTGAGATTGAGTTGAACACCCTTTACCCTGTAGGCAAACTATATTGTGAGTTTTGTCAAAATAAACACGAAAGAGAGATAATTAAGAAATTAGCAGAAAGTATATCTGATTTAGATTTTTATGATTTTGATAATAAAAGTTGATTGCATTTATCATATGCTTCAAGAATAGAAGTAACGAGATTATCTAATTTCCAATTATTAACTTTAATATCAAAATATTTTGATGCTTTAAAATCTTTACTATCTATGATTTCAATTTCGTATAACTGAAACTCATCATAAAACTCTTTTAAAAAATAGGTATATTCTTTAACTGGAAAATGACCCAGACTAAACAAAACTCTATAACCCATTAAAAAAGGTCTTACATCTTGTACAGATGCGGTTAATTCTTTTCCATTTAATTTGATTGGAATATCTTTGCTTAAAAGTTGATTAATATCTTTGGGTTTTTCATAAGTATAAACACTAAAAGTATTCCACATCTTTTCACAATTTTCACTTTTTCTCATAAAAAATGCCAAACTATCTCCATGAGTTATTTCTCCGCTTACTAAAGCAAAACTTAACTCTTCATTACTTTTTATAGTCCATTCTTCAGCATTGGTATTTGAAAGGGAGATAATGAAAAAAAAAATTAAAAATATACTGAAGAATGAACTTATTCTCATAATTTATATTAAAAAGATTTATTGTTTTTAATCAGTCTTAACTTTGTTTAAAAAATGTTCTAAAATAATTAAAATTTTTATGTTAGAGGCATTAATAGTAATAGAATTATCTTTTTTGACTTACAAATTAGTGTCATCATTGATGGATTAAGGGTTTTTTAACAATTGTTATAGACGCATTTGCAAGTGTAACAAAGTTACTGTTAAATACTATTGAAAATGAAAAATCTTTATTCACCATCAATGTTGAAAAGTTACTTGAGTTGCAAGTATACAATTTTTAATGAAGTAAATGAAAAGAAACTCAACTTAAAGAAAATAGAATTATCAAAAAATGATCAGTTAAGAGTAGAAAAAGGAAATGTACACGAAAAGAATTATTTAAAAGAATTAAAAAAGAAGTTTAAAAAAGTTATTGATCTTAAAAATTCAGATTTAAGTAAAGACGAAAAAGTTCCCAAAACTATTCAGGCAATGAAAGAAGGTTGGGAGATAATATATGGTGGTTATCTTAAAAGAGATAAGTGGAGAGGAGAATTTGATTTTTTAATTATTAATAGAAATTTAAAATCAAAATTTGGTGATTATAGTTATGAAGTTATAGATACCAAAAACTCCAATAAACCTAAACCAGATCATATAATTCAATTAGGTATGTACACTTATATGTTGGAAGGCACACAAGGAGTATTGCCTAAAAGATTTACAATTGTTTTGAAAGATATGATTAGTGAAGATGTTCAGGTCAACCAGGTAAATGAGTTTTTTAAAACACACAGAGAAAATTATGAAGAATTTGTTAATGGTGAGATTGACAATACTAAACCTGAAAAATGTAGTTTTTGTCAAATATGTAAGTGGCAAGAGGAATGTGAAAAAATATGGATTGATAAAGATAGTTTAAATCAAGTTGGTGGATTAACAAAAGTTCACTTAAAAAAACTCTTAGAACTTAAAATAGATACTGCATCAAAGTTATCAAAACAGGACTCAAATAAGCAAATAAAGGGTTTTAGAAAAGAAATTTCAGAAAGACTAATTACTCAGGCAAAACTTCAAAAAGAATATGAAAAAACTGAAGTTCCCATTCATCAACCAAACCTTAATAACATTAATGGGATTAAGGGGTTTAATTTGCTTCCTGAACCTTCTGCTTGTGATTTATACTTTGATATTGAAAGTGTAGAGGATCATATTTATCCAGGTGGTTTAGAGTATCTGCTAGGAATTTATTACATTGAGAATAATAAAGAAAAATTTAAAGCATTGTGGTCACATAACAAAAAAGAAGAAAAGAAAAATCTAATTGAGTTTTTTGATTTCACCAAATCCCATTTTAAAAAATATCCGTCTTCTAAAATTTATCATTATGGGTCATATGAAATTACTGCATTATTAAAACTTACCTCATTACATAAAGTAAAAGGTATTGAATATGATCATTATTTAAATTTAGATAAATTTGTTAACTTACTAAATGTTAACAGACAAGGACTGTTTATTTCTGAAAACAGTTACTCATTAAAAAATGTTGAAAAGTTTTATAATTTCAAAAGAGAAGGAGATGTTCAAAAAGGCGATGTATCCCAAGATTATTATAGTGAATGGATTGAAACACAAGATCAAAACTACTTAGATGAAATTGAGAGTTACAATAAACAAGATTGTAGATCAACTTTTGAACTTCATAAGTGGTTATTAGAAATTAAACCTCCAGAAACTTCTTGGTTTGTGCCTTATAAAAAAGATGAAGAGATGCAACTTAGAGACTGGGAAGTTGATATGATTGCTTATCAAGAGAAAGTAGAAAAATCTAAAATCAAAGATGCCAAAATAAAACAATTGATGTCTGATATTATTGGTTTTTATAATCGAGAAGACAAACCTGCTTGGAGAGAGTTTTTTGATAGACGATCAAAATCTGATGAGGAATTAATTGATGATCCAGAATGTATTGGTGGAATGATATCTAATGGAAAACCAACTCCAGAAAAAAGATCATTAATTTATTCTTATATTTTTGAAGACCAAGATTTCAAATTAAGAAAAAGTAAAAGAGTTATTATTGCAAACAATCAAGATATTGAACAAAAAGATAATGCAGGAACTATCATAGATATTGATTATAAAAAAAAAGAAGTTCTTTTAAAGCGTGGAACTGCTTCTGGTATATTGCCATCAATTTTATCAATTGGTCCAGATAAACCAAGACCAAATACTAAACTTATTTCCAATACTTATAAATTTATAGACACACTTATAGACAAAGAAAATAAGTATAATGCATTACGAGATTTTTTAGATAAAAAATATCCTAAAATAAAAGGTGTTAAAACTGGTGATAAGATTATCTCCTCAGAAGATTTTAAAACAGAAATTCCTAAGATAATTTCAAATTTAGATAATAGTTATATCTATATTCAAGGACCACCAGGAACTGGAAAAACATACCAGGCATCAAATGCAATTATACAACTGTTAAAACAAAATAAGAAAATAGGCATTACTGGTCTATCTCATAAAGTAATTCACAACCTTCTTCAAAGAATTGAGGATATGGCAAAAGAAAAACAATTTAATTTTGATGGATATAAAAGAGGAAATCTTGAGGATGAAGATACAGTATTTAATGGTGAATTCATAAAAACCTATGAAAAAGATCCTGTCTTTATGGATGCATTAAAAGAAAAAGATGTAGGTCAAATATTTGCAGGAACCAAATATCATTTAGCGAGTACATTTTATGATCAAAAAATAGACTATCTTTTTATTGATGAAGCAGGTCAAATAAGTTTAGCAGATTTAATTAGCATAGGTAATATTGCAAAGAACATAATATTAATTGGTGATCAAAATCAACTCGGTCAACCAATAAAAGGAACACACCCCAATAACTCTGGGCAATCTATATTAGATTATCTCTTAGAAGGGAAAGATACAATCCCCGAAGATAGAGGAATATTTTTAAATAAAACTTACAGATTAAATTCAAAATTAAACAAGTTTATTTCTTCTAATTTTTATGAAGAAAGACTGATTTGTGACGAGAGAACAGACAAACGAATAATAAAATTTAATAATAAATCATTAATTAAAAATGATGGCATTCATTACATAGAAATGAAGCATAAAAACAATGTTCAAACAAGTATTGAGGAATTTGAAGTTGTCAGAGATTTAATGAAAGAAATGATTGGGAGTGAGTTTGATGACAATGGAAGTAAAAAGAAATTAACTGTAGAAGATTTTTTAATTATTAGTCCCTATAACACTCAAGTTAATCTTCTTATTTCTAAATTAGAAGAAGCAAAGATTAAAAATCCAAGAGTTGGAACAATTGATAAATTTCAAGGTCAAGAGGCACCAATTACTATTATATCAATGACATCATCAGATAGTGACTCACTGCCTAGAAATAAAGAATTTTTCTTTAGTAGAAATAGATTAAATGTTGCAATTTCTAGAGCACAAGTTGCGTCTATTATACTTTTTAATCCATTATTACTAGATAGTTCACCAAAAAACTTAAATCATATTAAATTAATGAATAATTTTTTCAAATTTTTAACTTTTAAGAAAAATTAAAAAATAAAGGACATATTATTATCAATATGCTAACTTTATTGAGTGAACAATAATAAGTTTCCTATTAATCCTTTTATAGATGTGGATCCAAAAGTATTTCATAGTAGAAATAAAAAACATGTTACGGAAGACTTTGTTGCAGAAAATTTTAAATTAATTAATTGGAAAATTTTTAGACCATTCAATGATACGGGAATTGATTTAATTATTTCAAAAAAAGTATGCTCTAAAGATATTAATCATACTAAATATGATGATCTTAATTTAGATATATGTAAAAAATGCAAAAATGAAACTAAGATAATTCATAGATTTATTCAGATTAAAACCAGAGAATTAGTCAATAATGTTTTAGGGTACACATTAAAATCAAAAGATTTTAGAACAGATCCAAGACATATATTTCTTTTTTATTCTGACCACACAAAAGATTTTTTATCTTTACCTGTTTTAGATTATTTAAAATTTTTTCAACAAACAAAAATTTCTCATTTTGGAACTCCAACTTTTAATCAAGGAAATGGAAAAATGAATTCCTTGAAATTTAATGTAAGTGAAAATGTTTGGAACTATTCAGGACATTCTTGGGAAAATTATAGAAATATTAATGGTTTAAATAATTTTATGTATAGGGATTTTGATGAAAATTTATTTTCATATACAAAAGAAATTAGTCTGATTAAACGCACACTATTTTATGATTTTAAGTTAGGAAAAACATTTAAATATAGTGAAAATCAAAAAGAAGAAATTATTAATTTTATTAATTTAAATATAATTAAAGCAAAAAAAGAAAGTTTTCAGAAATTATTTAAAAAATATATTCAAAAAATTAATAAATTAGATAATAAAGTAAGGGAATCTGCAAACTCTTATTTAAAAGAATATCAAAAAATTTATGAGAGAACAAAGAACTAAGTCTATATATTATAAATTAATTTCCTTAGGTTGTGACATTTACCTTGGAGAAAATAAGAACGAATTTTTTGTTGTGAGGCATAGTTGTGTAGAATGTAAATCATCGTGGTATATGAATTTAACTGAATGCTATTTTTGTGGGATGTTAAATTCTTATTTGTACTATTGCAGAAGATGTGAGAATTATAGTTCAACTACTGGTGGTTCGTCAACTTGTTCAAAATGCAAACAGAAGAAGAAAAAAGTTTGTTTTAATGATGATTGTGTCACTAATAAAAAAGAGTTGGTAGAAGAATTTAATAATAAAAAAAATGGGGTTATGGATAAAAATTCACCCAGCACAACATCTCAATCGCATTGTATTAATTGTGGAAGTGACGAAAATTTCTACTCATCAAGTTTGGTTTATTTAAAAGAGGTAGATCAAGATACTCAAATTAAAATTGATGAAGAAATTAAAAAATATGATGCATTAATATTTGTAAAGAAGGATTGTACAAAATATTTAGTTGTAAACAGAAATTCAAAAAAAGAGGATTTTAAAAAATTTAAAGACGAAATAGATTTAAATGCTCTTTTTTAATTGTTTGTTGTTAATCTTATCCTTAGAAAAATCTATCTGATCGAAATTAATTTTTTTTTGAAATAAATCTCTTGTACCATTCAATCTTTTAATTATTGCATCTTTAAAATCTTTTTTATTTAATTCAATTCCGATTCCTATTCTTCCTAGTTCGGCAGCAACTTTTGGTGTAGTAAAACTTCCTGCGAATGGATCTAAAACTTTTTCATTGATATATGTAAACATTTTTATACTCATTTCTGGAATATCTTCTGGGAATGGTGCAGTGTGACCAATAGTATTATTTCCTTTAGAATTGATTTTAATTACAGGACTAAATTTTATTATATCTCTCCTCCATTTTTTAACAATATTTACATCTATTGTGTTGATTTCATTTTGATTAGTTTTGGATTGAGTCATATTAGTTTTTAGAGAAAATCTTTTTCCTCTATTAGATTTACTTCTTTCAAAACATTCCTCATTTTTACATTCCCAACTTTGTAATCCTGGTTCAGATTGGGTATTTCCATTAACATTTAAAGAACCACATCTCGGGCAAGGAAATTTTGTTAAATCTAATCTGTGTTTATGAAAAATTAAAATATGTTCATAACAATTTAGAGGATATTGATACATTGGATATGGTTTGCCAGCATTTTTATTTCTTTCACTTTGAGGTTCACCCTTATCCCAAATAAAATCATCAACAAATGTAAACCCTTCTTCTTCAAAAATTTTTGTAAAATACGCACCTAAAGGTATTCTTTGTTTTCCCCAAACTGATTTAGTTTTTGTGTTTGGATTACCGAAAATATCTCCTACATTAAAAACCCACACTCTATGGTTATCTAAAACTCTATATGATTCTTTAATAATTTCCCTCATATCTTCAATATAATCATTTAAATTTTCCCATTGAGAATATTCTCTTGCATTATAATATGGAGGTGAAGTTACCATTAGATGTATGGACTCAGATTTCATTTTTTTTAAAACATTTAAACAATCTCCCCAAATTATTTTTAAATTATCTTTTTTATCTTCTAAAAATTTAGAAAGTTTTGGTTCAGATTTATGTTCAGATTGATATTTTTTTTTAATTTGTTGAGTATATTCGTTAATAAACAACTCAACATATTCAGAATTAGATTTAAAATTTTTATTTTTAAGTTTATTTTTTAAATTATTATACTCTTTTGCACTAAAAATTTTTTTAAGATAATTATCACTATTATTTAATATTTTATCTAAATAATTTTTATACATATAAACTCTATTTTTATTAACTATTTAATTTGCAGTCACAAATAAATCAAATTATAATTTCTTTTATGAATTATTGGATATTTGTTGAAACTTATCATAACTGGCAACAAGATAAACAAAATAATTTTAGATATTTAGGAATAGATTTAAAAAAATTTTATTTAAGAAAATTAAAAAAAGGTGATCAAATATTTACTTACATCCCTAAGATAAAAAAAATTTCAGATCAAAGAGAAATATTATCAGATGAAGTAGTTGATATACCTGACGGTTTTAATTACGATAGGATATTTACTAAATGTATCTCAACTAAACTTGTTAAACTTTTGCCAGAAGAAAATTGGATAAAATTTGATGAAGTTATAAATGAACTTGAAATATTTGCTACCAGCAAAAATCCTGGATTTAAATTGTTGAATGCTCCTTTAAAATTAAATAGTTTCGATGAAAATATATTATCTAATATTTTTTTTAATAGATAGTTTTATTAATTAAACCTTACTCTGCACATATCTACGAATACTACCTTCCACTATATTTGAATATTTACGCCTATCTTTTTGTGCAACTCGTTTAAATTGTTCGTATAGATGTTTATCAATTGAAAAATTGACTGTTATTTTCTTAGTTTGAGTATTTAAATTGTTTTGTACTGACAACATTGTTTAGTCCTTTATTTCGTATTTAAGTTTAAGTTCATTGATTAAGTCTGATAAAAACTTGCCTGTTTCTCTTATTGTGTAACTGTCTGTATCTCTATTTGAAATAAGTTTGATGTATCGAATTACATCATCACTTTTATGAAATAGACGATGAGATTGAAGTAGATCCTCTAGTTCTGACCTTGCTTGAGAAGTGTTGTAGAAGTTTTTTATTTCATCAACAATTGTAGTTGAACTCATTTTTTCTCTCTTTGAAACTTTTTAATAAGTTCATTTTTGTATTGAGTTACTAAATCATCTAATTCTTTAGTAAGTGCTATTTTACTAAAGGTGTCTCTAGTGGTCTTAATTCTATTTAAAAGTAGGGTTAGTTTCTGTTCCATAATAGTATTTATAAGTGTTGAGTTTTATATAGTTGCTTCGCAACCAAGACTTCGTCTTGTGCCTAATATTGAAACTCATTAGATTAATTATTCTGACGAAGTGTTTAGATGTACTTCACCTGTCCGAAACAGGTGAAAAATACAATCTGACTATAGTGCCTGAGTGTACCTTAATCTGATAACTTAAATTTGTAAGATAAGTGGGGTGATTTGTTTCTCACTTTTACATCAATTACCATTAACCACGGCAGTTGAACGCAATAGAAACTGATTAAGTAATTTCTATCTTCTCTTTCGGTTGATTATTTTATTAACAACTGACCTTGACCGTTTATCAGTTCATTATAATTTATTTTCCTCTTAAAATTCTCATCCTAAGTTTCGTGTAGTTAGACCTACCAATCATTCAATGTATTCATCATATAATCAAAATTTAGAACCGATAAATGTTTATCTTTAATCACTTCAACAATATGTTTTTATTAGTATTAAAAAGAAAACATACAGTTCTACATAAAAGTATTTATAAGAGTTTTTATCTACGCATAGTTATTTTCTGTAAAAAAATGACGAGGGTAAATTTCAATGGAGAGAGGTTGCAATCATCATTATGATACAATGTACTTGTTTCGATCTTACTTGAAAATTTGACGTATATTTGACGATTTGACAACTATAACATTTGTAGTCTTAAACTGAGATATAGATGAAAAATTGTTCATCACTTGTTCATCACAAAGTTCATCACAAATTAGAACAAAAAAAAACCCCAAAAGTATTACTACCGTTGGGGTTTTTAAATTTCGTGAGTACGAAAAGGGTATTACATGCCCATTCCACCCATACCACCCATGCCGCCCATTCCACCAGGCATTCCACCAGGCATTCCACCAGCACCAGAA
>Ga0208148_1000973_pt1 | contig 10645 bp, 13 predicted proteins | sample DEB08_DNA_16_FD_184525 | JGI IMG/M metagenome (GOLD analysis project Ga0208148, IMG submission 184525) | Aqueous microbial communities from the Delaware River and Bay under freshwater to marine salinity gradient to study organic matter... | ecosystem: Environmental > Aquatic > Marine > Coastal ...
CTACAATGTTTAAACCAAACGCTATTCAATCTATCAGAGGCGAAGGCGGTGATTTTGGAACTGCGTTAAAACTTATTGAAGAAGAAGCTCAGTATATAGTTAACGCAACTGATGCAGAAAAAATGGCGTTTTTAAATAATCTAAACGACTATAAAGACTTAGGAGGTCCTCTTAAAAAAGACATAGTAGCATCAAAACAATTTGAAGAAGGTATAGGAAGTCTTAAAGACGATATTGAGAGTTTACAATCAACTGCAAAGACTATGAAAGACGATGCAGAAAAAGGATTAAAAAGTGCAGAGGATGATTTAAAAACATTTCTTGAAACAGGTGGCAATCCATTAAAGAAAAAAGAACCAAAATATCTTGGTGGTAGCATGCACGAAGAAGGTCAACTTAGAACTGCTATTAGAACATTTTTAAAAAATGAATATAAGAATGGTAGAATTAAATTAGACGAAACAGACAAATTTAGAGTTATGGAATATTCTCCAATGATGGAAGATGATCCGATAAAAGTATTTAAAAAAATTTACGGTGACGAAGCTTACAAAAGAGCTGGAACGTTTCCTGGTGCGTTTGAAACAGGTGAAAGTTTTAATCATTACGAATCTATTTTTAGAAGTAAGATGGGTGAAGATATTTTAAAAGTTAAAGATAAAAAATATGTTGGTGACGGAACTTTATTATTAACAGATGAAGTAATAACTCCAACTCCAGATGACGATGTACCTTTTGCAAAAGGTGGACGTGCAAGTTTTGCAGGTGGTGGTGGACTAAAAAAAATAGTTCAAGAAATTGTAGAATATATTACAACTAAGTTTACTCCAATGGACGCGATGAAAGAAGTTAATAAAGTTATTGGTAAAACTGGCAAGTATAAAAATTTAAAACTAACAGATGATGATATTAACGATATTGTAGAAGGTTCTAACGATTTTATATTTCAACGTGATCCAGATAATTTGTTTGTTGAAGGTAGTATAAAAGAAAGAACAAAATATTTTGACGAAGATGATGTTTTAGAAAGAGATTTATTTGCACCTAAATCAAACACACAAGTATTCAAAGACTCAGAAGGTGGTATTAAAGGAATCACTATGGGTGGTGATGATGAATTTAAAAAAGCTATGAGTGAAGCTATGGAAGAAGGTATGAGAGAATCAGAAAACATGAAACGTCTTGGCCTAGATCCAACTAACATGAAAGATGCTCTTAAATATGAGGAAATGAAAGCAGCTGGTCAGTTAGAAAAAAATGTAACTGGCAGCGCTGACCTTTCTCCAGCTGAAGATTTAAAAAGAGAGTTTCCTGGAATCTCAGATGAAAATGTTAGACTTATTTTAGCCGATACCAATCCACAAAGAATAGCAGAAGTAAAACAAACCATGCGTGAAGCAATGGAAATGGAAAAAAAAGGAATGAGTGTTGACGACATTATAAATGCTTTTAAAAATTCAAATAGAACTAAACAAGCTGATGGTGGTATAACTAAATTAAGAAATGGTTATTATGGTGGTGGTCAAGCAATGATTGAACCAGATCTATCAGACATTGGCCATGGTTCAGATGCCTTGATGTCTAGAACAAGAATCACGGCCCCTGGATCACAAGCAACTACATCAACAGGTTTAAATTATTTATTAGGTGAAGATAATGACAATACTAGAGTTCCGTTTAACGAAGGTCTATTAGCTAAACCGTCTGATTCTATGATGGTTGACACTACAACAAGTTCTCCTGATTTTTACAACACCGATAAATTTGAAGAAGACTCAATGACATACTTAAAAGGTATGTACGGTACAGGTAAAGATAGTAATCAATTTTTATATAATGAAATGATAAAAAAAGGTAACGAACTTAGAAAACAAGGTGTGGATAGAGAAACTGTTATTAAAATTATAAGAAGAAATAAAAACAAAATTGACGAAATATTAAGACAGCAAGAATTTAAAGATATACTTCCTAAAAGTTTAGCAGGTTTAGCAGAGGGTGGTGTTGCTGGACTAAGACAAGGTTACGTTGGCGGTGGTGGAGTTAATTTAGCTCGTAGAGGATTTTTAAAAGTATTAGCTGGAACAGGTGCGGCTGTAGCTGCATTTAAAACAGGTGCGTTAAAATTATTAGGTAAAACTACAACTAAAGCTGCTCCTAAATTATTTACAGCAGCAGAAGGATCTGGTGCACCGGCATGGTTTGAAGGAATGGTTAATAAAGTTTTAGCAGATGGTGTAGACATTACTAAAAAAGCTGCAACGATGGATGGTCAAACTGTTAAGTCATTAGACACACCAACTGGTAAAGTTGATGTTACAATTGATAGAACAGGTAATATCGACGTAAATTACATGGGTGATAACACTGCACTTGGTGAAAGTGTTAATATGAGATACGTCCCAGGTGTTGCTGATGAAGGAACTAAAGGTGTTAAACCTGCAGATGAGTTTGAAGCAGTTGAATCTATCCCAGAAGGAAAAGCTTACGGACCTGATGACTATGAAATTGAGATGGGAGAAAACGTAACAGACAATGTCGGTAATTTATTTTCTGATACAACAGAACTTGCAGAACTAGGGGGTCAAAAAACTCTTACAAAAGACATTGTTGAAACAGTTAAAAGAAAAAAAATATTAAAACAAATGGAAAATGATCCTTCAGATTTTGTAACAGATACTCAAGGAGATTTTGTACAATTTGATGATATAAACCCAGATCCAAATTAATTATGAGCAACGATTATTTTAAAGCACAGGGATGGTTTAAGAACTACGCACTAAATTCACAAGACAGTCGTGGTGTGTTTCAACAACTAGTTAAAGAAGACGAAGAAGCTTTTAGACTAGCAAGTGCTGAGACAGATAAAATTAAAGAAGAGATGAATAAGAAATTTGGTTCAGGGACCGTGAAGTATGGTTCAGAAATACCTCAACCTGAAATAAAAACACCACAAGCTATATTTGAGTTTAGTCAACGTAACCCTGCAGCTGATGGTGGACGGATGGAATTTGGAAGAGGAAAAAAAGTATTAGATAAAACAGAAAAAAAGAATGTTTTAAATTGGGGTAAAAATAAAAGTAAAGCTTTAGGTGAAACATGGTCTGATAAAAAAACTTTAAAAGAATATAATAATTCAAGTCGTTTTAGCAGATCTAAAATTAGATTAGGAATAATAACTGGTGAAGGTATTCCAGGTTTTAAAAAGAAAGGTGATGTTAGACCTCTAACAAAAGAACAACAAAAATTGTGGGACGCTACTATGGCCGACAAGGTAGGTAAATGGGAAGACTATGGAATTTTTGACAGAGGTAATTGGTTAAGAGATTTTGATAAAAGACTTGATCAATATAATCAAACTAAAAATCTTTTAAGTAGGAAAGAACTAGGTGATTTTTTAAAAGAAAAATTAGGGGAAGACTATGGAGCTTTTGATAAGCAAAAAATTTCTGGTGTAAGATCTGGAGCTGAAAAATCTCCGTTTGGACAATATGTTGACGATAAATTATTTGTAAACGAGTTTTCAGGTGGTCAACAAAAATACTATAAAAAACCAACTGATGCTCAAATAAAATTTATAAAAGAAAATTTATTGAACGAAACCCAAGCAGCAAATAGTTTAAATAAAAGCACATTAGATACTGTAAAAAAAATAAACAGCTTATATGGTTCTATTTATAGATCTGGAGAACTTCCTGACCTTAACATCATGATGCAAAAACTTAATTTAACAGGAAATCAAATTGGTTATGCAGAATCTCTGTTAGCTAGAATATACGGTGGTCATAAATTTAAAAATGGTCCAGATATTAGAATAAATAAAAAAACTTCTAATAGTATGTTTGAACTTATATCAAAATCTGGATTTGGAAATCCTCGTAGAAATCAAATATATAGTATGTCTTTAGATCTTATAGATGAAGGATTAGGAAACGAAAAAAATACATTTTATAATTTAAAAAATAAAGCTAAAAATATTTTAAAAAAAAATGGAATTAAAGTTTACTCTAAAAAAAGTCCTATTGGATTTAACATAGATGAGTTTGCTGGTGTTACTGGATCGGGAAAAAGTAAAAGTATGGCCGTATCTCAGTTTATTAATATTATGGAAGGAAAGTTAAACACAGAAACTTTAGCTAGTTTTCAAGGAGGTTTATCTAAAGCAAGAGCAGCAGTTGAAGCTGCAAAAGGCACTCCTAGATATAATTCAGTTTTAAAAAAACAAATGGAACTAATAAATACAAGAGCTGCTAATTTAGAAGCAGAATATGGAATTAAACTTGCAAGATTAGAAAGACCTGCAGACATAAACAACATGTCAGCTGACGAAGTTAAAAGATTAAAAAATATAAAACTAGGAACTGATGAAAACTTATATCAACGATTAGTTAAAGATGCAAAAGCCAGTGGTTATAGTATCAAGGTGCCTGAAGGGTCATTAACAATTCAAGAATTTACTGATCCCGATAATAAAAGAGCTAGAGAATTAATTGCTTTAGTTGGTTGTCCAAATTTTAAAGGCAAACAAGCATTTGCTGAAGGTGGGAGAACAGGTTTTTCAGAAGGTGGAGATTGTTTTGACAAAGGTCAGAAATTAATCAACAGCGGTATGAAAGGTGCATCAAACGCTTCATTAAAAAATTTAGCTAAACTTGGACCTATGTTATTAAAAGCAGGTAGTGCTGCAATGTCAGGACTTATTCTACCTGAAGCAGTAATTGTTGGTTTAGAATCAGCAGCAAGAGTCACTATGGGAGATACTCCTTCTGAAGCAATTTTAAGAGCAACAGATTATCTTACACCAGATTCTTTTTTTGGAGATTTTATGCAAAAAGCAGATTTGATGAAAATAGAAAGAACTCTAGGAAAAGACGTAAAAAATATTGCTGCTCAATCTTTTGATCGTACAAATCAATCGGATGAAATTAACAAACTAGAAGAAAAATTAAAAAATTTAGAGGCAATGACAGAGAGTGGAGATTTTGGTTATGTAGGTGATTTAACTAACCAGATAAACATGACAAAAAATCAAATTAAAGAAAAAAAAGATAAATTAAAAAATACAGCTCAAATAGGACAAGAGAGTAGAGATTTCTATACGCAACAGGCATTAGAAAATGCTTATGATGCAAGTATGGCAAAATCTAAACTTGCTGAAAAAAGATTAGCAGATTCACAAAGTGAAAATCCTAGACTAAGTGCAGCACAGGCAATGCAAGATATGAAATCTCAAGAACAGTTAAATAAAAATATATCTATGAGACTTCCATTAACTGGCAGTAGGGCTGAAACAGATTTTTTAAATGCATCACAATTTCCAATGGGTCCAAGAATGCCGAGTGAAATAGATTTAATAACTGCAGGCGCTAATAAAAAATTTAAAGATATGGGTAGTGATTTAAAAGTTACTTCTCAAGATCTAAAACTTAATCAAGATAGAAAACAAATGTTTAAAGATGCTTCCATAGAAGAATTAGTTAATATGGGACTACCATTAGAAGCAATTCTTGGATTTAACATAGCACAACCTGTTGAAAGAACTGGACCAGGGTACAAAACAAACTATAAACCTTTAGATAGGTTTGGATCTCAAGAAAGACCTGTGTTATACCCTAATAACAGAGGTACATTAGCCGAAGGCGGTATAACAGGATTAAGGAGTAAATATGAGTATAAAAAATAAACCACAAAAAAAGAAAAACCCAACACTTGCAGCTAAGAACCCTGCATTTAAATGGTGGGCAGTGCCACCTAAAAAAGGACCGCTATCACAGGGGTTGAAATTACCACAAAAACAAGTTAAGAAAGTCTAGGAGAAAATATATGGCAGATATAGACAAGACTCTCCCTAACGAACGACCTGAAGACGAAGTTCTAAAAGAACAGATGGAAGAGGTTGATATTGCAGATGAGTTAGGTAAGGGACCAGTAGAAATTACAGAAGACGACGAAGGGGCTACAATTGATTTTGACCCTAATGCAATGCCAATGCCTGAAGAAGGTGGCGACCACTTTGCAAACTTAAACGAATTACTTCCAGAAGAAGACACAAGTGACATGGGTAGTCAATTACAAAACGACTACATGGAATACAAAATGTCTCGTAAAGAATGGGAACGATCTTACATTGAAGGTTTAAGTTTATTAGGATTTAAATACGACAATAGAACAGAACCTTTTCAAGGAGCAAGCGGTGCAACACACCCTGTTTTAGCTGAAGCTGTTACACAGTTTCAAGCGTTAGCTTACAAAGAATTATTACCAGCAGATGGACCTGTTAGAACTATGGTTATGGGTGCATCTAATCCTATGAAAGAGATGCAAGCTCAAAGAGTTAAAAATTTTATGAACTATCAAATCATGGATCAAATGCAAGAATACGAACCTGAGTTTGATCAAATGTTATTTTATTTACCACTGTCAGGTTCTACATTTAAAAAAGTTTATTATGACGATTTATTGGGAAGAGCAGTTTCTAAGTTCATCCCAGCGGATGATCTTGTTGTTCCATACACGGCTACCTCATTAGACGATGCGGAATCAGTCATCCATGTTATCAAGATGTCGGAAAACGATCTGCGTAAGCAAATGGCTGCAGGTTTTTATTCTGACATCGAGTTAACTAAACCAACTGGTACAGTTACAAACGAGTTGGAAGAAAAAGAGAGAGAAGTCGAAGGACTTACAAAATCCCAAAGAGTAGATCCTTTATACACAATTCTAGAATGCCACGTTAATCTAGACTTAGAAGGATTTGAAGACCTTGGCCCCGACGGAGAGCCAACGGGAATAAAATTGCCTTACATCGTTACAATCGAAGAAGGCAGTAGGAAGGTTTTGTCTATTAGACGAAACTTTGCGCCCAATGATCCAAAGAAAAGTAAAATTCAATATTTTGTCCACTTCAAGTTTCTGCCAGGACTAGGATTTTATGGCTTAGGATTAATTCATATGATTGGCGGATTGAGTCGTACTGCAACTGCGGCTCTCCGTCAATTATTAGACGCTGGAACATTATCCAACCTACCCGCAGGATTTAAGCAAAGAGGTGTCAGAGTAAAAGATGATGCCGCAAATATACAACCAGGAGAATTTAAAGATGTTGACACTCCAGGCGGTAATCTAAAAGATGCTTTCGTATTCTTACCTTACAAAGAACCATCAGCTACACTATTGCAGTTAATGGGAATTGTAGTTCAAGCAGGACAAAGATTCGCGTCCATTGCTGACATGCAGGTTGGGGACGGGAATCAACAGGCCGCTGTTGGTACGACCGTGGCTCTTTTAGAACGTGGTTCAAGAGTAATGTCAGCAATCCATAAAAGACTTTATGTAGGTCTAAAACAAGAATTTAAATTATTAGCAGGTGTTTTTAAAACATACTTACCACCTGAATATCCTTACGATGTTCCTGGTGCTGCAAGAAATATTAAACAAACAGATTTTGATGACAGAGTAGATGTTTTACCTGTAGCTGATCCTAATATATTTTCTATGAGTCAAAGAATATCTATGGCTCAAACACAATTACAATTAGCTCAATCAAATCCTCAAATGCACAATATGTATGAAGCATATAGAGATATGTACACTGCAGTAGGTATAAAAAATATTGATAAAATTTTACCACCACCTCCACAGAACCAACCAAAAGATCCGGCGTTAGAACACATTGATGCAATGGGTATGAAACCTTTTCAAGCGTTTCCGGGACAAGATCATAGAGCACACGTTACAGCTCACTTAAATTTTATGGCAAGTAATTTTGTCAGAAACAATCCTAGCATTACTGCAGCGTTAGAAAAAAATATTATGGAGCACATATCGTTGATGGCACAAGAACAAGTACAATTAGAGTTTCAACAAGAGTTTCAAATGTTACCTCAGTTACAACAACAGGCTACAATGAATCCTCAAATGCAACAACAGTTGCAACAGATAACTCAAAAAATAGAAGCTAGAAAAGCTATCTTAATTGCTGAAATGACTGAAGACTTTATGAAAGAAGAAAAAGCAATTACTACTCAGTTTGATCATGATCCATTACTTAAATTAAAAGAAAGAGAAGTTGATCTTAAAGCTATGGAAACAGAGCGTAAAACTAAAGAAGATGAAGCAAGATTAAATCTTGATAGAAGTAAGTTTATGCAAGGTCAACAATTAGACAATAAGAAACTACAACAAAATGAAGAATTAGCTAAATTAAGAGCTGATACAGCTATTGAAAAATCAGAGATGTCTGCAGAAGTTAAACTAACATCAGACCTTATGAAGGCTGCAGATGTAAAGACCTTGAAAGGTCCACAAAGATAGTATACTAACAATTAGGAGAAAAATATGACAAAAGATACTTTTAAACAATTCGTTAACAAAGACGGATATGCTAAAGGCGGAGTACCTGTAGAAGAATCTCCTCAAAACTTGCACCTAGATCCAAGATCTCAGACAAGTATTAGAGGAAGAAACTATGTTGCTCAAGGTGATAGTGTAGATGTTAAAGGAACGAAGGCTATTAGAAAAGAAAAGAAACCTGTAAAGGCTACTTGGTACTAACATGTGGTTATCGGCAATTAAGTTAGCCGTTTCTGCTGGTAGTAAAATTTACGCTAACAAGCAGCGAACTAAAATGGCTATGTCAGACGCGCAGTTAATGCACGCTACAAAAATGGCCGAAGGTCAGGAAGCTTACCAGGGAAAACTTTTAGAGGCTAGGCAGTCGGACTGGAAGGACGAGGCAGTTTTGATAATTTTAAGTTTGCCTGTGTTGGTGCTCGCTTGGGCAGTTGTATCGGACGATCCAACAGCTATGGACAAAGTAAAATTGTTTTTTGACATGTTCTCACAGCTCCCGTCATGGTTCACAAATTTGTGGATCCTTGTCGTCGCGAGCATATATGGTATAAAGGGTACTCAAATTTTTAGAAACGGAGGAAAAAAATGAGACAAAACGGAGTAAGATCAAACGTCAGATTTCCAACTGGAGCATCTGGTATGAAAAAAGGTGGTTCTGCTAAAAAGAAAAAGCAGGGTTACAAAGATAGAAAAGACGAATCTATTGCTATGAGAATTAAAAAGAAAAGAACTAAGAAACAACTTAGAGCTTCTGCTGATGATTCATATGGTAAGTTTGGTTCTAAAGCTAAAAAAAGTGGGAAGATAAACAGGTAGTATTATGGCTGGAAAATTTCCTGGAGATTTTGAAAACTTTACTAAATCTAAAGAATATAAAGACGCTAAAAAAGCACAAAAAGATAAATACGAAAAAGATAAACAACATCCTGTAAAAGGAAAACATGCTGCTTTTGATAGATTAGTTAATTCTGGTAAAGAAGAAGTTAAATCTTTTAAAAAATATAGAGAAAATGCAGCTAAAAAAAGAGATAGAAATAAACCATCTTCAAGAAGTACAGATGTAGAAGCTGTAATGCTTAAAAAAGGTGGATCTGCTAAAAAGAAAAAAGGTGGAGCAGCTATCAGAGGTAGAAGTAAAATACTAAGATAATGTTTAAAAAAATTAAAAATTTTATTTGCAAACTATTTAACATCAAAGCATGTCAGTGTGATGAAGTTGATGAGCATGTAGAATTTTTTACAAAAGTACCTGAGCCGGATGTACCGGTTCATGTAGACCCGTGTCCTATACACAGATATTTTAAAGCAAAATGTCATATGTGTGTAGCGTACGCAAATGCACAATAAAGGAGAAGCATGAAAAAAAAGATGAAGAAAAAAAGTAAATTTCCAGATCACTCAGGTGATGGTAAAATTACTAAAAAAGATATCTTAATGGCAAAAGGAATAATTCCTAAAAAGAAAAAAATGAAGAAGGGAAAAAAATAATGGCTAAACGTGGTTTGTACGCGAATATTCACGCGAAAAAAAAGAGAATCGCTGCTGGTTCAGGTGAGAAGATGAGAAAACCTGGAACTAAAGGAGCACCAACTGCTGCTAATTTTAAAAGAGCGGCTAAGACGGCTAAGAAAAAACCTAAGAAGAAAAAGTAATGAATAACTCTAAAAAACGTAAAGTAAAAAAAGTTATTAAAGGTTTGAAAAAAGCATCAAAAACACATGCTGGTCAAGCTAAGTTGCTAAAAAAAGCAATTAGTAAAAAGTAATGGCCGAAAAACCTATAAGAAAAACTACCGGTAAAGGTGGTAATTATAGAAAGACTAAATCTGGAGCAGGTATGACTAAGAAGGGTGTCGCTGCTTACAGAAGAGCAAACCCTGGAAGTAAATTAAAAACAGCCGTGACTGGTAAAGTGAAACCGGGATCAAAAGCTGCAAATCGACGTAAGTCGTACTGTGCAAGAAGCGCAGGCCAACTGAAACGATCATCTGCAAAAACACGTAACGATCCTAATTCTCGAATCAGACAAGCACGGAGAAGGTGGAAATGTTAAATGGAAGCAGAACAATTACTAGCACAATTAGTTAAAGCAATTAAAAGAAGAGTAGATTCGTTAGCCTTATCGATAACATCTGGTGGTGTTGACAATATGGAAACTTACAAGTATATAATAGGACAGATAAACGCATTGGAATCAGTGCGTCAGGAAATCTCTAACCTGCAACAAGATGAAGGAGCAAAAAATGAAAACACAGGAACAGTCGTCGACCTTAAAGGAAGAAGTCCCAAAAATTAAA
>Ga0208148_1000991_pt1 | contig 10556 bp, 9 predicted proteins | sample DEB08_DNA_16_FD_184525 | JGI IMG/M metagenome (GOLD analysis project Ga0208148, IMG submission 184525) | Aqueous microbial communities from the Delaware River and Bay under freshwater to marine salinity gradient to study organic matter... | ecosystem: Environmental > Aquatic > Marine > Coastal ...
CATAGCATTCATAACGATACTCCTTACTTTATGCGCTACCTAATTGTAACGATAGTAGCCTCTCGGGGGAAAGACTACGACTCTACAACTATGTTAGAAGACGTAAGTGTCTTCCTTGAACTGCTTCTCCCAGCCTTGATCGATTAAGTCAAAGCCGAGGTCTAGCACTTCCTCTTTTGATAGGTTAGAAGAGAGTTTTACCTCTTGGTCTCCCTCACCTATAAGATCTTGAGTTATCCACCGTACTTCATAGGTACCTTCGGTCTCGGATACTTTTGCGTACTTGACAAGATTCTTCTCGGTCTTTCTCATTTCAAACACATTCATAACGATACTCCATACCCCTAAGGGTTCTATAGGACTCACTGAGCCCTGATTAATGTGTGATACCTTATGGTACCGGATAGGTTCTTACAGAGCTCTTAGGGAGCTTTAGGGCTATCCCTGAGGTACCCCCGAGACTCCTCTCCACTAGCAGGATTCTCAGAGATCTCTAGGGACTACCCTGTAAGACTCCTAACGAGCCCTAAGGCGAGAGATACCATCAGGATACCACAGGGCCCTCAGGGATATCAGGGGGGTAGAGAATACAAACAGGGTACCCATATAACCAGGGCTTATCTATGTACTCCCTAAAGACCCTTTTAAATCCTATTATAGTACCTTATAGAGAGAGAGAATACGTAGGAAGTTATACCTAACGGTAGAGCTTACCCGACAGTACACAGACTGGTACCCTTAAGGTACCCACTGAACATTGTAGCTTAAGGTACGAAGGGGGCCTTAAGACCTTATAGACATTTATAGTCTATATGGAGAATACAGATATTCTGTGTGGAGTCTAATGCCCCCTTCCCCCTAGGGACCCTAAGGCATCCTCGACACGGCTAGATACCTTAGAGATACCTATAGGATAATACTTCCTATGGTTCTTCTCTCTCTGGTAACCTATAAGTCTGGGAGGACACCAATGAATAACAAACAGAAACTAGCATTAGCTAAAGAAGTACAGAAACGTAAGAAGCTATTAGACTACGAGGGGGACTTTGAGTTATTCTCAAAGGACCAGATAAAGATTCTTACCAAAGATTCTTCTAAAGGGTTTATACCTTTCCAGTTTAATGAAGCTCAAAGAATTGTAAATGCTAAGCTAGAGAAGCAACTTAAAGAACATGGCCGTGTTAGGGCTATAGTCCTTAAGGGAAGACAGATGGGGTTGTCTACCTATGCTGTTGCCAGAGTCTTCTGGAAGTCTTACTTCAATGCATATAACAAGTCAGTTGTAATGGCACATGACTCAGCCACATCTGACTCCCTCTTCAACATGTCACGTAATACTATTGCTAACATGCCTGAAGAATACAGACCACAGTTCAAGAAATCTAATGCCAAAGAAATTATGTTCGATCACAATGATTCCGGATATAGACTCTACACGGCAGGTTCTCCTGAAGCTGGTCGAGGTACTACACCTACCATTGCACACCTCTCAGAGGTAGCCTTTTGGACCCATGATGAGAAGATCCTTGCAGGTCTCTTTCAGGGTATATCCGAAGCTGATGGTACGGAAGTGATACTAGAGTCCACCGCTAATGGTGTTGGTAATGAATTCCATAGGTTATGGAAGGGTGCAGTAAATGGTGAGAACGATTACGTTCCTATCTTTGTACCATGGTTTTTAATGCCGGAATATAGAAGAACAGTACTAGAACCCGAAGAGTTCCAAAAGACCCTTACAGAAGATGAGAAGAAGATACAAGAGATATATGGTCTTGATCTCCAACAAATCTACTGGAGACGTTTAAAGGTAGCTGAGGGTGGGCTAAGTAAATTCCGACAAGAGTACCCGTTATGTCCTGAGGAAGCCTTTCAGGTTTCTGGGTCTAACGTGTTTAGCATTGAGAAGCTACAGTCTTTAATACCAGATAAAGTAATGAAGAGGCAGATGTTTAGTTTACCATCATCTTCTTTTGAGGATCACCCTGAGGGTACCCTGGAGATCTTCCAGTATCCTAAGTTTGATGTTAACTTTGTAATTGGTGCTGACTGTGCGCTTGGTGTAGGTCAAGACTCCTCCGCATGTGTTGTAATGAATCCGGAGAATGAAGTCGTGGCAGTATATAGAAATAATAGAATTGACCCTACGCAGTATGGGGACTTATTATTCTATTTAGGAAGATACTACAACAACGCCTTACTGGCTGTTGAATCTAATTCCTTAGGCATAGCAACACTGAACCGTCTTAAGCAGATGAAGTATGTGAACCTATACCACCAAACCAAAGTAGCGAACGTGTCTAATGAGGAAGGCAACCGTCTTGGATGGCGAACAACGCAAGCTACTAAGCCCATGATTATCGGGCATCTTAAGAACGCAATTGAGAATGATGACATCAATCTTGCGTCCACACGAATCATCCAAGAATGCATGGATTACGTGTCTGATGCCAATGGGCGTACCAACGCTATATCGGGTGCTCACGATGACACCGTTATTGCAACAGCTATAGCACTTGAAGTCTTAAGAACCCATCGGGATCGTCTGGTCCAGAATAAGGTTGGCTTCCAAAATCAGCAGTTTGAAGAGGACCTTACTAGCTGGCTATAGTTGTAAAAGTTTCCCCATTAGTCCTCCAGCTAACGCTGTGGTTTAGGGTGACATACGTGTTTCGGGAAAATGAAGCTACAGGAACCTATTTTTATTAATGAATGATTGATGGACTGTGTTAGTCCACTACTAGAGGATATACAATGAGAGACCCAGAAGGATACATGGAAGCAGTTACAGACGATGAGCTGTACACTATTATTGACTCAGAAGTAACAAACTCACAAGGTAACTTCCTTGACTCATCTGATCTCTCAGCTGAAAGAGAGAAAGCTACATACGAATATGCAATGCAGCCTATAGGGCACTTAACCCCACAGGGTGTATCAAAGATTGTATCCTCAGATACCGTTGAGGCTATCGAGGGGTACTCTGCAGTTCTGTCGGAACTGTTACTGAACAATAAAAAGTTAGCAAGATTTATACCTTACAGTCAGTCAGCTAAGGGTGTACACGCTGCACGGGTTGCATCTGATATTGTTAACTACTGTATCTTTAAAAAGAATAAAGGTTGGGAGATTATCAACTCTTGGATGAAGGCTGCTCTCCTATGGAAGAACGCAGCGGTAGTCTGGGAGTACGTAGAAGATTACGAATACACTTTTGAAGAGTATGAAGAAATCACTGCAGAAGCTCTTGACATGTTACTAGCAGATTCAGAAGTAGAAGTAGTAGGTGACCTGTACTCTAATGAGGGTGGTCTCTATGAAGACGTACGTGTTAAGCGTACTAAGAACAAGAGTGGCATTAAGATCCGTAACATTGAACCTGAGTCTTTTATCATTAGCCAAGGCGCTGATAGTATTGAGAGTGCAGACTTTGTTGGAGTACAGTCTGAGATGACTCGTTCTGAGATCCGTAAGCAATACCCAGAGCAAGCTGACAATGTTGACTGGGATAGCACAGACCATGACTACTCTTTTGCATCTGCTATTAATAATGAAAAAACAGCTCGAAGGACTTCTGTTGGATTGTCTAACTATTCCTTTGGAGCTAACAACACCTCAGAGGCTAATCAAACAGCTACTGTGTTAGAGTGTTGGTTACGGGTTGACCGTGATGGCGATGGTATCGCAGAGCTTAAGCGTTTCATTACAGTGGGTGGTAACATCCTTGTTGAAGAAGATGTCGAGTGTGTTCAGATTGCTGAGCTAAAGCCCTTTGACATTCCACATGAGTGGGCTGGTCTATCTATGGCTGATATGACTCGACCTTCAACCCTAGCGTCTACAGCTATCCTGCGTGGCTTTGTTGAGAATACCTACTTGACTAACTACTCACCTAAGCTAGCTGATCCTAATGTTGTTGACTTCTCTGCCCTGCAGAATATGAAACCAAAACAAATTGTACCTACCAATGGTAATCCAGCTATGGCTGTGCATAACATGCCACCAGAAGCTTTGTCTACAGGTACAGTGCCTCTGCTTGAGTTCTTGCAGAAGCATAAGGAACAAGCCAACGGTCTGTCAAAAGCAGCTCAAGGTCTTAATGATACACTGTATGTGTCTGGTAACTCAGAACAAAAAGTATCAGCTGTGCAATCTGCAGCACAAACTCGCATCCAACATATTGCCCGAAGGTTCATGGAGACTGGCTTAGCCACTTTGTGTGAAGGTGTGTATCGGACTATGAAGTTGGAAATGCGTACAAATGAAATGGATTATTATGATCGCAATGACCTCTACCAAACAATTGATGTCAAGGAACTCCCTGATACTCTTATGTTGCAAGTAGAAGCAGATGTGGGCGATGCAAGTAATAACTCTATATTAAGTAAGATGCAAATGATTGGTACCCAAGTAATGCCTGCCTTAATGCAAGCAGGGTTCCAAGGGGTTATCAACCCTATGGCTCCGGCTATCATTGCAGCTAAAACCATTGAGGCTTTAGGTGAAGATCCGTTAGACTACATAGTAGACTACACTTCCGACGAGTATAAAAAGTCAGCAATGGAAGGCAAGAAACAAGAAGCTAAGGTGAATGAGATAAAGAAAGCTATGGAAGAAGCAACCATGAAAACTAAAATGGCGCTTGACCAAGCAAATGTCGATTACACTAATGTACAATCTCAGAACGCTATTCAGGATAACCTGAAGCAACTTGTTGTTGCCTTAGATAAGTCATATCAAGAGTGGGCCAAGTTAGAACTAGCCGCAGCTAAGGACGGGCAACCTACCCCTAAGCAACCTCCAGTACAAGAAATGTATGGGATGGCGCAGCAATTAATTCAGCAGACTATGACCCAGCCACAATCCAATGGAAAGAAAGAAGAAGAACAGGCTTCAGCTGAACAACCGCAACCCTCTCAGGCTCCGGAACAACAGCAGACCCCTGAAGGTATTCAAGCTTTCCTTGGACAAGGTGGTCAGGGTATGACCTAAGGAGGTGATTCCGATCTTTGAACATACCACTCCAGTTTAGTCTGGGACGTATCTGATAAAACGTGTGGTATTGTTTAATACAATAGGGGCCCAGATGGGCTCCTTAACTTAAGACACTAACAGAGGAGATATAGTGGATAAGTATAAGAATGGGGCTAAGCGTAAGTTCAAGCCTACAATGGACCAGAAGACCGGTGAGTACAAGGCTAACCCCTTTGCTACCTCACAAACAGCCTTAACCCGAGCAACCTTTGCAAAGAAAGAAAGAGATGAGTTCTTCACGGAAGCATACTCTGACATTCTTGTAGACTTGTTCGTTCAATGGTTGCAGACAGAACCGCATTGCACAAAAGAACGTGAGTACTTATTCCACGTAGCTATGGGCTTGGGCTCTGTTAAAGAACGTCTCTTGAATATTGAAACCTATGGGTTCAACCAAGAGCTTATAGATATCAATAGATCTCAAGAAGGAGATGAAGAATGATTAAAGATGTAGATCAGAAGGTACTAGAGAAGGCTATTAAGGCTACCGAAGGTACCGTTAAAGCAATGGTTAAAGAGTTAGCTGCAGGCCCCGGTAAAGCCCGGTTCCACGCAGAAACCTTTTGCCATGCAGTCGATGCACTGGCACGACTAGAAAGTTTTAAAGAACAACCCCGAGCGCCTAAGAAGAAGGCTGCGGTTAAACAGGACTAATAAAGGATAACAAATTATGAGCAACAAAAACACTACAGCCTCTACCCATTCGGATGACGCTGGTTTTTATGCTGGTCAAGATGGTCAGTCGATCGATGACATTCCAGTACCCATGGGCCCAATGGGCGAGTTGTTAGGACTCACCATTCCCGATGAGGAGGAATCTCTACCAAATGATGACGAATCTCAACTTGACCCGGAAGATTCTGTGGAAGAAGGACCCGAGGATGACGACACAGATGAAGACGATACCGATGATTATGAGGAAGACGCTGAAGACGACGAAGAGTATGAGGATGAAGATGATTCTACCCAAGATGACGATTTGCCGGATGAAGAGGAAGTAGACTGGGACTATCAAGTTCCTGTTAAAGTTGATGGAGAAATAGAATATGTTTCTTTGTCAGAACTTCGCAAAGGTTTTGCTACTGATCAACACTTGTCTAAGAAGGGTAGAGAAGTTAGTGAACTTGAGAAAGGATTAAAAGAAGAATACTCCGCTAAGACTAATCAAGTTGTTGAACTTGGGACTGTTTTGCACACACAGCTACAACAACAAGAGACTGTGTTGGCACAAGAGTTCCATGACTTAGAATCTAAAATTGATACAGCCCGTAAAAACGGGGATACGTATGAGCTTAATGAGCTCAAGGATAAAAGAGAAACCGCACAGAAAGAGTACTGGTCAGCACGTAATCAACGTGAAGGCTTGGCAAGTGCAGTTCAAAAGCAACAAGAAGAACAGCTACAGGGTCAAGTAGATGAGTTGATGGCTAGGTTTGAAGAAGACATATCCACACTTGTACCTGACTTTGACTCAGAAGCTGTACGTGAGTTTGCTTTAGAAGAAGGTGTCCCTCAAGAGTTCCTTGATATTATCATGGATGCTAATGTAGTTAAGTTTGTGGATGACTATCGTCGTCTCAAACAGAAGACTGCCTCAGGCTCTGCTAAACGTAAAAAGGTCTCTAAGGCTAAAGGTATACCTACTAAACGTAAGAGTACTAAAAGTCAAAGAGAAGCCCGTAACTCTCAAAACCTACGAGACTCTGTTCTCTCAGGTAATGGGGATGAAGGTTCAGAATTAGATTTTCTAAAGTCATTAAGCAAGTTCCGCTAACATAATAGATTCAACATTAATTTAATTATAAGGAATATAAAATGGCTGCTACAAACTTTGCAACTACTGCGGTAAATGCCCGCAAATCTGAGAAAGAAGATCTAGCGAACTTCATCTCAATGATCACTCGTGATGAGACTCCATTCATTGCTTCCGTTGGTAAAACCAAAGCTAAAGGTATTTTCCACGAATGGCAAACTGATGAGCTTCTGGCTCCTTCTTCTAGCGCTGTTGCTGAAGGTTCTACCTTCGCTACTATCGCTGCTGCACAGTCTGCTGGTGGTGATCGCACTCGTCTGGGTAACTACACTCAGATTAACTCTAAGACCGTACAGGTTTCTGGTACTAAACGTGCTGTAGACCAAGCCGGTGTTGCTGACGAATATGCTTACCAGCTTAAGAAAGTCGGTACTGAAATGCGTCGAGACCTTGAGCTTGATTTGGTACATAGCTTCCACAGCTCTAACGGCACTGGCACTCGTACTCTTGGTGGTTACCAAGCATACGTGAATGATGCTGCTAACGTAGTTATCGCTGGTGAATCTGGATGTTACACTGCCCCAGATAATACTAGTGTTGGTACTGCTGGTACTATCGACCGTACTACTTCAACTGCTGATGACCTTCTTAATGATATCGAGCTAAGCCACGTTGATGACATTATGCAGAAAATCTACGAAGCTGGTGGTAAAGCTACTACTTTGATGACTTCTCCGTTGAACAAGCGTACTCTGTCATCTAAGGCTCACGGCCAGACACAGAACACCGTTCGTAACGTAGACGACACCGGTAAGATCCGTCAAAGCATTGAGTTGTTTGATAGTGATTTTGGTACTCTTCAAATCGTACCTAACTACATTATGGGCCTAGCTCACAACACTGGTGCAGATAATACTACTAACTCAGCTAACTTCTGTGCGTTAGTGTATGATCCCTCAATGTTCAAGATTGCTACTTTGCGTCCACTCCAGGAAACTGAAGTTGGTCAGCAAGGCGATAGCACTGTTGGTCAGATCGTGGAAGAGTGTACTCTTGCAGTAAGCAACCCTAAGGGTTGTGGTATGATCGTAGGTCTGGGTGGTTCATAAACCCTAGTACCTTTGGGGCTCCCTTCTGGGGGCCCCTTCTTTTTACCTATGGAGGATAAATGGATAAGTTTTCAGGAATGCAACTTGATAGAAACGACAGTAACTTAACAGTTAATCAAGATGTAAGCGAATACATTAAGTACGCTAAAGAGTCCCGTGAGGCTCAACTCAGAGGCGATGCCTCTCACTACAGGTCATTTGCTATCATACCCGATATCGTAGCTATTGACATATTAACTAAGCATGGTCTCAATCTCCTTGAAGAAGGGTTTATGGGTAACCCCGCTGATGTTGCTAAACTTAAAAGAATAATTAAATCAGAGTACCCAGACCTGTTAACCTCTAACATCTCAAGGGCTCGTGGTTAAAACAGGAGACACATATGTCAACGCCATTATACGATGCTATGGTTGCTAAAGTAAGATCATGGGTTAATAGAGACGAGAACGTTCTGACCGATAGCCTAGTGAATAACTTTTTAGATTACTCAGCAGATTACTGCTATAGGCATTTACGAATCCCACCACTAGAGCATACGTTTGTTTACAACGCTATTACTAGCGAGACAGAAGGTGAAGATTCTATCTTAATGCCTTCAGACCTTTCTGAGTTAATTCAGTTTAGCAAGGTAAACAATCAAAGCGAACGTACAGTTTTTAATGAAAGGCTTTCTTTGTTTGCTATGCAAGATAAAGACATGGCTAAGCTTAATAACAACTTTGCTCGTAAAGGTAGAGCTTTAGTGTTTGAACCAAAAGCTGAGATAGGCGATCGGTTTGAAATATACTACTATCGTAGGCTAGCAGATCTTGATGCAACTTACATTGTAAACCAAGCTAATATTAATGCAGGCTTAGCTACTCCAAATGGGATTCCGGGCGCTGGGAGTGTAGAGTTTCCAACAGGAAGTAACCTTTACTACACAGGCACTGAAGTTCCCAACTGGCTACGTGATGACCACGAGCGTATGTTGCTATGGGGTGCAATCGCACATGCATTAGATTATATTGGTGAAGACGAAAGAGCCTTAAAGTTCTTTGATAAGCAAAAGGCAGCTATTGCTGAGCTTAACTTAGAAGAAACTAAACGAAAAGTTAATGGTGGTTCTATGGTAGCTACTTATTCTAACATAGCTCAATTCTAAGGAGAGCATAAATGACTATAGATTATATACCCGGGACTACCTCTAATTTAGTAGGTGACCCATCAGAAGGTGGGGCATTCAGCTCCGGTAATAAACAAGAGCTTTCAGGCGCTAACACTGCAGCCGCTAACGCTTCTACTTCAGCCACTGCTGCCTTTGCTTCTGCAACTGCTGCAAATCTTTCTAAAGAGTCTGCAGCCTCTAGTGAAAGTAACGCACAGTCTTACAAAACTTTAGCTGAAACTGCAGCAACCACTGCAACAACTAAAGCTAGCGAAGCATCTACTTCTGCTACAAACGCTGCTGCATCTTACGATTCTTTTGATGACAGGTACCTTGGAGCTAAAAACTCGGCACCTTCTGCGGATAATGATGGCAATGCTTTAATAGTAGGTGCTTTGTATTTTAACACAACTTCCAATACTATGAATGTATGGAATGGCAGTGCATGGGCTATCGCTGCTGTTGATGGCTCTACTATATTACTTAAAGCCCAAAACCTTGCAGACCTCCCTAGCGTAAGCACTGCACGTACTAACCTTGGGTTAGGTACTATGGCATTGGAGACTGCTACAGACTATGCAACATTAGCAGGTGCAACCTTTACTGGTGACGTAACAGCTCCAGAGTTTATTGGTGTGCTACAAGGTGAGACTGTTTTTAAAGCTAAAGCAGGAGAAGCCTTGAGTAAAGGCGATGCTGTGTATGTTTCTGGTATTAGCGGTAACACCCCAGTAGTAAGTAAAGCAGATGCTAATGGTGCAAGCACTTTCCCTGCCTTTGGACTAGCCGCTGCAACTACATCTAACAATGGTACTCTTGATGTAATTACTGCAGGTCAGCTTAAGAACTTTGACACTTCAGGGTTTAGCCTCGGAGATACATTGTACCTCAGCACAACTCCCGGAGTCCTTACAGCTACCCCACCCACAGGTGAAGGTTCTGTCATTCAGAACATGGGTAAGGTTGAACGAGAACATGCAAGCGTAGGTTCTATTCTTGTAGTGGGTGCAGGTCGTACTGCTGCTACTCCAAACCTTAATGACGGTAATGTTTTTATTGGCAACAGTTCAAACAAAGCTGTTACTGGTTCTTTCAATACCCTTGCAGATGCTCGAATCGCAAATAATATTATAGACGAAGATAGCTTTAGTACTAACAGTGCTACTCGTGCTCCTTCTCAACAATCTGTAAAACAATACGTAGCTGATCAAACCGCTAATATTAATGCTCCCACTATCAATACTCCAGATATTAACGGTGGTACTATTGATGGTGCAGTTATCGGTGAAGCTACTCCTGCAGCGGGAACGTTTACAGCTGTAACTGCTAACAACCTAAAAGCCAGCAGCAGTGCGCCATACCTTTACTCTCTTGATACTGATGTAGCTGATTCTGAGTTGAGAGTTGGGTGTTTTGGAGTAGGCGTTGCTTATCGTGCAAGAGGCGGGACAAGTGATTTTGGCGCACACCAATTCACTAGATTTAATGGAACTGATACTCACACAGTTTTAAGCAC
>Ga0208148_1000993_pt1 | contig 10543 bp, 6 predicted proteins | sample DEB08_DNA_16_FD_184525 | JGI IMG/M metagenome (GOLD analysis project Ga0208148, IMG submission 184525) | Aqueous microbial communities from the Delaware River and Bay under freshwater to marine salinity gradient to study organic matter... | ecosystem: Environmental > Aquatic > Marine > Coastal ...
GCAGTGCCATAATACAGGTGGTACTCAGTTAGGCGCGCATGATAGGGTCAACATAGTGATCTGTCAAAGAAAATTCGCCTAGAAACCTGAGTAGAATACGTCCCATGAGCAACCTTATCCTCGCCTCATCGTCCTCCTACCGAAAATCTTTGCTGCAACGCCTAAACATAGAGTTTAGCTGCAGTTCTCCAGATGTAGATGAGTCGGCACTGGCCGGCGAGTCTGCAGCGGCATTAGCCGAGCGTCTGGCCCTAGAAAAAGCGCAGGCAATCGCCAATCAATTTCCCAATGCGGTGGTGATCGGCGCAGACCAGGTCGCCGAGCTCAATGGCACAATACTGGGCAAGCCGGGAAACCACCATCAAGCTGTGACACAGCTTACTGCTCAATCAGGTCAGCGCGTGCTCTTTCATAGCGGGATCGCCATTGTTCGACTTCAGGCCGATGGTGAGATGCAACAGTATTCATTGATTAACACCACCGAAGTTACCTTTAGGCCACTGAGCCAAAGACAGATAGAGCAGTATCTCGTAACCGAGCAGCCCTATGACTGTGCGGGGAGTTTTAAAGCAGAGGGATTGGGAATAAGCCTGTTCACGGCAATTAATAGTAACGACCCGACCTCATTAATTGGTCTGCCTTTGATCGATCTATGCTCGGTGTTACCGCAATTCTCTATCAGCATATAATAGACTTTACTTGATTAAAATAGGCTAAGTTATTGATTATAAATGATTATGTATATCTGAAAACCGATCTAGGCAAGCGATAATATTAAAGGCATCAAGCCTTTCTGCCTCATGAGCCCCGTAGCTCACGCCTATGCGGGGAACCCCAGCATTAACGGCCATCTCCATATCAAACTCAGTATCACCCACCATAATTGCCTGTTCTGGTGCTACATTGTGCAGAGCCAGTAACTCTTGCAACATTAACGGGTGTGGCTTTGAGCGAGTTTCGTCGGCACAGCGCGAACTGTGAAAGAAATCTTGAAGACCTGTCGCATGAAGTACGCGATCCAAACCCGCGCGGCTTTTTCCTGTAGCGACGGCCAGCAAGTAATTCTGCTCCCGCAACTGTTCCAGCGTGTCCATGACACTCGGAAAGAAATCACAGGGCTTGTGATCCTGAGTGCGGTAATGGGTCGAATAAGTTTCACTAAAGGCCGCAACCATCTCAGTCGGTGCCTGAGGAAATAGCTGGGCAATGGCCTCTTGCAGCCCAAGCCCAATAATCTCTTTAGCGGCATTAAAGTCCGGCACAGGCAGATCATGATCCTTTGCCGCCAGCTGAATACAGGTCGAAATTCGGGCTACAGAGTCTGAAACAGTGCCGTCCCAATCAAAAATTATTAACTTTACTGTCATAGGTTTTTAAGTATCGGCTGGAGGTCTTTTGGCAGAGGCGCTTCCACGTCCACCCAGTCCCCAGATAGCGGATGACGGAAACGTAGATTGCTGGCATGGAGAAACATGCGCTTTAAACCAGAATCTTTCAGGCTCTCATTAAAGTGGGTATCGCCATACTTTGGGTCGCCGGCAACGGGCTGCCCAGAAAACTGGCAGTGCACACGAATCTGATGGGTCCTACCGGTTTCTAATGTGACTTCTAATAAGGTAGCTTCTTTAAAACGCTGGCTAATCTTAAAGTGAGTGACTGAGGCTTTGCCTTCGACATCCACCCGCACAATACGCTCACCAGAAGATACCTGGTTTTTAAGCAGCGGTGCATTAATCGTAGATTTACCTTTGGGCCACTGGCCTTTCACCAACGCCAGATAACGCTTATCAATCTGATTGCGCTGCATTGCCTGCTGTAGCTCTAACAGCACGGAACGCTTCTTGGCCAGCATTAAGCAGCCTGAAGTATCGCGATCAAGCCTGTGCACCAACTCCAAAAAGCGCGCATCGGGACGCTCAGCGCGCAAGGCTTCGATAGCGCCCAGGGAAATACCACTGCCACCGTGAACCGCTAATCCTGCAGGCTTATTAATTATAAGTAGGCCTTCATCTTCGAAGAGGATGTTTTCTGCCAGATAACGCCTCAACTGCTGACCAGGAACGGCTGGGTCCCCACGCTGAGCGACGCGAATTGGCGCAATGCGGATAATGTCCCCATCTTTAACGCGGGTATCCGGCTTAACCCGCCCTTTATTAATGCGTACTTCGCCTTTGCGCAACAGATTATAGATACGAGACTTGGGCACACCTTTAAGGTGTCGGATAAGGAAATTATCCAAACGCTGGCCAGCATGTTCTGGACCAACATCAACAAAGGACACCTTATCAAAGGGTGATTGGGATTCTGGCTTAGATTCTGATTCAGACAAGATTAGGCAACTGAGGTTGGTTGAAACGCGCCATTGTAACCATGCGCAGCGGATTCACCCAACTAAATAATTGTAGACAGGCATAATTGTTGTTATATTGCACCGCGCGTTCCCCTAGGTAACCATCATACTAACAATGATACCCTTCGGTAGAACCGGGCCCAGGTTAGAATATGGGTAAAGAATACAGAGTATCTGCCAGTCAAAAGTAGCAGGTATTCAACAATAGCTGAGTGAGCTCAGCCAGTGAAAGACAAGATTAGAAACAGGTTATAGCTAACCCCTGCCGTAAGCCAAGATGCCAAATTATGATAAGCAGCCTTGCCGAAACGTTGAATTACATTGGTTAGCGCCAAACAAAAGAATTTATTGATACTGTTGTAAGCGCCTAAATCGAAACTTAAGATTTTAGCAGCGTAGAGTTGAACTAACTTAGAGAACTTTCCCCAGTACGCTGGGAGATCTAGGCAGATATCCTCAAATAACAGTGTCGTTGTTACTGTAGATACGCTTATTAATTGCCCAAAAACCCTCCGTTTAAAGGCAGCCAGACTCTAAGTATTAGTGTTTTTTGGTATTGGTATCGCGCGTTACCTTTTGTTTTACCTCCCCTTCTATCCCCTATTCTCTTCACTGACGCTCGCTCCACACAACGAGTAAAAGGTGAATTATGAAACGCATGTTAATTAACGCATCGCACACAGAAGAAGTGCGAGTAGCAATGGTCGATGGCCAACGGTTGTACGATTTAGATATCGAAAACAGAACCAGAGAACAAAAGAAATCAAATATCTATAAGGGTAAAATTACTCGAGTAGAGCCTAGCCTAGAAGCAGCTTTTGTTGATTACGGTGCTGACCGTCACGGCTTTTTACCCCTAAAAGAAATCTCTCGCGAGTACTTCAAAAAAGGCGCTTCATCTGAAGGCGGTCGAGTTCGTATTCAAGATGCTATTAAAGAAGGCCAAGAAGTCCTGGTTCAGGTAGAGAAAGAAGAGCGCGGCTCTAAAGGCGCTGCACTGACTACCCTAATGAGCCTGGCGGGTCGTTACCTGGTACTGATGCCAAATAACCCACGTGCCGGCGGTATCTCACGACGCATTGAAGGCGATGAGCGTGCGGATCTCCGTGAAGCCATGCGCGGTTTGGATATTCCCGAAGGCATGGGCGCCATTGTTCGCACCGCGGGCATTGGTCGTGCTACTGAAGAACTTCAGTGGGATCTGGATTACCTACTGCAACTTTGGAATACCATTACCGAAGAAGCTGAGGGCGCTAAAGCGCCCCATTTCCTGTTCCAAGAAAGCAATGTTATTGTTCGCGCTATTCGCGATTACCTTCGCCAAGACGTCGGTGAAGTTATTGTTGACGGCGAAGAGGCCTATGCATTGGCAGCAGCCTTTATTGGCACTGTAATGCCAGACTTCACCAGCAAGGTAAAATTCTACCAAGAAGAGATTCCACTTTTTAATCGCTACCAGATTGAAAACCAAATTGAGACCGCGTTCTGTCGTGAAGTAAGCCTACCCTCAGGTGGCTCTATCGTTATCGATATTACAGAAGCCATGGTTTCTATTGATATTAACTCGGCTCGTGCCACCAAAGGCGGCGATATCGAGGAAACAGCATTCAACACCAACAAAGAAGCGGCAGAAGAAATTGCTCGCCAGTTGCGCTTGCGCGATGTCGGCGGCCTGATCGTTATCGACTTTATTGATATGTTGAATAGCCGTCACCAGAAAGAAGTCGAAAACAAAATGCGTGATGCACTGGCTGTAGATCGCGCCCGAGTTCAAGTGGGTCGCATCTCACGCTTTGGCCTGTTAGAAATGTCACGCCAGCGTCTGCGCCCTTCTCTTGAAGAAACCATGTCGAAGATATGTCCCCGCTGTAAAGGCCAGGGCACTATCCGTGGTACTCGTTCATTAGCACTCTCTATATTGCGGTTAGTTGAAGAAGAAGCTCAGAAAGAATTTAGCCGCGAGATTCGCGCTATTGTTCCCGTTCCTGTTGCTACTTTTTTGCTCAATGAAAAGCGTAAAGAAATTTCCGATATTGAAACACGCAACAAAATCCAGGTTACGGTTCTTCCCAATACAGAAATGGAAACGCCACACTTTGAAGTTGTGCGTATCCGTACTCAGGACGAAGATAGCTCTGAGTTCAGTTACAAAATGGCACACGAGCTAAGTAAGCCTGATACCGAAATTGTGACAGAAACCTCTGCCGCTGCACAGACATTGCCACAGCCGTCCGTAAAGATGCTGGTCCCTTCAACCCCTGCACCTACCATGGTCAAGGCCGAGCCAGTTGCTGTTAAGGCACCAGGTCTGGTTAAACGCCTGTGGGATAGCATGTTTGGCGGAACCGAGACTAAAGAGGAAGAAGAAAAGCCTAAAACTCAGGGTCGCAATTCGCGCAACAATCAAAACCGTAGTCGTGGTGGTCAGAATAACCGTGGGCGCAACAATAACCGTGGTCGCTCCAACAACCGCAATGCTGATTCTCGCAATGAAAACACCCGAACTGAGGGCAATCGTTCAGAAAATCCGCGTACTGAAAACAAGCGTCAAGATGGCGAGCAAAAGACTGAAGCCCGTGATAATGACAACCGTCGCGGTAATAACAATAACCGTCGCAACAATAACAACCGCAATAAGGATCAGGTTAAGACCGATTCTGCCCCGGTAGAAGTAAAAACTGATGCGCCACAGAAGTCAGGGGCTGCAACTACACCAGCAGATCAACTGCAGCGTCGTCCCGATGACAAACGTCGTGGACCCCGTCGCCGTCGTCAGCGCACGGATGTTTCTAAAGAGATGATTGATCAAACTGCAACTATTGCAGGCACAGTCAATACTCAGAATGTACCGGCGCCAACACCGCCAGTATCTAAAGCAACCACAGCTCCTGCAGTTGCACCAGCAGTTGCGCCAGTAGCTACACCCACTGCGGCGCCTACTACTAGCACCGCAGCAGATGCAACCGCTGAAAAGCCTGCACGTCCAAAGCGTAAAGCAGCCCCTAGAAAGCCTAGAGTAGCCAAAGATGCTGGAAGCGATGCAGCAGCTGCCACGCAAGCACCAGCAGCTAAAGCTGATGCAGGCCCTAATGACGCATCTGTTACGGCACCTGCTGCTGTCAGTGCGCCAGATCAAAAGCCAGACGCTAATGATGAAGCCAAGGCCAAAAAGCCCGCTCGCCCAAGACGCAAAGCCAGCCCCAAGCCTAAGACTGAATCAGCCGACACAGCAACGGCAGCAAGCGAAGGTCCTCGCGCGAGTAATGATCCGCGTAAAAAGCCCAAGCCAGTCAGCAAAGTTGAGATAAGCACCGAGCGTCCACCAGCAGCCAAGCCAGCGCCTGCAAAAGCAAGCGAGCCTGTTGCAGCAGCACCAGTGGCGAAAGCGGCCGACGCAGCACCTAGAGCCTCAAATGATCCGCGTAAGAAGCGTAACGCAGAGAAAGCCCAGGCTAAATCAACGCCAAATGAAGCTCCAGCAGCCTCTGCCAATAAGGAATCTGCCGAAAAAGCCCCAAAGGCGTAATTGTTACTTGTCAGTGAATAAAGGCGCTGTATAATCAGCGCCTTGAAACGGTGGGATGGCAGAGCGGTTGAATGCACCAGTCTTGAAAACTGGCTTAGGTTAATAGCCTAACTAGGGTTCGAATCCCTATCCCACCGCCATACAATAAAAGGCCCCTTTCTAAGGGGCCTTTTTTGTGTGCGGTGGGATAGGGTGAGAGCCCTAGCGGGTCCGACTAAATGCGACAGCATTTTGCGCGCCAAAAGCAATTCGCAGAACCGTTTAGTGGACTTTAGTCTGTTAAACGTCACTTCCTTTTTACCCTGCAGCAATAACCAACCTGATAATGACCGCTAGAGTAGCCTTAGATCCCTTGGCCGTTCGACTGAAAGCATATCTAAGGGATTTGGACGATATACTGGTCCATATCGACCCATTAGTCCGAAAAAGGACTCCAACCTAGGTATTGCCGAATAAAATACAACGCCTAACGCAACCTGATCAAAACGCGTTACAGATCATAATGTGGCCGTAATAGGTTCAGATCATCCTGCTCAATTGTGCTTTTCTCCTCCTACTCATGCTTAGTCTATACTCAAATATAAGAACCAAAAAAGGTTCTACCAATACCATAACAATAATTAGGCTAAATCATATAGTCAGGAAACCTCAAAGACGTTAAAAGCTTCTAACTGTTTTCGTAAAGAGCAGTCGCTTCGTATGACTTGGGGGGTCCATTAGGTATCTTAATCAGACCAGAAAAGGAGGTTGGTCATGAAGGCTCCACTGCCAGACAATGAGGCAAACAGGCTAAAAACCCTATACAGTATGGATCTATTGGATACGGAGGCTGAACCGGAATTTGACGAATTGACGGCACTGGCGGCACAGATATGTAACATGCCAGTTGCCCTAATATCTCTGGTTGACCACAAGCGCCAGTGGTTTAAATCCAAAGTAGGACTTGATATTGATGAGACGAGCAGAGACATTGCATTTTGTGCCCACAGTATTTTGACACCCGACCAGATCATGGAAATCCCGGATGCACGTCTTGATAATCGCTTTAAAGATAATCCACTGGTTACCGAAACGCCCAAATTCCGTTTTTATGCAGGTATTCCGTTAGTCGCGTCTAATGGGTATGCGCTTGGCACGCTCTGTGTTCTTGACTACAAACCCGGCAAATTAAATGACGCCCAAAAAGTTGCCCTCGAGGCTGTCCGCCTCCTTATTATTCGTCATATTGAGCTGCGCTATAGCTTCGACTCTATTAGAAACTTAGGCCAAAAGTTATCCGATAAAAATGATCTGTTTGAATTAGAGGCTGAGGGCGACGCTATCACTCTTCAGCAGGAGATGAGCTCGCGGATAGAAGCCGAAATACTATCTCGGCTGATTCTAGATGTCTCACTAGATGCCGTTATAACGATCGATAGTGATGGCAAGGTCACTTACTGGAATCCAAAAGCTGTGGAAATCTTTGGATATTCTTCAGACTATGTGCTGGGCAAGCGACTTCTTGACTTGATTTTTGACCCTAGCACCATCGATTCTTTTGATACGCTCTTAACCCGGTTTTCTGGCAGTAATATAAAAGAAGTAAAGCCAGAAAGATTTGAATTTGAAGCACTGACTGCAGCGGGCAAATCTGTTCAGGTCGAGGTGTCTGCCACTGTTTTGAGACGCTATGGAGAAATTGTTATTGTCGGATTCTTACGGGATCTGACTGAAGTCAATAAAACAACCGAGGAATTAAGAATTTCGGCGATTACCTTTAATAGTCAGGAAGCTATGATAATTGCCGATGAAGAAATGAATATTCTGCGTGTTAATGAGGCCTTTACCGATATTACTGGCTATAGCTCCGACGAGGTAGTCGGAAGTACGCCACGGTTTTTTAATCCGGATAACGTCAATAATGAATACTATCGTTCCATCTGGAAATCTTTTGATACCAATGATGGCTGGGAGGGTGAGCTATGGGATACGCGAAAAAATGGTGAGGTGGTTCCTCTAAAAGTTGTAATTACCGTTATTAGAGGCCTAGAGAAGCAGGTTAAAAATTATGTTTTAGGGGTTTCTGACATCACAAGGACTAAAAAAGATGCTGAGGAAATATTTAGACTAGCATTCTATGATCCGTTGACGGGCCTGCCCAATCGTCGCATGCTAATGGATAGGCTACATCAAGCTATAACGATCACTGGGCGTAAGAGAGAAAAAGCCGCAGTTTTATTTGTTGATATCGATCACTTTAAAGACCTTAACGACAATCTTGGTCATGACTTTGGGGACATGTTATTACAACAGACTGCCCAGAGACTTAAGCTTAGCCTGCGTTCAGACGACATTGTCGCACGGATTGGCGGCGATGAATTTGTCATCATTCTGCAGCATCTAGGTGAGGATGGTTTGGAAGCACCACAGCAGACTAGAGCCGTGGCTGCCAAAATATTATCAGCACTTAAGGAGCCTTATATTTTAAAGGGACATGAGTGTTTTAGCAGCGCTAGCATTGGGGCTACCCTTTTTGATAGCCACAAGGTGGACATTGACGATCTTATTAAGCAAGCAGATATAGCTATGTATCAGGCAAAGCAAAGCGGACGCAACAGGCTGAAGTTTTTTGATCCTAAGATGCAGGAGAATATTACTCAGCGTGCCAAGATGGAAAATGCATTGCACAATGCACTCGAAAAAAACCAGTTTCAATTGTATTACCAGCTTCAGGTGGATCATAAAAATGTTCCCTCAGGGGCTGAAGCATTGCTTCGCTGGAAACACCCCACACTCGGCATTGTATCACCACAAGATTTCATTCCACTGGCCGAGAAATCAGGGTTAATTATTTCCATAGGGTTATGGGTTCTAAAGACTGCCTGCCATCAGATCAAAGCGTGGCAGAAAAACCCAAAGACCTCAGGGTTAACGGTTGCGATTAATATTAGTCCACGACAGTTTTATCAGACCAACTTCGTGGCCGAAATATCAGAGTCATTGGATGAGACTGGGATTGATTCTGGATTGCTTAAATTAGAACTTACTGAGGGGCTTGTTTTAGATGATGTTGAAAGCGCTATTACTAAAATGAACGCGCTTAAAGCTATGGGGATAGAGCTTTCACTGGACGATTTTGGTACGGGTTATTCCTCATTGGCATATTTAACAAAATTACCATTGTCACAGCTGAAAATAGATCGGTCGTTTGTCAGCAATCTTGGTCATAACGCGAGGCCGGCTATCATTGTCAAGACCATTATCGCCATGTCAAAAAATCTAAGCTTGGAGGTGGTTGCAGAGGGGGTTGAGACAAAAGCACAATTCGATTTTCTTGAGCCACTCGGGTGCGAATTTTATCAAGGCTATTTGTTCAGTAAACCCCTGCCCGCGATGGAGTTTGAAGAGTCATTATCTTAGCCTTTTGATCTAGGCGCCCTAGATTAGATTACCTGTTTTTTTTCTACATAATTATTGTTTTAAAAAAAGGCTGCCGAAGCAGCCTTTTTTTTGTTACTACACCTGTTATTAACTGGCCAAGCGCTTGATTGAGTAAAGATCAAAGCTAGCGTTCTGGCAGTCATAAGTCGCATCAGAAAGCTCACGTGCCGCATTGCCCTCTAGCATCCAAGCAGCCAGATCAGCCGCTTGTTCTTCAGCGCTGGCCCAGAAATCCGCTCTTACAAACTGATATGCTTGCATAGAACCGCCGGCAGTAGCCGGATCAAAGGTAGGAATCTGAAGATAGGACATATAGTTTGTGCCACGGCCTGCAGCTCGCTGATCTGTCATCCAGCCGCCAAGAGCAGTCTGTGCAAGCGCGCCATCTTCCGGAGTCTTGCCTTCTTTGAACGAACAAAAATTATAAGACGCTTGGAACAGGTTAGCAGGGTCCCATTGTTGCATTGGGGCTACCAGAGGCGTTGTTTCAAAAAGGAACGTTTTCTCAGGATTACAGACCATGGTGCTATCAAACTTTTCGCCAAAGGCTTCCGCTTGATTTTCCGCCCAGTCTGCCCAACCAGCATCACGAGCTTCTACAGAAGACCAGATATTAGCCCACATACCATCATATAGTTCAGATTCTACCTGGGGAACAATGGAGAATGCACCAGCTACGGGCGTAGCAGATTGGTCATTGATTTCATTCCAAGCCGCTGTTAGCTGAGCATAGTTCTCGCGGCTAAAGTCAGCACCACCGTCACAATACATATACTCGACAAACATTGATGCTGGAGCAGCGGGTTGCGCTACAACAACGGCGATGTCCGCTTCAGCCACTACTTCAACGGCTACATCTGCACTTTTATCGGCACAGCCAGCGAGTAAAGCCGCTGATACTGCTAATCCTGTTAGTAATTTCATTCTCAATACCCCTCAATAGTAATTATTAGTTTTATATTCATTTGCGCGGCGGCAATGATGCTCAGCTTAAATCTAACCCGACTATGCGCAATCGAATACTTGTGTGCAGTTATACAGGCTTAGGTCCGTTTAATCAAAATAACTCATCTATAATTATGTCCATTAAGCCGCGCTTTTACGGTTCTACTAGTATTGAATCTATAAGCTTTTAGCTATAATACTCCCGCCTCCCCTTGGTGAAATTGGATATCACGCTAGCCTCCTAAGCTTGAATTTCAGGTTCGACTCCTGAAGGGGAGACCATTACAATCCCCGCCATGAAT
>Ga0208148_1000995_pt1 | contig 10537 bp, 12 predicted proteins | sample DEB08_DNA_16_FD_184525 | JGI IMG/M metagenome (GOLD analysis project Ga0208148, IMG submission 184525) | Aqueous microbial communities from the Delaware River and Bay under freshwater to marine salinity gradient to study organic matter... | ecosystem: Environmental > Aquatic > Marine > Coastal ...
GTTACTTACAGGGTTACTAAAAGTTGTTGCTACCCTTCTATTGCGCCCTAATATCACGCCCAAAGGAGTAAGCAGGGAATCTGTGGATTTGGGTATCGAGTGTTGCTTGCACCTAAGGATTAGTAAATTATCCTACGCTAAGTAACTATAAACGGCAGAAAGTTGCCCATTTGCTGCCATTGGTTAAATTGGCAAAAGGCAAGACACGGCCCCTAGCTTGTTTGAGGTACCTCTAATTGAATTTTTCTGGATTGCCTTTGAGCTTTATAAATATTTGGATCGCCACTCAACATTAATGGGATTTACGATCTGAGGAAATGCAACGTGTAGAGGTAGGTCCGTGTAACTAGGTGTTCCATTTAGTCTGGGGTTTAATGTGACTAGTCCGTCTGATTGGATTCTAATTTTTCCTCCATCGAACAAGCGATGAATATCAACTCTCATGCAAAAACCATTTTCAGGGTCGTCTGAACCACCGTGGCTGACGGGAATTATGTGTGCAGCCTCAATAACTTCTGGAGTTGATTCTCCGGTAAGAATGCAACGGCCATTCCCTTGGGATAATACTTGTCGCCTAAATCTAGCTTGGTTTGGTCTATGGACGATGCTACTTGTAGTTCTAGTTCTCTCTATTAGCGAAGGTAAATTGGATGCGGCCGCCCTCACTATTTCGTCTTCAGTGATCTCTGTATTTTCAAAAAATGTTTCACCTAAATTTATGTCTAGTTCTACGTTTAGAAGATTGTCTAAATAAAAACGTTGATCGTTATTTGTTGTTTCAGCGCCAACTCTACATATTTCAAAATTCTCTAAAAATAACAAAAACTCTCTTGCAAGTCGGCGGTCATTTGCTGCTGGAGCGCAATCTGGCCAATTAGAAATGTCGAGTGATTGATTTCGGTGTCGATAAATAGCGTTGCTGATACCCTCATCAGTTTCTTTATTGCCACTTAGAGGAATGACTATTTTAATCAACTCATCGGGCGTGAGATAGGCATGCGTTGAACCATAAGCAGTTCCGAGTTCAGTCATTACTTTTAGAATTAGCTCGAGTGGCTTAATTCTTAAATCGGCGTCGCGCCATTTTTCTAGTTCTGAGGTAGAGTAGGTTAATGGGTTAGGTAAAACAGTATTCCTAATCATTAATGATGCAAACTCATCATTTGTTATCGATCCATCTGCAACTCTTCTTCCGAGATTTGATAGTTGGATCTCACCCGGCTGATTTAGCAGTAGGCCGGTGCCGCGCCAATATTGACCTGAATTTCGGAAGAGGTTTCTATTGGGCTTGCGGGCTAGAGTAACGCTTGATCTTGTCTCTTTCTGGACTATCAATAACTCGTTATATAACTCATCTGAGCTATATGAGCTCCCTTGGTGTTTCTGGAGGGCGCGAAGCACGCCTAAGTATACGGGCGCTTTTAAAAGCCCTTCACTTGGCTGGACACTCAACCAGCGCCATTTATAGGAATCAAAAGGTTTTGTTACCACGTTAGCTAACTTGCTTTAGAGCTGTGCGGCGTTTTTCATTTTCGTTGAGCATTTCCCCGATTGCGAGCCCTAGCTTAGGTGGTACCGCGTTCGCTATTTGCCTGTATGCTGAACTCCTCGTTCCATGAAAGATGAAGTCATCAGGGAAAGACTGAACAGCAGCTAGTTCACGGGCCGACATTCTTCTGTGGTTTCCCGGGTGGTGCAAAACTACAACTCCTCCTTTATCATCTCCTCTTCCAGTGACAGTGGGTGCTGGTTTATCTGGGTCTATGTATCTATTCCCAATGTGTCCATTAAATTTAAGTTTGAACTTTGAGTAGTCATGATTTGGTATATCTGGGGCCTCTTCGGGTTCAGGTATGTGATTGAGGGCCTTACCAACGGTGATCCAAGCTTTCAAATTTTTGTCTAGACTCTTGCAATCAGGATCTTGGTGTGTAGGTTTTGGAGGGAAAAAGACAGGAAATCCGCACAAGTCCTTTCTGACACCAAGCATAACGAATCTCATCCTCTTTTGAGGCGCTCCATAGTCAGCAGAATTTAGTACTTTCCATTGTATTTCATATCCTACGTCAGAGAACTCTTGAATGATGTTTTGAAGTATTTGACCCTTGCCAAGAGAAATTAACCCCTTTACATTTTCGGCAATAAAATACTTAGGTTGTTTGTCTGAGACTACTCGCACCATTTCTCGATAAAGTTTGTTTCTTTCATCTTTAACAGTTCTACCCCAATTCGCTACGGAAAAGCCTTGGCATGGGAAGCCACCAACAACAACATCGCAATCTGGAATTTCATTGGACGGTATAGCCGCGATGTCTCGCGTATCTACATGGTTTCCAATGTTGTTTTTATAGGTCGCTACGGCATCTTCAAAAATATCATTTGCCCAAATAACTTCATGGCCAGCACCTATTAGTCCTAAGTCGAGTCCGCCAGCGCCACTAAAAAGAGAAACTGTTTTCATGATTTATTTATCTCAATTGGTTAACATATCGCCAAGAGCTTTTCCGAAATTCACCGGCACAGCATTTCCAACCTGACGATAGCATGAGTTCATACTACCAATAAATTCAAAGCTATTCGGGAATGTTTGTATGATGGCTTGTTCACGAATAGACATTCTGCGGTGATTTTCAGGGTGTTGAATTGCACAAACTCCGCCCTTGCCATTGCCTCGAGCTAAAATAGTAGGGGATGGTTTAGTTGGGTCGGTAGTCCTGTGGCCAGTAAAGTTCCTATTAGTTACCTTATATTTTGAACATATGTGGTTTATTAGCGTGTGTTTATCGGCCGGCTCGGGAATGTCAGCCAACGCTTGGCCGATAGAAACCCATTTCGGTAGACCGTTATTTCCTTTTAAATCGTGAGTTGGTGAAGGAAAGGTATAGTCCAAATCTGCTGATTGATCTTTTCTTGTTCCAGCGATTATTACTCTTTGCCTAGTCTGAGGAACACCGAAATTTGCAGTATTGAATAACTGTTTTTCTACTCTATAGCCAGCTTCGGAAAAGTCACGTTCAATTTTCTTGATAGCCTCCCCTTTTGCTAAGCTTAAAATGCCTTTCACATTTTCAGCAAGAAAATACTTTGGCTTCTTTTCTCTCACGACTCTGAGGAACTCTAGATATAATCTGTTTCGCTCATCATCTTCAAACCGAAGCCTATTGGCAAGTGAAAAGCCCTGACATGGGAAGCCACCAACCACCACATCGCCTGTTGGAATACTAGAAGAGTCAATGTCTTGAATTGGGCCAAGGACAATTTCTGCTCCAAAGTTATGTTTGTAGGTTTCGATACAATCTTTGTCAAAGTCGTTTGCCCAAATAACATCATGGCCAGCCAATGTCAGCCCTAGGTCAAGTCCGCCGGCACCAGTAAAAAGTGAAACTATCTTCATTGATCTCAAATTATATTTATACGGTTATTAGTGATTTTTAGCATTGGTTTGTATTCTAATAGATGAAATTAAAGGGGGCAAAGCCTTTATCAAACAGGCCTTGAACGACCGCTTCGAGTACAGGCTGTGTAAAACTCAAAAACGGCCTTCTTATTCGATTTTTAAGAAAATCTAAAGCAGTTCTACATACTTGCATTACTTTGGTCGCTTCGACCAGCGGTGGCTAAATTCAGTTACCTTAAAGTGCCATTCTGACGCGCACTCTAAGCAGTTTTTAAAACCGAGTTTTTACACAGCCTGAGTATGTAACAGCCAAAGGGAAAATTCAATTGGACAATGTATTAAGTAGCTCTTGCTGCGACACCCATCACTAAATTGTTGGTTTTTTTATGCTTCTTTGCGGGGGTGTCTGGCTAATACTCTTTGCTAAACCCTCGTTTGATAATTTCATACTGAGCATCGTTCGACTTCTCAAGATCTTCGATACGATCTGCAAGAATCCAAAGTACATTTCTAATATCTTCAGGGCGCAAGTTCTCTATATTATCGTCGCTTGATATTGCGATAAGGGTAGATTTAAGCTGGCACAAATATCGGCCAATATCGTTTTGATGATTGTTAATCTTGTTTAGTGTGCATTTTTCCATGACGCTACACTTGCAATAGGCTATTAATTTCACCTACTAGGTTGTTGGGCTCGGGTAGCTTCCCTGCGTCTTGTTTTGATAAACCTAGTAAAAATAAGCCGAAAGGATATGTATAATCGGTAATAGTCATGCTGTTTAACCTCAGTAGTTAAATCGTTTGATTAGAGCCTTGTTGGTGTTGACGCACCTTCAAGGCTTGATTAAATGTACGCACATTTAATATATAAGTCAAACTTTATGTACGTACAATATATTGCGTGTACAATAGACTAATGACCGAAGAAGAATTAAAACGAATGGGGCGACCAAGAGTCGATAACCCTGCAAGTGCTAGACTACCAAGTATTCGCATAACCCCCGACAAGCTTGAAGCATACAAAGACGCTGCCGAAAAAAAGGATTTGAAGCTTTCGGATTGGGTTAGAGATGCGCTAGACAGAGAGCTTAATAACGGGTGAAAACATAGCGTTATTAATAGGCTTAGCTGCCGCAATTGGTTCAGCGATGGGATTTATGATCAGCTCTCTGATTCAAATACTTAGCAAAAAACAGTTAAAAGCGTAAAACTTTCAACTGCCTTCGTTTAAAAAAGTGGGGATTGCTTATTCTTAAATCTTAAAACTCTAGGGATTTACTACCCCCACCCCACCATATTATTATCTTAAATTTTAGAAAGCACTTCCTCTAATAACTCTTTCATGCCGTCCCTATTCACTGAAGAATTGCGTGGCAACTTCAGCCGTTCAAAAATTTCTCGCTGCCTTTGTGGTTGAACTTCGCCGTAGCTAGTAAAGGTGGTTAATACTTGATCGTGGCCTAGGTTTTGGCTCCAGCCTTTAAACTCTTCAGGTGTTTGGCATAAGCGCTCACCTAAGCCTACTAAGGTTTTCCGGAAACTATGCGGGTGAAAATAGTCTAGACCTGCTGATTCAAATGCTTGTTTAAATATGTTGCGTATAGGGCTAGCCGTTGACCAACAATCACGCATTAACCCGCTGGCTTCAAATTCTTGCTGGTCATTTTGTACCATCGCCGTTTTGGGAAACAATGGATCGTCATTGCCATACGTCAATTCAGTTTTAAGGTAGTTAACCCAATCAATAACAATACCGGTTATCTCGTTCCCCACTGGGAAAAAGTCCGATACAAAGGTTTTACTGAATTTGGTTTTGACCTCTCTGGCATCTTGAAACACTTGCGCAGCCATTAAATCAACATGCTTGATGCGCATTGACGCAATGGCCGAGTCTCGCGCCCCTGAAAGCAACGTAAAGGCTATCAGCGCTCGATTACGCCGTTGAATGGGTGTTGCATTAGCCATTGAATGAATAACGTGTTCAATCTGCTCTATAGTCGGTATAGGCCGTTGACGTTTAGCCGTAGCAATACGGGTGTCAGCCGAAGATGGATTGAAATATTCCATTTCTGAATAATTCAATTTTGATTTATAGCCCGCCTGCATACATAGCCATTGAAAAAACGTTTTAATATTTCGTAGTGTCGAGCTCATCGTTGCTTTGCTCAGCGGTTTACCCGTTTGTTGATTATTTTGCTTGGCTAAGTGCTTTTTAAAACCACGTGCCTGTTCATGGTGAAATTGCTTAAAATCTTTAAAATTCACATAAGTCTCAAAGCGGTTTATAGCCATAGCAACCGCATCGACGGTGGCCTCGCTTTGACCTTTGGCATCTTTAAGAAATACGATGTATTTACGCTTGATTCGTTCATTATTTGAATTGTGTTTCATTTGGTTTTAACCTCTGTATCTAGAGTCATGGTTTAAGGGGAATAGAGTCTTATTGGTTAAGTGTTATTGGTTCCTCTTATACTGACTTCAAAAAAGGCGCGTAATGCAACGGCCTTGTCTAAGGTGGAAAAACGATTGATGACTAATTCGCAACGCGAGCAAAGCGCGGTTAATTTTCCGCGTGTGGCTGTTTCTGGCACGTAATCGACCATATCGCCCATAGGCCGCCGAGGCGTTCGACATCTCACGCAATATATTTCGTTGACTTTGCACGGGCGTTTTTGACGTTGTTGCTTTGCCTTCAGAAAGTCTCGTAAATTACGCCCTAAAATCAGAGTGGGGTATTGGTTATCACAAACAGGTAAACCGCTTTTAATCCAATCACGAACCGTGTTTTTATGCACACTAAGCACTTCAGCGGCTTCACTTACGTAATAGCTTCGATGTATTTTTGCTTTGCTGGGGTTTATACGTTTTGGCATTATTCTTCCTCCCCCCTGCTTAATTCAAGCTGTTCTCTTAACCATCGTTGAATATCAGATTCAAGCCAACCAACGGCACGACCGCCAAGTGATATTGGTTTCGGGAACTCGCCCTTTTTAATGCGCAAATAGATTGTGCTGCGTGATAGACCAGTAACTTCCTTTACTGCGTATAATCGTTCAATTTTTAACTTGTGTGACATTTAGAACCTTATAGTTTCATTTCGGAAACCAGAAAATGCTTCAGCGATTTAGGCGTTAAAACACCATGCGCGACACAAGTAAAACAAGGTAGTTACCAATAAATTCAGTAGCTTAGGCTAGTTCTTGAAGATGAAAACTCCATATTCATCCTGGGCAAGGCTTTATTATTCCGTTAATTTTCAATAGATTAACGCTTTGAAATTCAGCGAAAAATTTCCGCTTAACTATATTCAAAGAAAGTAGATTTAGGGTGTCATATCTTTATAGATTGTTCTCGCGTTGCGATCTTGACTTATATCCAATTTCGCTATTTTCTTTGAAATCCACGTATTAGATTTAGTGGGGTTTTCCTTTTTCAACGAAATATAAGCGCTTTGCCAGCTTGCCCGCATTTCAAGGGTTTGAGCTTTACCAGCAGTTCGTTTATCTTGGTTAGGTTCGTATGACTTTTCACTTGTGGGCTTCATATTGACCATTTCATTAAGCCGGAATTGGTCAATTTTTAAGCCATCACCCTCAAAATAGAGCATTTCTGATAACGGCACCGCAACGCCGCTAATCATTAGTACCACTGGCTTAGTATGAATACTCACTTTTCGCCGCCCCTTGGTACCTTCTAGCCAGCCTAAGCGATATTCAGCACCTGAATTTAACGCCGCTATTTCGGTCTCAAAGCCGAGTAAGCTATGCACTATTTTGGCTAACTGATTCACACTAAATCGCCAGCGGCTCAATTGTTCAGGAGGTATTGAGATTCGCCCCATTTGCGATTGCATTTCAGGCACATCACAAATAATAAAAGAGCGTTTAACGCCTTTGGCTATTACTGACTCAATATCCATAAAGCAATTGTTTTCACAGCCAACGCATTCAAGCTGTTTGGCCGCAACAACTCTCTTTAGCAAGCCCAGTTTTATGAATTTGTCTTTGACACCATCAGGCCAAGCCATTGACTCGCGCCACCCTATATAGATCACGCCATCAGCGGCATCCAGTGCCTTGTGAAGCGACTCTAATATCGAATTCATACCCATAGCTTAACTCGGCTCTAAGCCTGAGCTAGCCAACATCTTGCGGATTTTCAAGTCGTTGCCGTCATAGCTTAAAGCGCATGAATTGGGGTATGAAATATTAAATCGTTGCTTTTGTCCACGGTTGTTGCCCACGGGTTCAAATACAACTAAAACACCAATTTGATCAACAATATAATCAGGCACTTTTAATTCACCCAATAAGTCAAAAACGGCTTGTGAGTTATCGGCATTATTTGCGTCAAGCGTCACACGTCGCAAACCGGTGCCTTGTTTCAATTTTAGTCTAAGGCGTGTAATCGATACTGTATCAATGCCCATATCTGGCGTGGTGGCAAATTCAAAATCTTTATCAGTAACGGGTTTTAAATCATACGTTCGTTTATCAATTTTACCGTCTTTAAGCGTGGGTAATTTGAGAATGGTTGTGGCAAATAACTTTTGAAGCTCTTTCACGGCTTTGGTGTTGCGGGGTGCGTAAATGTCGAGCGAGCCCTCTTCTTCACTGTATACAAAGATTATTTCAAACGCGGGGTGCCTTGCTCTCGTTTGTAACTTATCGCTAACCCATTCGACGCCCGATTGCGCGTAGTCTTCAGGGTAGGCAAAGAAATACTCTTTATTGTGCCGTCGGTAGGGTTCCACCTTGCAATTCTTACCGCGCCCCTCGGTTTTGCTGAAATAGGCGCTTATTCCATTTGCTAGCAGTTCAATATCGTTATCTTCTACGTGTGGTTCAGCATTAGGCAAATCATTACGCTTTTTCCAATACGAGTAAGAAACCTTATCCGCACGTAAAAACATACTCGCGCCTCGCCAGTATTCCTTTTTGTTTATAAACGCCCACATGGTTTTTGAGTGTAAGCCGTCTATTTCAGCAAGCTCAACGCTAAATTCTTCGTCTTGGTGAAATTCTGCTTCGTCATTGAGAGCTTGAATGCCGGCATCGCAAGCGAGAGCGTTAATGTCTTGAAAGTCCGCTTCGATTGCGCCTTGTTGATCTTCTTCCAGTTCATTGAACGCATCGAAAATAGCATCAACATCATTCTCTTTTAAGGTGTCGAGATCTAAAGTAACCGCTATTTTTTTACTTAGAAAGTATTCGGCTAATTGCTTATTCGGTACCTTCCGAAAAAACTGCTTGTGTGAATATTGCCCCGCCATTACATAATTCCTTTTGATTATATGATTAAAAACTATATTCGCCTAAATTTTTGAATCTCGCTATCAAGTTAATAATAAAAACGCTTAGTTTATAAGACCTATTCAGTTTTAGGGGAGGTTTTCTTGTGTAATTCTCGCTGATTATTCAGTCAAATATAAAAAGATAGCTCAGAACAAATAGCTGACAATTAAATGTCATTCAAACCCCTGCTGATTAATTTGTGAGATGAAAAATTGACTTCAACAACTTAGTTGCCAATGATTTTAAGCGTTTTAATGCCTGCAATACCCACCTTACCATTGGCCGCTTGCTCGATGTATTCGCTCCACCATGACATCATAGCTCGCCTTTGCTCTAGGTAGTCACTGCGGTTGTAGGCACGGCGCACCGCGTTTTTATCTATATGCGCTAAGGCGGCCTCAATAACATCGGGCGAAAATTGCTGTTCGTTCAATGCGGTTGAGCCAATGCTGCGAAAACCGTGGGCTGTTTGGCGGCCTTTGTACCCCATGCGAACTAAAGCACGATTTACGGTTTGTGAATTAGCGTGTTTACCTTGGCCTAACTGACTAGGGAATACATGGTCTAAATGGCCGCTTATTTGCCGCATATTTTCAAGAATATCGAGCGCTTGATCACTCAACGGTACAGTGTGGTCGCGCTTTTTCCCTTTCATTCTATGAACGGGTATATGCCAAAGCCGCTCTTTGAAGTCTATTTCATCCCAGCGAGTTCCGGCCAATTCAGCAGGTCGTAATAAGGTATGAAGACTCCACAACATTAAGTATCGCGTTGGGGTGTAAAGATTCGCAATTTTGATAGCCTGCAATAATTCGGGTAACTCTTTAGGCTGCAAAGCAGGTTGATGCACTGTTGTTCTTGTACCAAATGCAGCGGATATTTTAGTAAGCGGGTTATGCTCGACGACACCCGTATTAACAGCAAAGTTCATCACTTGGTTTAGTTTTATACGAACGCGGCTAAGGGTTTCACTCTTATTTTGTTTTTCTAATGGCCTAAGCATGTCAATCACCAACGGCGCGGTTATTTCTTTTAGCGGGTAGCCACCTAATTTAGGTAAGGCGTAAAGCTCCATATGCCTAATGGCTTTCTTAACGGTTGTTTCATCTTTGTCTTGTCGCCACACATTTAACCATTGTTCGTAGACATTTAGTAACGTAATTGAATGTTCTGCTGCCTTAGCCCGTTTCTCAGCATCACGGTGGCTTTTAGGGTCTATGTTTTGGCTTAGCAAGACTTTGGCGGCCTCTCGTTCTTTACGAGCGTTTGCAAGGCTTACGGTGGGATACATACCTAAACTGATTTTATTGCGTTTATCCGTGTATGGATGACGGTAATTAAAAAACCAAGTCTTACTTCCCCTCGGAGTCACCCGCAGCAACAAACCACCGCCATCGGTTAAGGTGTATTCCCTCTCCTTTGGTTTAGCGCGTTTTATCTCTGTATCGTTAAGTGGTGTGGTCGTTCTAGTCATTCAAAGTAACCCTAGCTTTACACCCTACCAGCTAGGGTTACTTTGAAGGTTACTATAAATCTTGGATATTACAAACCTTAATAGGATTACTACGGACACAAAAAAGCCGCAAACCCTTTAAGGTTGCGGCTTTGATGTACTTTGCTGAATGTTATCAGACTTAATAATGGTGTCCAGAGAGGGACTTGAACCTCATCTTTAAAGCTAATAATAGCAACGATCTTTAAAATATAACTTCAGATAGGGTTACTTACAGGGTTACTAAAAGTTGTTGCTACCCTTCTATTGCGCCCTAATATCACGCCCAAAGGAGTAAGCAGGGAATCTGTGGATTTGGGTATCGAGTGTTGCTTGCACCTAAGGATTAGTAAA
>Ga0208148_1001002_pt1 | contig 10523 bp, 7 predicted proteins | sample DEB08_DNA_16_FD_184525 | JGI IMG/M metagenome (GOLD analysis project Ga0208148, IMG submission 184525) | Aqueous microbial communities from the Delaware River and Bay under freshwater to marine salinity gradient to study organic matter... | ecosystem: Environmental > Aquatic > Marine > Coastal ...
GCGGTGGCATCAAAGGTAAAACAAACAAACTATCTGCTAACTACTGGAGCCGTAAGGCTTGGGACTGCTAAAACATAATGCCTGAATACCGCACATACGGAGCAAATGATGATAGGATCCTAGAGGACCTCGATATGGGGTACACTGGGTTTAATGACTACCTGCGTCCTGATCAACTAGATCGTGGTCTATTAGCTTCTAGTAAAAACGGTAGAATTGGTCTTAACGGTGAGTGGCAGGTTAGGCCAGGGATTGATTTAGTCAAGGCTCCCTTTGCTAGTGGTGACGAGGTCCTTAGACTTCCAACTACTTCCGAATTGGAAACAGTTCCTCCAGTTGTTGGCTTACTGCCAACTACAATTAGGTCCGCTTCTTTAACTAGTGACGTAGTTACTATTGTTATCGATGACCCAGCCGTTGAGCCAGGTCACGTGTTTATTACAGGGGACGAAATTACAGTCAGCGGTATTCCTTTTGGGGTAGATACAGATCCCAATGGGACCTTTGAACTTACTTCTGTAACAGATAATACTGGAACAATATCTCTTACGTATGCTTTAGTCGGGGCAGATGCAACATATACTTTGCCAGTAGTCCTTCCACAGGTCTTGGACTTTACGTTAAATGATGTAGGGGGTTCATCAGTTATTGGTTACAAGATGCTACTGGACCAAGGTCAAATAGCAGGAGTATACGCTAGTACTCCTTACAGCAACCCAGGGGATTCGGCAAGTCAGTGGGTTATACTTGGCTCCAATGTAAGCGCACTGGCAATTAACCTAGCGGATCCTACCATTACGTACGACCTTCCATATCAGTCAGGAGAAACGGCTCCGCCGTTTTCAGATATGATGCAAGCCTTTAACAAGGTGTTCTTATTCCGTGATGGTCAGACTGCTCTGGAATGGGACGGCAGCTTTGCTGATGTTAATTTAACAGATCTTAATTTAGATAAGACATATATTATTACTAGCTTGGGCGACACGACTCAAGAGCAGTGGAACACAATTGCTGGAACCACGGAAGTAACCTATGAGGTTAATGATGTTATTACAATTGATACTATAGGAACGGGAACAGGTACGGTGCGTTCTGGGTTTTCACCCGTTGCTAGTGGAGTATACACTCAGCCAGTTCAGATTGATTGCCTTCCTGGAGAATTCGCAATTACCAATAGTATAGCATCGGTTTCTGGATCTCACGATGTAAAGGTGGGGGATGGTATTACTGTAATGTCAGCAAGTACCAGCGGAGCAACAGATGCAGACTCTGGACTTACCATTGGTCAGGACTACGTTGTAAATAAAGTTTTCACACTGGGTGAAACCTTTACCGGTATTACTCTTGCTGAAAATAATGGGTTAGAAGGACCTGGGGATTATGAGGGTCTTTATAAATATACTATCACTACAAACGTAGCGCATAATCTAGTGAGTGGTGAACCGATCATTATGGATCAATGGGTTCCAAATGGCATTGCCTTTAATGGATCATTCTTTACTCAAGAAATACCAGATTCCAATAACTTTATTATCTATACTGACTTTAATATCAATCCAACCGAGGCTTCATATGCAAATGCTCGTGCAGGAATTAATGCAGGGTTTCAATTTATACTTGATTCAGGAACAGTTACTACGCACGTAAATGACGGTGCATCCTTATTTACTGATCCTATCTTTACTAAAAAAGTTTCAGCTGGACTAGGCTTTACCCATATGCCAGCACCTCCATATGCTACATATCACCAGCGTAGATTGGTTATGCCGTATCGCTATGCGGTTAATGATACAGAAGGCCAATACACACCTAGAGATAACTTGGACGAAGTTATTATATCTGACATTCTGGACGCAGATACCTATGACCAGATCTATGGTCAGTACAGGTTCAATGCTGGAACGGCTGACTTTAATGTTGGACTACTGTCCTTTGCGGATGACAAGCTAGTAGTATTTAACCGTAACTCAATTCACTTAGTGCTAGGCAGCACCCCTGAGTCTGCTTCGGTTCAATTGATTACAAATGAAGTAGGTTGCTTAGCCCGTAAGACGATTGTTCAAATTGGTAATAACGTAATGTTTCTTTCTGATAATGGTGTATACGGAGCAAACTTCCAGGATCTGTACAACCTTCGTGGTAGCGAACTACCGCTGAGTAGCAGCATCCAGACTACCATTGATAAGATTAACCGTCAGTACTGGGATCAGTCCGTAGCTGTTTACTTTAATAATCGCTACTACATTGCTGTTCCGACTGGATCAAGCACCGTAAATAATACCATCCTTGTCTTTAACTTTATAAACAAGCAGTGGGAGTCCGTGGATAGTACCTCTGACGTGGACTGGGACATCGAGAACTTAATTGTAGCGGGCAAGAAGGGTGACCGTGCAGTATACGCAGTGAATGCCCTTGGAGGGCTTCACAGGGTTGATGCTCGACCCGATGGCGTTGATCGACTGGCTACTACTATTCCAGTACAGGGAGCACAGGAGGGCGTTATCTACAGCATCCCTGCTGAAGTAACTACCCGTCAGTTTACCTTTAATGACTTCAGTCGTAAGCGTTGGAATGAATTTGAGATGCACGTGCAGTCCAGTAATTCAGAGCAGTCCGACTTTGATATTTCAGCCGAAGTAGAAAACATTGACGCAGAGGTAGATCTTAATACACTGAGTTCATACATTGACGGAAGCCTAGACATTGACGAGGATGTTTCCATACGTGGTAGAATAGGTAACCGCCGAGGATACGGCATTCAATTTACAATTAATAATACACAGGGTCGCCCAAGAGTCCGAGGAATAAAAGTCTCAGGAGCACCTGCATCAAGATCAACAACTAGCGTACAATAATTATGGCGAATATTACAATTACTCCAACAGGTACATCATTTGGCGGAACAGATACTGTAACTGCCGCTCGGCTTAATGAAGCTCGTAACCCTACGGCTGCACTAGATACGGGAACCATAGTCAATGCAGACGTGTCAGCTACTGCTAATATTACGGGTAGCAAACTTGCTAATACAAGCGTACCTTTTGAAAAGCTCGATGATGTCATTAATGATGCCACAATGGCTACAGCTACTAACACTACCTTAGCTACGTCCGAAAGCATTAAGGCTTATGTGGATGAATACGCTATTAAGTACAGCGGAGAAACTGGAACTATTAGTGCAACTGCCACTTATGTGGACTGGGATTTATCCGCCTTTGTTGGTACTAATAGGGCAATGGTAGTATTAGAGTTATGGAATGCCTCAAGCGGAGCTTCAATAATGTTACGACCAAATGGTTCTGCTTTTGAACCCAGAGATACAGATAGCACTGCTGGTTATGGAGCCTCTGGATTGGTTTGCGATACAGGTAATGTAGGTGGAACGGCTGTTGTAGTTACCGACGAGTCAGGAATTATTGAAATTAAAAAAGCTGGAACAGGAACACAAACTGTTAATTACAAAATCCAATCATACCAAAAAATAGCTTAATGAACGCTCTGTTGCAATCAGCTTAACAATTTAAATTATGGCCATTATAAATAAAGGAACAGCTTTCTCCAACGGAGAGCAACTCTCAGCAAACAAGCTTAATTCTTTAGTAGATGCAGCTACCTTTGGTACTGACTCCGTTGATAACGCTAGTACAATCGTAAACGCTAACGGAGCTATTACAGTTCGTGACAGCGGTGTTACCGCTGCTAAACTAGCTACAGATGCTGTTACTACAAGTAAGATCGTAGATGCTAATGTGACTAAGACTAAAATTGAAAACGTAGCTGACTACAAGGTTCTCGGCAACGTAAGCGGTGCTGCCGCTGCACCAGCAGAGGTAGCCATCTTAGACGAAGATGATATGGTATCTGACTCGGCTACGGCACTTGCTACACAGCAAAGCATTAAGGCTTATGTGGATTCAAATCCTCCCATAAAAGCTCACTGTACATTTGATGGCGCAACATCAGGAACAAATCCTCCCACTACTGGATCAAATGTTACAAGTGTAACTAGAACTGCTACTGGAAGGTGGCAAGTTAATTTAACAAATCCATCTCCATTGTCTACTTTTGTAACTTTAGCTTCTTCTAGTCCTATTGGAGGTAGTGCTAATGTTTCAACGGGTGCGTATGCCCTTAGCAATTCTGCAATTCAAGTACAATTAGAAAATTCTAATGGTGATGCAACCGATGGGAGCTCTGCAATTTCAGTTGTTGCTATTTGGTAATATGAACCCCCTCCTTCAATCAGTACAACTAGCGTTGCAAAACGCTACGCAAAAGGAAGCCCTGGTCTTTATCGACAAGGTAGTGGACTTCTGTATTGAAGGTCAGAATAGCGAGGTACTTAAAGGATGGAGCGAGGACACCATCAGACTTCTAGTTGCGTACCATATATCAAAGGGTACATTCCTGCATACTGAATCCAAGGATGCAGAAATAACTGGAGTTCTGATGTGGTATAATTGTAACTACGAAGACAACTGGAAATTTGTTGAAGAATGGCACTTGGATGACAAGAATGGAGACACTGTCTTTCTTGCATTTATGTGGGCATCCAATACTAGAGATTTTAAAAGGCTAATAATGAATCTTATTGTTAATGAGCCAACTGTATTATCTAAAAAACTCACTAGTCTAAGGACTAAAAACAAACAACCAACTAAAATTGATTACAGCACGAAAGTGTTTGCTAAGATTTTAAGTTTAAAAGATTAGGAATATATTATGGGAAGCAAAGGAGGAGACGAACCAGAAATGCCAGATCCACGTACAACTGGGCCAGCTAATATGATGGCCGAGTATATGTTTGGATACGGAGCAGGTCAAAATCAGTACAGGGGTATCACTGACCCAGGATTACAAAAAAGGATCCTTGGGGCTGAAAAACAATTTAGACCACAGTACTTAGATTTAGAACTTACTGATTTAAGTAATCGGTTGTATGGACTTGAGGCTGGTCGTGAAAACCCAAGAATTAAAATATTAAAGCAGCAAATTAGGGCTAAAGAACAAGAGAAAAAAAGTGCAAGGCAAAGCGGTGAGCTTATTAAACCGATAAACCAGCAAATAAGAAAGCTTAAAGAGAAGCTTGCAGGAACTCCGAAGACCATTGATGAGGCGACTCCAGGTATGTTTGAACTCAGCCGAGCAGCGGCAGAGGAAGCAGGCATAACGCAACGAAGTGAAGAAGATCTACAACGTGCAGCGGACGTAGGAGCACTTGAGCAGTACGCTCCTCAGGTTGTAGAAGCCTACCGTGAAGCTGATCCTTATAGCACTGGACTTGCAGAGTCCCAGACTGCTATGGCTCAAGATCTTTACCAACGTGCTCAAGGGTTAAACCCAGAGCAGCAGCGTCTAGCTGATCAGCAAGCCTTGCAGATGTCCCAGCGTGTAGGTCGTATCGGGGATGAAAGCTCTGTAGCTAGTCAGATTCTTGGTCGTGAGCAGTACCTATCTGGACTTCGTGGAGAAGCAGCAGGTATGGGACAACAGGCTTTTGGTATGAACCGTGTAATGGCTGGTGATCCAATGATGGCTATACTTGGTAGAGGTAATAATGCTGCGGCAGGAGGAGCTGGATTACTTTCATCTGCTCAAGGTCTGCGTACTGGACCTGCACTGTTTGATCCTAATGCTGGTATTAATTACGGGATGCAGAGCCAAGCGAATATGATGGGACTACAGGGTGCTCAAGCTCAGGCTGGTGCAGCTCGATCCGCTGGTATGTCTGGTATGATTGGACAGATTGGTAGCTCAATACTAGGCTCTGAGGCTGGGATGGCTGGAATGGCTAAGCTTGGAGGTATGGCAATGGGCGGCCTCGGAGCAGCTGGTGGTACTATAGCTGGTGGAGCTGCAGCAGCTGGTGGAGCCTTGGCTTCGGGAGCAGGTGCAGCTATGGCTTTCATCTAGTATTTGACTTGTACCAACAATAACATAGCATCCCCGAATGGAAACTAAAATACAAAGTGCTATTAAGAATATCGAGCTGGGCCTTGCTAATTCAGGGAACCCAGTAATTGCGTGGAGTGGAGGCAAGGACAGTATGGCCTTGCTTGATCTAGTGTACAATAAATGCAAAGCCAAGATCCCTTTAATTTTCTTTAGGGAGCAATGGCAGCCGCACAAGTACGCATTCCAGAATCGAATCATTGAAGATTGGGGATTGGAGGTCTACACTTGGCATCCTGCAATTAGTGACTTTCAACAAACGGACGATGAGTTTGAAGTACAGAACAGATACTACTTTAACAATACTGATATGACTTGCCCTACGGGCATTACTCCAATGGAGGATGGTCAGCCTTGGGCTTGTGCCTTAGACATATACAACCGACCGAAGAACGCAGGTCTCATAGCTAATTGGGACGTAATGTTCGTAGGTCACAAGCACTGTGACACTGATATTGTTTATGGTGGTGATGCTGGCACTCGTGTTGACGTACGCATTAACCCTGGACAGTGCAATGCTTATTTCCCTATGAAGGACTGGACGCACGATGATGTGTTCCAGTACTGCGAAGAAAACAACGTACCCATTCAACTTGACCGCTACGAAAAAGTAGATGGCAAGTGGGGAGAAAAGAAAGATCGCTCACAGAACTGCGACTACGTTCACGCCTGCACTGCCTGCATTGACCGCAGGGAGAGCGCACCTAAATTTGTTCATTGCCCGAAACTCAACTGCACCATTGAGAACGTAGCTAGTAGGGTACAATGGGCTGACCAAACAATACCAACCTATATGAAGGATTAATTATGGCATTTCAACAAGGATCACAAATCGACCCCCGTCTAATGCAGATGGACTACAGCGGCTTTACTAATGCCGCTAATATACGAGCGAACGCACTAGCTAGCCTTGGTCAGCAGATTGGTGAAGGCATTGAGAAGTACCAGAAGAACAAAGAGATTACTGCTGCTGGACTTGCTTCTCTTGAAGGTACTACTGCTGCCAATCCGGACCTCTTATTGGCTTTTCAAAGCGATACTGGGGACGCTGGCAAGGCTTACAAAAAGATTGAGGCTGGGAACTTTAACCGGAAGGACGTACTCATTGCCAATGGCTTCGCCTCTTCTTACGTGAATCAACAACAACAGGATCTAGCAAATAAAATTCGATTGTCTCAATTGAACACAGCCGAGACACAGGCAGGGACTGCCCAACTAAGAGCAGAAACCGCAGCAAGCGAATTTGAATCTAGTCAAAATCAAGTACCACCAGGAAGAACTGTTACCCAAGAACAGTTAAATGAACTATCTAGAACTGCAACAGTTAATGCGGTTCCATTGCCAGATGGAACTTATCGGGTAGAGGGAGTCACTGCTAAGCCACCAACAGCCACGGCTGGAGGTTCTGCCCCCGTGGGCAAGAAGGTATCAATGCAGGAAGTTGATGACCTAGTCCAACAGGGATACAAACCAAACGTAGAGTTCGATGCCGAAGGAAATACAATCATAACTGGCTTTGGTACATTTGCACCACGGGATGAGGGTCCAGTTCCGCCGACATCTTATCAAGAGCAATTTGGGGAGAACCTTGCTGTGAACCTTCAAAAGTGGGTATCCCAGGATCGCGCTCAAGCTACCGCAAATATAAACACTTACGACCAGGTTATGGCTGGTCTGACTTCAGGTGAAATTGAGACCAGAACACTGGCTGATATGGCTCCTTCAGCACTTGGTATTGACGATTCAATACGTCAAATGGTTAACCCAACTGGACAAAATGCTCTTGACCAAGTTCGAGCGGTTGTGTTCCAAGGACTAAAAGAAACCCTTGGCGGGGCATTTAGTGAAGGTGAAGCGAATCGACTTGTTAGTTCCGCTTATAATCCGGCACTCGATGCGGGAGCCAACATTAACCGATTACAAGGTGCTAGAGACGTATTAATGGAAGTTATTAAAACAAAGGATGCGCTTCAGGATCATTTTGCACAAGGTGGAAATATTGGCAACTACAAGGGACTAATGCCGGACGAAGTACTGTCTTCAGGTATTGTTGATCTTGAGCAAAAGTACGGTACGGGCGGGTTCGGGAGTTCATTTAGAGCACCAAGCGGAATTACTATCATCGAAAAGAAGTAGATAACTTAATCATTGAATTTAATATGGCAGAATACGACATCACGACAGATACTGGTCTTTCTCTTACACTTGAGTCCGATGGAGAATTAACCCAAGAGGATGTCGAATCCTTCCTTAAGAATCGTCAAAAGGAGGCACTCATAAGACTTACAGCTGGTCCGGGATTCAAAGACAAACAGCCAGCTCCTTCATATGCTCGTAGGGGCGGTGCAGTTAAACCCGTTCGTGAGGATGCTAAGGAATACTACTCAAAGTATATTCCCGCTGCATTAAATATTCCAGAGGATAAGTTCAACTATTCCAAATCCTTACCCTTCAAGTACAGGGAGAGAATGGACTTCTTGCAGGATCAAAGCAGCCGTGCAGCTTATTTGCGCAAGATATACGGCGATGATAATGTAACTAGCCTGAACTTAAAAGGAAGCCCCACATTACTTTATCGTGACCCAAAGGCCGACGAGTGGAGGCTTACGGACTCAATGGAGTTTGAGTTAGCTGACTTTACTGCGGATATTGCTGGAGATATATTTCCGGTTGGAGCTGGTATGGTAGCTGGTATGGCTGCTCTCGTAGGCGCATCCCCATCTGCGGTTCCCACGGCTGGCACAGGACCAGTTATCGCAGCTAGTGCAGCAGCGGCGGCTACCGAAGCTGCTGCTGGATCTGCCCAAGACATTATAGCTAAGAAAGCTTTAGGACTAGATATAGATCTAGGTGAAATCCGTGATCGTCGATCAAAAGAAATGGCTATAAATTTCACGATTGACTTAGTGACAATGAAAACTGGACGCATTTTCAATGCTATCCTAGGCAAGGAGGGTGTTGATGTAGCTAGCAAGGAGCTTGCTAAGACCGCTGAGGTGCTAAACCGCCGTATGCCTACTACTATGTTGCAGGGCGAAGAGGGTATTAAGAGGGCGCAGGATATTGCCTCTAAGTTCCCCGAAAGCACTGCTGCAAACTTTATGGAGGATGTCCGTGATGCTGCTGGTCAGAGAATTGTAAATGAGTTCGGCGTAGAGGAGATGTCCGAGGAGGGTGCAAACAAGATACTCAGAGAGGGTATGGACAATATGACCAGGCAGGCTCAGGACGACATCTCAAAGATAAACTCATCCCTTCAGGGTCTAGCTGAATCAAAGAGTGCCTTATCAAAACAAACTGAAGCTGGCATAACTGCTAAAGCTAAAAAGGAAGCTCGTGAAGCTTTTGATGCTGAACTTCAACGGAAAGCCAAGAACGTAACTACGAAAGGTGAGGTTTCGCCAGAGAAGGTGGGTTTGGATTTCCAGGGAAGGATGGCTAACAAGTATGTTGAGGTGGAAGCCGCTTCTCGAAACGCATTTGAGGATGCGTACTTTCAGATGCAAAATGTTAGAACCAGCGCAGACAGGTTATCCGGCGTATTTGATAGAACTAAAAATAAAGCTATTCTGGATAGTGAAGACGAAGTAATTGCAGTTCTGGCCCCAGGTGGACGCACAGCGTCAGGTAGAGCCGTTAATTCACTTGAGGACATTTCTGGTGACGCTATTGGGTTCAAGCAACTCAATGAACTTATTCAATTAATTGAAGAAAAGACAAAGAGAGGTGCAGCAACCCCCGGCTTTAATGCGGGAGCATATAGGAAACTAGCCAATGACCTCAGGACGGAAAGAGAATCACTCTTGAAGCGCGCCACACCTGAGGCTAGAAGTTCTTTTAATAAGGCAAATAGAAATTTTCGAGAAACCGTTCTTCCGTTTCGTGAGAGCGATATATTTAGATCCATACGTCCCGAGATGGGACAGAACTACCAGAAGGCCATCAGCGATGCTGCTTCTGGTCAAAAGGTAGTTCTACCGAAACTATCATCCGGCGGAACAGAGGTAATCAGTACGGCCCTGAGAAATCCAAAGAACATTAAGGACTTCCTAATATCCAGCGGAAACACATTGGAATCAAGAAAGCTACTGCGTGATGCGTGGCTCAGTAGCAAGGGTCTTGTAGGCGGTCAGCCAATACCTCGCAGTGCTTTGAAGTTCAGCCCGGAGGACCTAGACATTGCAAGAACCCTATGGCCAGCGGTTGGTGAAGCTGGTTTTAATCGCAAGGTTGAAACCCTTAGGAAAATTGCAAGATTTTCTGATCAGAAGGATGACTTCATTGATGGTGTTACCGTGGATACTTTTAATCGGATTATGAATGAAGGGTTCAGCGAAGCTCAGATAGAACTTACCAAGATTGGATCAAAGGAGGTTGCTCAGAAGAAAGCACTTGATGAGATTACAAAGTCAAAGCTAGTTAAATTAATGGGGCAGGGTAAAGTACCACTTCCTACTAATTCAGTCACAATGGAATCCTTTGCTGATGGAATACTGAAATCGGACGTTGGTGATGTAGTAACTCTAATGAAGCGTATGGAGAAGGAGTCCCCGGAGCTTGTGGGTTCCTTC
>Ga0208148_1001003_pt1 | contig 10523 bp, 18 predicted proteins | sample DEB08_DNA_16_FD_184525 | JGI IMG/M metagenome (GOLD analysis project Ga0208148, IMG submission 184525) | Aqueous microbial communities from the Delaware River and Bay under freshwater to marine salinity gradient to study organic matter... | ecosystem: Environmental > Aquatic > Marine > Coastal ...
TACTATAAATCCAAGGCGAAAAAAAAACACAAGAAAGATGGCTTTGTTCCTGGTTGGCAAGAAAATATTCGTATGTATATTTCATGTCCGTTCCAGTACCGGAGGGCGCTGAAGGAATTAGGACTAGTCGAGATCGGGAACGATTCTACGCCCCAAGACTCGACGAAGACATCGAACCCTTTTAGCAACGATGCGATGATTAAGGCGGCTATTGACTCTGGTGTTTACTTATCAGGTAGAGAGATCGATGCGCTTAAGTCAGGTGACTACTTTAAGGACTTACCAGTCGTAGATGAAGCCAGCAACGATTGAACCGATTAATGATAGGGTTAGAACCACGACAATAACCAACTCCCACCACTCAGTCTTTTCGACAACCTCTTGTCTTTCAACAGGAAGTCCTCTTGTTGTTGGGACATTGTTAGTGGTGACATGATCAAGCACAATCTTGTTATTGCTGTCTAATACTTCAGCTTTTCCCCTAATGATCCAAGCTCCCAGGTTCTCATCGAAGCGGGCAAGATGTCCGGTTGCGGTTATGCCAATCAATTGCTCACCTTTTACTGCTATTTGTATGATTCTATCTTGCATTTTCGTCTCCATACCAGTCATCTCTCTTTCCGTTAAATTCACTCATTGGGTCGCCTGATGGGCTAAATATCTTTGCCTTAATTGGTTTTATGTCGTGGACTACAGTTTCAATCTCTGTCTCAATAGCTTTCTTGTAAAGATGGTCATATTGGTGCTTACGGAGCTCTCCTCCTAGATCGGCAATGAGTCTTAGATTGTAAATCCCCATCCAAAACAACAAAACAATGGCGGCCCAAAGTAATATCTCCATTAGTAATCCTCCAAACTAAACACGCTTTTCTTCTTTTTATCTAATTTTGCTATTTCTTCGCGTGATTTGTCCATGGTTTCGAAGATTAACTTCTTTGGCTTGTCTGGGTTATAGACAGTTGCGGACTCGTAAATCTGATTGAATCCTTGTAGAGCAAGACAGGTTGCCACAACTCTATCTTTTCCATTAAGCTCGACACTACCGTCGGATTCGCGAGTACATCTAAGCATCTCTTTAAGCGTGCTGTCGTCTAAAATGGTAACTTCTTTGTCTCTATAAGCTGCAATAAGGGCGTTTAGCATAACCTGCTTTGTCTTTACGTTAGTCTGCCATCCAACCTTGCTTGTTATCTTGTGTTCGTCTAATTCGTCGTTGATTTCTCTATTGTAAATGCGAGCGTAACCCATGTCTTTGATGGCGTTCAAGGTTGTATGCCCCATTGCATTGACCTCGGGCACAATTATAGCGTTGTTGTATATCCTTGCAAGCTCAACCAGGCATCGACCAAAGTGATCAGGGTCAAGCTGTCCGTGAAAATGAGCAACTTCTTTCATGTTCGAATCAAGTATCTTTGCATGAGACGCATCTCCTATGTCTAAACCAAGCGAAACGTCCGCACCTATCGAGTACTTCATACCGTTTTGAGGCACAAAGTAGACCGTTAATAGCTTTGGATACATTGCCAGGAATGTTTGCTTGATCTTTACTTCATGCTTCTTGGTTGGGTGATTTCTCAAGTCCTCAATGTCATGCTTAAGCGATTCCATATCAAACACAGGGCGACCTGTTGAAAGGAATGCCTCGGATGGATAAGAGGGGAAGTCTTGCTTGAATCGCTCGTGAGGCTCGAGTGGAGAATCAGAGGTCTTCGAGTACTCTGATATCTTAAGCCGTCTCCATGCCAAATTGGCATTTGTTATGTCAGGGCATCTTCTTGTTAGGTCAATCTCTTCTTTAGTAAGAATAAATCCACGTGGAACATCGATAGCGTAATCTGGGATTGACTGCCATGGTACAAAGAAAGGTCTGTATATCGAACTACCCTCTTCAGCAGCACACCATAGATTATAAAACGCTTCACCATCCCCACTCATGCCATTAGCAGTTGATTCTTTTACAATAGAAGTACCTTTTGCAAGAGGGATACTATTCTGCAAACCTTCGTCGGTCTCCATTGCATGTGGAAAAAAGGCAAATTCAGACAAGTGCGCCCAATTTCTAGTTCCAGCTCGACCCGCGTTCGCATCTTGGGCCGTCTCATACTTAAACCCAGACCCAAGTCCAGGCTTTGCGTTTCTTAATTCTCTGTTTGGATTATCAAAAAGAACTTCATCACTATTGTCCTTTGCTATCATTGGTCTGATTTTGTCTGGAATATGAGTGATGTAGTTTGAGTAGATGCTTTGAAGCTCGCTAGTGCGGCCAAACTTGTCGGCCATAACTAATCCGCGTTCGTTATACCTTGTTACTGTTCTGTGAATATTTATTCCGGCCTCTAGCGTTGAAAATCCGCATTGTCTGGGTTTTAGTATGATTGCCCTTATGATTCCGGTTGGAAATGAATCGACTCTCCATTGGAGGTATTTCTTCTGATAGTCCCTTAGAATAAAAGGTTGAATCCCGTGAATCTTGGTCTTGATCTTTAAGACTCTCGGACAATAGTATGAAAAATCAAGGATACTGGACATGTGCCCATAGCTTTTTTAGACTTATGTTTGAAATTGTCACCTGGTGTACGCCGAACTCTTTGGCAAGTTTACACTGGGACTCTTTAGCGGATAATCTTTTCTTTATTTCATACACCATAGAGCTTGTTAATTTACTAGATGCTTGCCTCTCACCTTTTGCTCTATTTCTGTTTAAAACACGAAATGAATGTATTATGTTTTCACTTGGTGTAACCCATTCAAGGTTTGAATAATGATTATTACCAGTAACGCCATCTATATGATTAACTTGTGGTTTGTTGTTGCCATTATGAACAAAGTGCATGGCAACACATCTATGAACTTGCACTCTTTTTGGCTTAGCGCCATCAGAACATAGTCTTGTTACCCTATATCCCCTTATGTGAACTTCTAGTTTTTTCTCTGTCCACGTGTCTTTAAGAGTCTTGTTGCCCCATCGTCCGGCCTTACTCCTACAAGTAAGAATCCTGCCATCAATAGTGATCCGATACCCAGGAAATCCCTCGACATCGGCCCACCCTCTTGCAATGTTTTCTTCTATGTTCATTATCTCTTCTTTTTAGACAGTTCTAATTGAGCAGCTTCAATGAAGTTACAAAGAGCGAGTGCGCGGTCTAGTGCAAGACAAGCGTCTTCGATTGCTAAATCAATTTCACGAAATCCTACTGGAATCGCTTGTAGTTTAACTTTCAAGTTAGTAATCACAACCGATGCTGGGATTTGAATGTTAACAACTGGAGCTTCTTTAACTTCTTCTGCTTTAACTGTCTCAACAACCGGACACTCAACAACTTCTTCCTTCACTTCTTTTTTAACTGCTTTTTTCTTTGTCATATATAGCTCCTTAAAATGTATATTCTTCTGGTTTCTCTGCTGCAAGTATGTCGTCTGAGTTAATTTGGAACCAAGCATGAAACTCTTTTGCCGTTAAATCAAGTCTATGCAAACGAATGCGCTCTTTTGGATACATGTCTTCACTTGGAAAGTGTCCGCGAGCTTCTTTCATTAATAGGTCGTAAGTCATTTGATGACTAGGTGGAACCTTGATTTCAACAAAGACCACAAATCTGTCTGTGTCGTTGTCCTTGTAATATCTGCAAACTTGGTCTTTTGTCAGATGATGAACTCTCGGAGCGTTGTCAACTTTAACAAAGCAAGTCTCTTCGCACTTCTCAATGTCGATACCGTTCAGTAATTCCATATGAGCGTCGTTCAATTGCCCCTTTAAGCGGTCTCTCTTGAGTATCATGAGCATTAGCTCAAACTCGTTGGCTGATTGCTTTTCGCCCATGTAAAGCTCAATCAACTTTGCCTTTAGAGCAGTAAGCTTTCGTGTCTGCATTTGTCCGCGCTCAAATTCTTTCTTCAATAAAGGAAGGTCGTTGATATTGTCCTTAACTTCCTTTGCGTCCGCCTTAGCCATTAGTTGTCTCCGAGTGTTTTAATATAATCTTCGTATGAAACTTCTACGTTTTTGTTGGTGTTGTCGCTCTCTATCTTATTTCTATCAAATTGCTCAAGATAGTTTTTACCTAAATGAATAAGCATTGTTGTGTTGCCCTTCATTGCTTCTGAAAATTGCTTGCGTCTAACAGAGATTTTTCCCATGTCCTTATGTCTCTGTGTATAAGCCGAAAAAGTGCATCCAAACTTCTCCCTAATTCTTTCTTCTAGGGTGTCAACCGACATGTCAAACCAAGACGCTATTTCGCCAATAGTTGCCTGGTAATTACAAAGCTTTTCAAACTGTTCAAAGTCAATCTCAATTCTAGGTCTGCCCATAATCTTTGTCTTAGGCTTAGTCATGAGTTGCAAATCCTACGTTAATTAGTTTGTCGTTATTGGCAAATAGGCTGATAAGTTTGTTGATAATCTGAACATCGTCAGTGTTTACACTAAGGGTGATGTCAAAACTCCCATCGGCAGTACTCTTGATTGACTTAATAACCGCCTCACATGCTCCAATTGGTTCACTCATTTGTTACCCCAAACATTATCCACATAGTTGTGATGACCTTGATTTCGTTGCCGTTAAACATTGGATGATTCTTGGTGTACTTGACTCTCCAAAGATGGGCGAAGTACTCAGCTAGTGCCTTATACTCCTCAGGATAGTGAGTTCTAATCCCGTTTTCTCTGTCTGAATAGGAAGAAATTGCCATCATGTTGTCCAAAGCAACCTTTGACTTAGTAATCCCAAGCGACTCGCGCACCCATCTAAGGCGTGAGCCAATGTCGTTAAGGCTTCTAAGTTGTGTTGTTGTCATGTAAATAAGTTTCCGAGAAGTCGGATGGGTTGTCAAACTAAAAAGCTTTTAACTTAACGAGTGCTTTTCAATTACATCCAATGGCACCAACCAAGTAGGTAGGTCTGCGTGTTGCAAAACCCACCTCTTTTGATCCATGGATAAGTTGCTTGGATTCTCGTTAAACTTTTTTAGGAGATCTAGGTAATCACAAATTTCCTTCTTCTCCTCTTCACTTAATTCCTTCCATGTTCTCATAACAACCCCAAAAGCCGCGCGCGATCTCTCAAGTGAGCATTGGCCGTATCCGTGCTTAGTTTGATTTCTGATAGAAACAGCTCTCTTAAATATGACGGTATCTTCGCCGTTCCAACCAACTGTTCTAGTTTCATTTCTCTAGTTGTTCTATCGACTCTTTTTCCATCCCATCTAGGTCTTGGAAGGTTTGGAGAGTGAATCTGTATTTCGCCCATGGCCTCATAATCCGTTTTTCTTCCTAGCATGTCATTAACGCCAATCATTTCGGCTACTGACTCGGGTCTTCCCTGAGCAATTCCCATTGAGCGTTTAAGCTTTGCCATCTTTTCAAAATTAAAAGTCCCGTCTGGATTGCAGGCTTGCCAGTCTTCTATAAAACCAGTTCTGCGATTCTCAATAGACCTCTCGCTCTTCCACTTTTCAGCTTCACGAGTGTCTTTAAACTCGTAATAAACAAATTCTTTCCCAATATGAAAATGGGCTTTATTACCCACAACTTTCCAACACTCATCTTCTGGAATATGATTGATAGCTCGTTCTTGTCGTTTCATCTTTTTTCTTCTCCTTTTCGAATATTTCTTGAATTATGCTGTACTTAACCGGTTTGTCTTTAACGTATTTGTTCACTTCAAATGGCAATACGTAATATATATCTTTTGGTTGATGAAATCTGTGCTTTGCAATTTTTACAAAGGTAATTTTTTTATCCTCTTTAGTTTTAGTTTGAAGAGTAAAGAAATAGTCGCTTTTTGAGTAATATTGGGCCGATCCTCGAACGTCTTCCCCTTGAAACTGAAAGCTTTGTTCGGTTTTTACGCTTTTGTTTGTATGAGCAATAAACATTAAGGCAATTTGGTTTAAAAAAAGGTTTTTCTTAAGTCTGTCTAATAGTACGGCCACTTGGTTCGGCATAACCGTATCTCCTAAAATCCCTCCTGTAGTTATGTTATCCCAAAACAAAGCCTTTATATCGTTCTCAATAGCAAAAGAGATAATCGCATCTAATTGCTCTTCCTTGGTATCATACATAGAAACAATCTTAGACTCGGAGGCGTACCTAAGGTTTTCCCAACAAACCGGCTCTCCTTGCCGCTCAAACCCAGACGAGTATTCTATGTCCGTTTCTTCGGATAGGATAACCCCCACTTTTTTAATCTCTGAAGTGTCAGCAATGATCGATCTGAGCAAAGTTGACTTGCCCATCGAACTTGGGGCCAGAAGTCCATGAATACAACCCGGTCTAAGGCCGTTAATAGCCTGTAGGAAGCGATATCTTGACCCAAAATGCATTACCCTACCGGCTTGCTCGTGTAATCGAATCTCGGCCAAATCAGGCGGTAATTCAAACATCGGACAAACCTCCGCGTTGATTGCGTAGCGCCTCTTGCTCTGCTTCGTCGTCGGCAATTATTTGTGCCATCCAATCGTCAACCGACTTCTCCTTGGGAACTTCCTTGCTTTTATTAATTAGAAAATTTCTTATCGAATCCTTTTCGTTGATAAAATAATACGTGAGATATCTATCCCATTTTTTATCAGGATCTTGATTTACTAAAAACTTCAACCATGCGTCTTCTGCGACTTCCCGCACAATGTTTTCAGGGTAGTTAAATCTTGTGGTGAGCGTTAGCATTAATGGGTGCGGTATGTCACCTGTTTCGATAATGCTAGGTGGCGAGGAAGAAATCTCTTTCTCTCTTTCTTTCTCTTTCTCTTTATCTTTATCTTTCTCTTGATAGGAAGGTCGTTGCTTGGTTTCTGCGACGTCTTTTTTCTGATATCTCTTCTTTAATTCCGCCATCTTGGGAGCACTGATTATAATATTATAATTCGTTTTATTTTTTTGAAACTGGTTTGAAACTACTTTGAAACTACTTTGGAGTTGGTTTGAAACTGGTTTGAAACTAACTTGAAACAGATTTAATTCAGACATTAAGTTAAGAATAAACTCAGTCTTATTTTCTTTTAAGTGTAATTTTTGTTGAATTTGCTTCGCGCTAAAACTAAAAACTGGTTCAGAAACTTCATCCCAGTTCGACGCACAAAGTTCCAATATTTTGAAATATGCTGCATATCCTGCCAAGCCAGCTACATCTTCAAGTTTTGCTATTTTACTGTCCTCTGATGCATTTGATTGATGCTTAAACCACTTCATTTACCACGTCCTTGTGTCGAGTTTGATTGCTGGCTTTTTAGGCTTAACAGGCTCCGGTTTACGAGGAGGGTAAAAACTATTATACAGCTTGGCGTCCTGTGTATAAAAAACAGATGTGTTATAGGCATAACTAGAGTCAATCTCCATAATTCCGATCTCTAAAAAAAACTCAACCTCATCGCTCGTGAACGACCTCAGAAGTGTTGTTATGGGAATAGTTCCCTTGTTTACATTAAACAAGATTTCAAGCTTTAAAACCCTTGTCCCCAAGTCTAAGATGAAGTCATTTCCATCTAAGAACTGTTCGAAAAATTGTTGTGTGATTTTCATCGATCCTCCGTTGTAAAAATTACTTAGAGGGTGTTGCGATTTAGAATGATATATAGTATTTAATTACTAGATTTCGCTCTAAGGTCTAGATCACCTTAAGCAATATGTTGAGGCCTCTTTTTACGAAGAGGCTTTTTTGTTTTGAAGTACGATAGATAGGATTAATCAATAAATCAAGACAGAAAAGGTTAAGCCTTAGGATTTCGCCACTTACCAGTTAATTCGCAGACATACCACCCATTAGACAAAAGCCACTCCATAACAGATGAATATTTGCTGGCCATATAAGCAGTTCCATGATTATGAAAATCGTTGTGCGTTTTCTGTGAAACTGGGATTAAATTCCAAACAGAATCTTTATGTTCAGGGAATGCCTTTTTCGTGAGTAAGTGATGATAGGTAACAAGCCCGCGACCTTCCAACTTAGTCACGATACATGGTTCATTTGCTTCGTAGTTCATCTATTTCTTTCTTCTAAGGTCAAAGCCTCGTATTCGTCTTTTTCTTCGAGTTCTTGCTCTTCTTTAAACAGAGCTTCTTTTACGCACTCTGTACAAAGCACATCCTCTTCGTATTGATGAATCATAAGGTCGGTCTTTGATTTGCAACAGTCACACTCAAGTGGTTCATAGAAAAATGCGCTTGATTTTGATCTCATATATGTCTCCTTTGAAGTTGATTGATTTTATCATGAAAGGGGCGAGATGTTTTGAGGTGTGAAATTGTTACCTGGGAAGTTATTTTTCCCATCCAGGGATACTAGACGCTTTGGCCATTATGTCTTTATAGTCTATGATTGCATTTTCATTAAACCCAATCTCAAGAAGTTCTTTCTTGGCATTACTAGTTAGGGATTGCTTTACAAGTATCATTTTTCCGAACTGCTCAGGGAAATACTTCTTAAACCTTTTGAGCTTTGTTTTGCTTTTACTGTCGAGCCATCCCTTAAACTCAAAAAAGAAGTCTTTTTCTGGGATGTAAAAGTCAGGGGTATATGAAGTGCACCCACTCCGAATTCCCTCAAACCAAAAAGTGCGCGACTCATATTCGTATTTTAAACATAAGCAGTGTTTTATATACCTAGCAAAATTAGCCTCTGCCTTGCTCCTAAAGAAAACATTGTCCAAGTCTTCTCGTTTTCCTTTAAGTCCGCGGCTGTAGGTATTTTGAGAAAGACAGGTCTTCCTGTTTTTAAGTCTAGTTTTAAACGCGGCCTTTTTTCTTTTTACTAACTTTTCTTTAGTTATATTTCCCCAGGTTTTTTTAGAGGCAATTGACATTGCAATTCTAGCCCCTTCTCCATGTTTTCCACCTAAGAACCCACGAGGATGTCCGTTTTTTTTAATGTACTCCTTTGTTCTTTTCGAATTTCTCGCTCGTCCTTCTTCGGTTCGCAAGTGGTCGCTATTTAACTTGCCAGTCCGAAACAACTCTTTCATTAATATGCTTTGATCGGGTCTTTTTTTCCCAACCTTGGAACTTGCAGCTCTTTTTTGAAAGTCTTTAAAAAAATCCCCACTCCTATCAAGCCTCAGTCCAAGCTTGGAAGCCCTGGCTCTTATAGCCCCCTCTCCAAGCCCAAGGGCCTTTGCACACGCCATTTTCCCTATTTTAGGGTAGTTTTCTATTAACCACTCTTCCTCTTCTTCAGACCAAGAGCATTTTTTATGGCTGTTCATTTAACTCTCTAAGCTCAGCGAGTTGCTCTGTGTAGATGCCGGATTTGACGTTAACGAGGTAACTTCTGATTGTTGATTCAAGTGCAACTTCCCACGGCTTTTTAGTTTTTCTTTTCACTAAATCGTCCGCAAATTCCTCAAGTACGTCAACACTTAGTTCGTAGAACTGCTTCCCTCTAAACTTAGAGTTCTGGAATCTATAAAGCGGGCCGACTGCTTTTTCTTCCTCTGGAATTGGGTTATCTATTTCTGCGCTTTCATTCATGATTTGTATCAGTGACTTTTCCGGGGCCACTTCAATTTCTTCTAGCTCCTCAGTAGCATAAATGCCTTGCAATACGTCCGGAAACACCATTCTTAGGGCTTCTGAGACGCATCTCCAGCGCAACATAGTCACCGGCTGCTTGAGCCAGTTATCTTTACCTGCTAGCCCCATTTGCTTTGCTTTTTGCATGTCCCAGGTTGACGTATACCCATAGTCGTCCTTGTCTCTCTTTGCCGTACAAGTAACAATCTTTTTCTCTTCGTCTGCCTTAATTTCGATAATGGCATTAGGGCATTTAGACCTAACTAGAGCAAGCTGTGTTTGGGCCTTAAGGGTGCACTGACCTTGAATTAACACTATTGCCTGCAAAGACTGCATTGGTTGAAACCCTAGCTCTGCTCCTAAGACAAGGGCAGCAAAAACGTCTTCGCCTTTGCCTTGAAAATGCTTTGGTACGATTGAGCTTTTAGCGAGAGTGCTTGCTAGTTTTACAGCTTGATTGAACTTTGATTCATCAAATAACATGATTTCCATAAATACCTCCAGGTTTTAACCGAACATACTATGGCTTCATTTTTATATCAATGTGGTGTGAATATATTTTAGAAAAGCGGAGCTATGAAGATATGTTATGCACTTCAAAGAACAACAACCTGGAGACATGCTCCGCTTAACCTCTGTTTAACATACGTCTAAAAAAGGCGCAAGTTATTGATGTAATGTAAATCTTATATTTATAATAATTATGTATTGAACTTTTAAAAAACCAATTATATCAATTATGCCTAACCACTTCAAAGGGAACAATATGCATGAATCTAATTCACCACGAATTAAGGTTATTCGACTAATCAAATGCCATAAATGTGACATAGACACCGGACTTAGAGAGTGCGAAATGGCAGGAGTCCGCGTTGACTATTGCTTTGCTTGCTATTTGAGAGAAGAGCGCGAGGAGTTGGGGGAATTTGTTCCTGAAACCAGCGAAGTCTTCCCGTGGTAAATTATGAAAATTAGTGTTCGCAGAATGCTGAGGAAATTTCCTCACTGTAAAGACAACC
>Ga0208148_1001006_pt1 | contig 10512 bp, 9 predicted proteins | sample DEB08_DNA_16_FD_184525 | JGI IMG/M metagenome (GOLD analysis project Ga0208148, IMG submission 184525) | Aqueous microbial communities from the Delaware River and Bay under freshwater to marine salinity gradient to study organic matter... | ecosystem: Environmental > Aquatic > Marine > Coastal ...
ATAAGTTTGCTTTTTGGTACTCTCATCATATTTTACATCAGAAACTGTTCCAACTAAAATACCTTTTTTTAAAATCCCATCTATATCGGAAGTATAAATACTATCTCCATTGTTCAATCGAAAATTTTTAGGCAAGTATTGAATATTAAATTTGCTTTTAGAGCTTGGATCTCCTGAAAAAATAGCTTGAGTTAATAATTCTCCTATTACAACAGGAATGTTGCTATTAATATCGTTCAATAATTTTATTCTGGATGATTTATAATTCACTTCCTCTATCTGTCCTATCAAATTATTATTTTTGACCACTGGATTTCCAATTTTTAGCCCGTCTCCTGCCCCTTTGTTAATAGTCATTGAGCTTGCCGTGATTGTATTTGTTTTTAAAATTACCTTAGCTAGAATTGCTTCATTTTGATATATTTTTTCTTCTTGAATAAATTTTTGAATTTTTTGACTCTCTTGTCTTAAGAAATTGTTATCAGCCATTAATTTTTGTTTTTCTTCTTGCAAAATACTTATCTGCTCGTTTTCTTTTTTAAGAGTAGCAATATGAATGACATAACTAGGTATATTCAAAGCTTCTTTGATCGGCCAGGTAATGATGAAGCTGGAGTGGGCAATTACATCATTAATAACTGCTTTTGAGTTTTTAAAGTATTTTTGATTAGAATTGTCTAAATAAATAAATGAACAAGCAATAGAAAATAATAAAATAACTCTTAAATTACTTTGTTCAAACCAACCATTTTTTGCATTCATTTAACCTTTAGTATTCAGTTAACATTGCAGAAAATATTCCTTCTTGTTCTAATGCTTTTCCGGTACCGATTGCAACACAAGACAAAGGATCTTCAGCTATAGATACTGGTAATCCTGTTTCCTTTGCAATTAGTTTGTCTAAATTTTTTAGATATGCTCCACCACCAGCCAAAACCATACCCATGTCTACTAAATCCGCCGCTAGTTCAGGGGGTGTATTTTCTAAGGCTTCTCTAATTGCTGCAATGATTTGACTTACGACAGGCGCTAATGCTTCTGCTGTATCTTTTTCTGTCAATTTAACTTCCTTAGGAACGCCTGTTCTTACATCTCTTCCCTTCATGATGTAGGTATTTTCTGAATTTGATGGAATAGCAGAGCCAATTTCTTTTTTAATTTTTTCTGCTGTAGATTCTCCAATAAGTAAATTAAATCTTTTTCTCATAAAAGTTATAATTGCATGATCCAGGGCATCACCCGCTAGTCGTAAAGATTTTGAATAAACAATTCCTCCCAAAGACAGTACGGCAATTTCTGTAGTACCTCCTCCAATATCTACAATCATAGAACCTGTTGGTTCTGAAATTGGTAATCCAGCTCCAATCGCAGCTGCTACTGGCTCTTCAATAAGTTGAACTTTTCTAGCACCTGCCGCATGTGCTGCTTCCTGAATGGCTCTTCTTTCAACAGGTGTAGATCCTGTAGGAACACAAATAATAATTCTAGGATTGGCAAATGCTGATCTTTTGTGAACTTTTTTAATAAAATGTTTAATCATTTCTTCCGTAACCACAAAGTCTGCGATCACCCCGTCTCTTAGTGGACGTATAGCCTGAATACTTCCAGGGGTTCTTCCTAGCATTTGCTTAGCATCTTCTCCAACTGCAAGAACTTGATTTTTACCCTTGTCATTAATGATAGCAACTACAGAAGGTTCGTTTAAGACAATGCCTTTTCCTTTTACATACACTAAAGTATTGGCCGTACCCAGATCTATTGCCATATCAGTTGACCACATTGACATTATTTTATTAAACATTCTTTATCCTCTCTTGTTAAATAGCATTTGAAAACTCTTCATTTGGTGCTGTTCTTTTTCTTTTAATTATTAACTTATTTAAAGCATTAATATAAGCTTTTGCAGAGGCTACCAATGTGTCTGTATCTGCTGCTTGGCCTACAGAAATTTTTCCTTTTTCTTCAATTCTAACGCTAACCGTTGCTTGTGCATCTGTACCTTCAGTCACAGCATGAACTTGATATAATTGTAAATGCGCTTCATGAGGGAACAATTCTTTAATACCTTTGAAAATAGAATCTACAGGTCCATCTCCAGACTGTTCTGTTTTTGAAATAGTTCCATAAACATCAAGTTCTAAAACTGCTTTTTGACCCTTAGTTCCAGCAAATACATCTAAGGAAACCAATTTGATGACATTTTTATCGTTCATTAATTCATCGTCAACTAAAGCTGCTATATCATCATCAAATACATGTTTCTTTTTATCAGCCAGGTCTTTAAATTTTTTAAATGCCTCGTCAATTTTAGATTCGTCAAAGTTGGGGTATCCTAATACAATTAATTTTTCTTTAAATGCATGTCGACCAGAATGTTTTCCCATGACAAGAGAAGACTTACTTACCCCAACGCTTTCTGGAGTCATAATTTCATAAGTATTTTTATTCTTTAACATTCCATCTTGATGAATTCCAGATTCGTGGGCAAAGGCATTTTTTCCTACAATGGCTTTATTGTACTGAACCGGAAAACCAATGGTACTAGATAATAATTTTGAACAAGGGCTAATTTTTTTAGTATTAATATTAGTTGTGTATGGCATTAAATCGTTTCTAGTTTTAATGGCCATTACCACTTCTTCTAAAGCAGCATTACCAGCTCTCTCTCCAATACCATTAATAGTACATTCTACTTGCCTTGCACCTGCTGCCACACCTGCTAAAGCATTTGCTACTGCCAATCCTAAATCATTATGAGTATGAGTAGAAACGACTACTTTGTCTATGTTAGGAACTCGGTTATATAAATCTTTAATAATTCTTTCGTAATCTAAAGGAGTTGCATAACCAACTGTATCTGGGATATTTATAGTAGTTGCTCCAGATTTAATTGCTAACTCTACAGTTTTGCATAAAAAATCAGAATCTGTTCTAGTTGCATCCTCTGGTGACCATTCGACATCTGGTGTAAATTTTTTTGCATACTCAACGCTAAATTTAATTAAGTCCAACACTTCTTCACGTGTTTTTTGTAACTTGTGCTTCATATGAAGATCACTGGTAGCAATAAAAGTATGAATTCTAAAATGCTTAGAGTGCTTTAATGACTCGTAACATTTGTCTAAATCATTTTTTAAAGATCTTGCCAGACCACAGGGAATCGTTTTTGTTAAAATTTTACTAATTTCTGAAACAGCTTCAAAGTCACCTTGTGAAGCTGCTGGAAATCCAGCTTCCATAACATCCACACCCAAATCTTGAAATGCTTTTGCAATCTGAACCTTTTCTTCTAAGCTCATAGAAGCTCCTGGAGACTGCTCCCCATCTCTAAGTGTCGTGTCAAATATAATAATCTGGTTTTTATCCATGGTCACAATGTAATAAAGCTTTACGAAAAAATCTACTTTTAACGCACAAATTGTATTGTATTCTTATAGCCTTGATGCAAAAAAAAGAAAGGGAAATACCCCCTATTCTAGTTTTTATCCTTATCAATAATTTTATTGTCCGAGATCCAAGGCATCATTCCTCTAAGCTTTTCACCCACTTTTTCAATTGGATGGTCTGCAAGATCTTTTCTCATTTGAAGAAAGTTTTTTTGTCCGTTCTCATTTTCCTTCATCCAATCTTTAGTAAATTTGCCAGATTGAATATCATTTAGAACTTCTTTCATTCTTTCTTTAGTTTTACTATCGATGATTTTTTTGCCCGAAACATACTCCCCATATTCTGCAGTATTAGAGATTGAATAGTTCATATTTGCAATTCCACCCTCATAAATAAGATCCACAATAAGCTTTACTTCATGCAAACATTCAAAGTAAGCCATTTCAGGTGGATACCCTGCTTCTGTAAGAGTTTCGAATCCGTTTTTAATTAATTCTACCACTCCTCCACACAAAACTGCCTGTTCACCAAATAGATCTGTTTCACATTCGTCTTTAAAAGTAGTTTCGATAACTCCCGACTTTCCTCCTCCAATAGCAGAAGCGTATGAAAGCGCTAAGTCTCTTGCTTTGCCTGAACTATCTTTGTGCACTGCCATTAAGCAAGGAACTCCTCCCCCTTTTTGAAATTCAGTTCTGACCAAATGACCTGGTCCTTTAGGAGCAACCATAAATACATCCAAGTCATCTCTTGATTTAATTAAATCGTAATGAATATTTAAACCATGCGCAAAAGCTAAACTGGATCCTTGTTTCATTCTTTGTTCAATATGATTTTTGTAAATACCTGATTGCAATTCATCTGGAGCTAAAATCATTACTACATCCGCCCACTCCGCTGCATCAGAAATATTCATGACTTTTAAGCCAGCTTGTTCAGCTTTTTTAATACTAGAAGAACCTTCACGAAGAGCCACTACAATTTCCGTTACTCCACTGTCTTTTAAGTTAAGAGCATGAGCATGTCCCTGACTACCAAAACCAATGATAGCTACTTTTTTTGATTTTATTAAATTTACATCGGCATCTTTTTCGTAAAACATTTTCATAAAACTTTTCCTTTGTTATCTTTCGTGGTTATCGGTCCTTTGGACATGGCTAAAGGACCACTTCTAGTAATACTGGCTAACCCAAATGGTTTTGCTTTCTTAATAAAATCATCAATGTCTCTTCTTGTGTTTACAATTTGAACAATAAATGACTGTGGAGTTTTATCTAAAAACTCACCTTTAAAGTCAACACAAATTTTCTCAGCCTTGGTTAATAGCTCTTTGTCTCCTATAAATTTTATGAGTGTCAATTCTCTAAAAATAGATTGATCATCAATTTTATAGTCAGACACATTGTGAACAGGTACTAACTTCAATAATTGCGCTTTGATTTGCTCAATAACAGACTTGGTTCCATTAGTAGCTATTGTAATTCTAGAAATATTTCTTTCTTCATCTACTTTGGCAACTGCAAGTGATTCAATGTTATAGCCTCTTCCAGAAAAAAGACCAGAAACCCGAGCTAAGACTCCTGCTTCATTATCTACCCAAGCAACAATAACTACTCTCTCAAATTGTTCTTCGTCTGTTTTAATTGGATAGGCTGATTTTGACATTAAACTAATACCTTTCCTTCTTCTGTAATTACATCGTCATCATCTGGTCCCAGTATCATCTCATTATGAGCTTTTCCTGAAGGAATCATTGGAAAGCAATTTTCTTCTTTTGTAACACGACAATCAAAAATAACCGGCTTATCTACATTAATCATTTCTTTGATTTTTTCATCTAGCTCATCTGGCTTACTAGCTCGAATTCCAATTGCCCCATATGCTTCTGCAAGCTTTACAAAATCTGGAAGCGCTTCCGAATAACTTTCTGAATAATTTTTATCGTGCAGTAGTTCCTGCCATTGTCGCACCATTCCCATGTATTCATTGTTTAAGATAAATATCTTTACCGGAAGTCGGTATTGAACAGCTGTTGAAAGCTCTTGAATGTTCATTAAAATAGAAGCTTCACCTGCAATATCTATTACAAGTCTTTTTGGATGAGCCACTTGAACACCTATTGCAGCTGGCAAACCATACCCCATAGTACCCAATCCACCAGATGTCATCCACCGGTTAGGTTTACTAAATTTATAATGTTGCGCTGCCCACATTTGGTGCTGGCCCACCTCTGTTGTGATGAAAGTATCTTGATTTTTAGTCAACTCATATAGTCTTTGAACTGCATACTGAGGTAAAATAGTTTTTTTATCCTCTTTAAAAGAAAGAGATTTTTTTTCTCTCCACTTTTCAATCTGTTTCCACCAGTCACTAATTTTTTCTTTATTCGAATTTTTAAATCCTGGATATTTTTTTTTAATAATTTCAAGCATAGTGCTCATTATGCTTTGGGCATCACCAACAATAGCAACATCCACCTTTACAATTTTATTGATAGAAGAAGGATCTATATCGATATGAATTTTTTTTGAGTTGGGAGAAAACTTACTAACCATTCCGGTAATACGATCATCAAATCTTGCTCCAATGTTAATCATTAGATCGCAATCATGCATGGCATTATTTGCCTCAAAAGTTCCGTGCATTCCTAACATTCCTAAAAATTGAGAATCTTCTCCTGGATAACAACCGAGACCCTGCAAAGTAGAAGTGATGGGAAATCCAGTTGTCGAAACTAACTCTCGAAGAATTTCAGATGCTTTTTCTCCTGCATTAATTACTCCTCCTCCTGTATAAAAAATAGGTTTTTTTGCCTGCGATATCATCTCTACCGCTTTTTCAATTTGATCGGGATCTCCTTTGTAGTTTGGACGATAGGAATCTATTTCAACTTTTTCTTCTGATTGATAAATTCCTTTTTTAAACTGAATATCTTTTGGGATATCAATTAATACCGGTCCTGGTCTTCCTGTTGTCGCTATTCGAAAGGCTTTGTGAATTATTTCTGAAATTTTATTTACATCTTTAACTAACCAATTGTGTTTTGTGCAAGGTCTAGTAATTCCAGTTGTGTCACATTCTTGGAATGCGTCTGTACCAATTAAATGAGTAGGTACTTGTCCCGTAATACAAACTAAGGGAATAGAATCCATATACGCATCAGTTAATGCTGTAACCATATTGGTAGCACCCGGTCCTGAAGTAACTAAAACTACTCCCGGTTTCCCAGTGGACCTGGCATACCCTTCTGCAGCGTGTCCTGCGCCCTGTTCATGACGAACCAATATATGTTTTATTTTTTTTTGCTTCGATAGCTGATCATACAGAGGAAGTACCGCTCCTCCTGGATAACCAAAAATATATTCAACCTTATGATCGGTCAGAGCTTTAAAAACTATCTCCGCACCGGTCAATTCCGTGCTCATAGAAATCTCCTAAAAATTGAATTTATCTTTCTAAGACTTCTGGTCAAGTTTTAGATAGCAATATTGAAACTTTTTTTAATAATTTGGAATAATTAACTTCGTCAAATCGATTCCAGTCCTGCATTTGACCTCTTTGCCATGTAAATTGTCTTTTAGCGTACTGTCTAGTGCGAATAATAACTCTTTCATGAAGAATTTCTTTTGTAATTTTATTTTGTAAATAGTCATTTATTTCATTTATTCCAATAATAAAATTAGCTGGAAGTTTTTTGTTTAGTTTAAGTTTAGTAAATTTTTTTACCTCTAGAATAGATTTCGGATTAACTATTTGTTTAGAACGTCTAACAATCTCATTGTACAAATGCTGCCTATCTGGATTAAGTGCTATTTTAATAAATGCTTCTTTTGGATAGTTGGATTTCGTTTCTTTTTGCCACTGATAAAAAGATTTCTTTGTTTTTAAAAAAACCTCATAAGCCCTGATCATTCTTTGAGGGTCTGAAGATTTAAGATTTTTTTTACATTCCGGGTCTAAAGATATTAATTTTTTATAAAAAGAATGGTTACCAAGCTTGGAATGAATTTTCATAACTTGCTCTCTAGTAGTTTTGGATATAATTGGTATTTTTGCCATACCATTAATCAATGATTTAAAGTAAAGACCAGTTCCGCCCACAATGATTGGTGTTTTCTTTTTTTTAAGAATTTCTTGAATTTTTTTATCTACTAATTTTAACCAATGACCTGTAGAAAAATTTTTTTTGACACTTACAAATCCATATAAATGATGTTTAATTTTTTTAGTATCAGTTGGTCTAGCTGATAAAATTTTAATTTCTTTATAAACTTGCATGCTATCCGCATTTACGATTTCTCCTTTAAATTTTTTAGCAATATCAATCGCAAGCTTAGATTTTCCTGAGGCGGTAGGACCCGAGATTAAAATTATTTTAGGTTGCATGAAGTGTGAATTATTTAATTTTCACACCAACAAATCTACTTCTATTCTGAGAATCTATAATTGTTAATAAAATAGAATTAGTTTTAGATTTTTTCAATTTTTTTAGTTTACTTTCAAGATCGGATACATTTTTTACTTTCTCATTTTGCAAACCGATAATGATATTTCCTACTTCAATAGGCGAATCGGATAAAGCACCCTCTGATTTAATTTCCAGAATAACAACTCCATTAATACCTGTGGTCAATTTTCGACTAACAACATCCTTATCGGTTACGTCACGAACTTTAATTCCTAAAGCTTTTAATAAAGTATCCTCTTCCTTGTTTTCTTTTTTTTTGGGCTTAGATTTTTTCTTAAATTGATCTGTATCTTCTAGTCTGCCAAGTACAATTTTTTTAGTTAGTACTTTCTCATTTCTCCAAATTTTTAAGGTCGCTGCTTTACCAACTGGAGCTTCTCCTACTACCTTGGGAAGCACTCTCATAGAATCTATTTTAATTCCATTGAATTCAATAATAACATCTCCATTTTGAATTCCTGCTTTTTTAGCTGGTCCTTCCTCATTTACATCTGCAACTAAGGCTCCTATTGCTTCTTTCATTCCTAAGCTGTCAGCAATTTCTTTAGTAACTGCTTGAATTCTAACGCCTAGCCAACCTCGTCTTGTTTCTCCGTATTCCCTTAGTTGTTTCACTACATTTTTTGCAAAGTTAGATGGAATGGCAAATCCGATTCCAACAGAACCTCCTGAGGTTGAAAAAATTGCTGTATTAATTCCAACTACTTCTCCATCCATGTTAAATAAAGGTCCGCCGGAATTCCCTTGGTTAATAGAAGCGTCGGTTTGAATAAAATTATCATATCTCCCTATGTTGATATCTCTATTGATCGCAGAAATAATTCCTGCTGTAACTGTTCCACCAAGACCAAAAGGATTTCCAATAGCAAGCACCCAATCTCCTACTCTTGCTTTGCTTGAATCTGCGAGTGTTACTGGTTTAAATTTTTCTTTAGATTGTATTTGTAAAACTGCAATGTCACTTACAGGATCTGTTCCAATTAATTTTGCTTTATATTCTTTTTTATTGGTAAATCTGACTATAATTCCCTCAGATCCTTGAATAACATGATTGTTAGTAATCACAATACCATCTTCACTGATTACAAATCCAGATCCAAGTGCTGTCGATTTTCTTTTTTGGGGTGTTTGCTGTTGTTGATTAAATTCTTTAAAAAAATCTTCAAAGGGTGATCCGGGTGGAAACTGAAAAGGAAATGGCTGTTGTGGCTGTGGTCTTGTTTCTATTAAACTTGTTGCAGATATATTTACAACTGAGGGCATTAATTTTTCTGCTAAATTTGCAAAACTAGAAGGAACATTCTTGGCAAAAGAGTGATTGCTAAAAAATAAAATTGATAAAAATAAAAAAACAAAAGTAAAATTAAATTTTTTATTAATTAAATAATTTTTCATCATAATTTATCTTTTTATATACCAGACTATAATGAATCCTAATAAGGCAAAAATAAGTCCGCCAGATCTAAGTTTAGGAATAGGCAAATCCTTCATGGTATTTAACATGCTTTTCATTGCGCTTGGAAATATGGCATACAACAATCCTTCAATCACTAAAAGCAGACCGATGGCTATGCCAAACTCTTTCATACTAGGAGATTATTTTTTGATAAGACTTAGTCCTGATTTTCCAAAAAATCTAAAGAACTCACTGTCAGGAGATAATATTAAAGAAGTTTCACCACCAATAAGTGATTTTTCATACGATTGCATTGCGCGGTAAAAACTAAAAAAATTAGGATCTTTTCCAAAAGCATCTGCAAATATTTTATTTCTTTTTCCGTCACCTTCTCCTTTTAAGATTTCAGATTTTTTGTTAGCTTCTGCTAAAATAATAGTAACTTCTTTATCAGCAGTAGATCTTACAGTTTGAGCGATCTCAGCTCCTTCTGCTCTAAATTCTTTTGCTTCCCTTAAACGTTCTGTTTGCATTCTTCGATAAACAGCTTCACTATTTGCCTGGGGAAGATCTGCTCTTTTAATTCTTACATCAATAATTTCTATACCAAGTTTAGAAGCTTCCGCATTTACATCTTCTGTAATTTTGTCCATCAGTCTTGCTCGCTCTTTAGAGACTAAAGTTGCAAGCTCTTCTTTACCCAAAACACCTCTTATTCTAGAGTTAATAATGGTCGATAACCTTGATCTAGCTACCCGTTCGTTTCCAACTGAAATATAAAATTTTAAAGGATCTTTAATCTTAAATCTTGCAAACGCATCCACTATCAATCTTTTTTGGTCAGACGCAATAATTTCTTCAGATGGAGCATCTAAATTTAAAATTCTTTTATCTAGCAATACAACGTTTTGAACAAAAGGAATCTTAAAGTTAAGTCCTGCTTTTTGAATAACTCTTTTTGGATCACCGAATTGCAAAATAATGGCCTGTTGAATTTCATTAACCGTAAACATCGTCGTATAACTAATGAAAGCAAGTACTCCGATAATAGGTAATAATATTTTTAATTTTTTTTCACTCATTATTTTTTCTCACTTCTATTTTTTCTAAGTTCTGGCAAAGGTAAATAAGGAACCACACCACCACTTGATTTTTGGTCTATAATAATTTTATCAATTCCCGCTAATACTTTTTCCATAGTCTCTAGGTACATACGCTCTTGAGTTACTGCTTTTGCATTTTTATATTCGTCATAAATTGC
>Ga0208148_1001007_pt1 | contig 10503 bp, 18 predicted proteins | sample DEB08_DNA_16_FD_184525 | JGI IMG/M metagenome (GOLD analysis project Ga0208148, IMG submission 184525) | Aqueous microbial communities from the Delaware River and Bay under freshwater to marine salinity gradient to study organic matter... | ecosystem: Environmental > Aquatic > Marine > Coastal ...
CTATGTCAAGTTATATAGATACTAAATTTATCAATCTATTATCAGCAAGACTTCCGAAGTTTAAAAGAAAATCAGAATATCTATTTAATTTTAGGTGTCCTCATTGTGGTGATTCTCAAAAATCACAATCTAAGGCTAGGGGTTTTGTTTATAAAAAGAAAAATGATATGTTCTTCAAATGCCACAACTGTGGTGTGGGTCAATCGTTAGGTAATCTAATTAAGTTTCTTGATCCTAATCTATATAAAGAATACATATTTGAAAGATTTAAAGATGGTAAACCTACAAAAGATAAACCTGAATTTGATTTTAAACCATCAAAAGAATTAAAAACAAAAACTGCTGACGAGAGATCGCTAGATGAATTAGAATCATTTGATAAACTAGTGCAAATTCACCCAGCGAAACAATTTGTATTTAAAAGATTTATACCTAAAGAACATTGGGATAAGTTTTTCTTCTGTCCTAAATTCTATGAATGGACTAATACGATTGTACCTAACAAGTTTCCTGATCTAAAACACGATCACCCTAGAGTTGTAATACCTTTCTATGATAGAGCAGGTAAATTCTTTGCATTTCAAGGTCGTGCATTTGGCAACGAACAACCAAAGTATATTACAATTAAGTTTGATGATACAAAAGAAAAGATATATGGTCTTGATAGATTAGATTTAAATAAACCTGTAATGATTACAGAAGGTCCTATTGATAGTTTGTTTTTAGATAACGCTATTGCTCTTGCAGGTGCAGACGCTAACATTAAAATACAACCACAACAATGTACTATGATCTTTGATAATGAACCTCGTAATAAAGAAATTGTAAAACGAATGATAAATGCTGTTGATAAAAAATTTAATGTCGCAGTATGGCCCAAGACATTGAAATATAAAGATATTAATGATATAATTATTTCAGGAAAGACTTCTGCTGAAGTACAAACTCTTATAAGTAATAACACTCATTGCGGACTAGCAGCACTACAACAAATCAATAACTGGAAAAGGATATAAATGACAACAGCTCAAATTAACGTACTCAAGCGTAACGGTCGTGGTAAAGAACCTCTTAATATAGACAAGATTCATTCAATGGTTGGTTATGCGACACAAGATATTACAGGCGTTAGTGCTTCTCATGTTGAAATGAATAGTGGTATACAATTCTTTGATGGTATTAATACAGATGATATTCAACAAATTTTAATTAAGTCTGCTAATGATTTAATTAGTTTAGATAATCCTAACTATCAGTATGTTGCTGCTAGATTATTATTATTTTCTTTGAGAAAAAAACTATATCATAGACTATGGGAACATCCTAAGTTTATAGATCAAATTAAAACTTGTATTAAACAAGGTGTATATGACAAAGACATACTCGTACAATATACTGAATCTGAAATAGATAGAATGGGTATGTGGATTGTACATGAAAGAGATTACAAATTTACCTATGCAGGTTTAAGACAAGTTATGGATAAGTATCTTGTACAAGATAGAAGTACAGGAGATATATTTGAAACACCACAGTTTATGTATATGATGATTGCGGCTACTTTGTTTGCTCAGTATCCAAAAGAAACAAGATTAACTTATGTCAAAAAATACTATGACGCAATCAGTAAGTTTAAGATTAACATTCCTACTCCTGTTATGGCAGGTGTAAGAACACCTATTCGACAATTTGCTAGTTGTGTATTAGTTGATAGTGATGATACATTACCTAGTATCTTTTCAAGTGATATGGCAATTGGTAGATATGTTGCTCAAAGAGCAGGTATCGGTATCAATGCAGGTAGAATCAGAGGTATCAATAGTAAGATTAGAGGTGGTGAAGTACAACACACAGGTGTTATTCCTTTCCTTAAAAAGTTTGAAGCAACTGTTAGATGTTGCACACAAAATGGTGTAAGAGGTGGTAGTGCAACAGTACACTTCCCAATATGGCACCAAGAGATTGAAGACATACTTGTATTAAAAAACAATAAGGGTACAGAAGATAATAGAGTTAGAAAGTTAGATTATTCTATACAGATTAGTAAAATATTCTATGAAAGATTTATTAAGAATGCTGAGATAACTTTATTCTCACCTAATCATGTACCTGGTTTATATGAAGCATTTGGTATGCCTGAATTTGACGATATGTATTTGAAATATGAAAAAGATAAATCTATTCCTAAACAAACAATAGGTGCTCAAGAGTTATTTCAAGCATTATTAAAAGAAAGAGCAGAAACAGGTCGTATCTATATTATGAATTTAGATCATTGTAATACACACAGCTCTTTTAAAGATAAAGTTTACATGAGCAATCTATGTCAAGAAATTACACTACCTACGACACCTGTACAACACATAGACGACAAAGAAGGCGAAATTGCATTGTGTATTCTATCTGCTGTTAATCTCGGTCTACTGACGGATATGGACGAATTAGAGGAATTATGTGATTTATCAGTTAGAGCATTAGATGAGATTATAGATTATCAAGAATATCCAGTAGAGGCTGCTAAGATATCAGCACAATCAAGAAGATCACTTGGTATAGGTTACATAGGTCTTGCACACTATCTTGCTAAGAATCAAGTAAAATACGAAGATAAAAAGGCATGGAAACTTGTAGATAAGATAACCGAAGCGTTTCAATTCTATCTACTAAAAGCAAGTAATAATCTTGCAAAAGAAAAAACTAAATGTCTATGGTTCGAAAAGACTAAATACAGCGAAGGTATACTACCAATAGATACCTATAAAAAAGAATTAGACGAGATCGTAAAAAGAGATTATACTTACGATTGGGAGTGGTTAAGAAAAGAAATTAAAGAACACGGATTAAGACACTCAACATTATCGGCACAAATGCCAAGTGAGTCTTCTTCTGTTGTATCTAACGCAACAAACGGTGTTGAACCACCAAGAGATTACTTATCGATTAAGAAGTCTAAAAAAGGTCCTTTAAAACAAATTGTACCTGACTATAACAGACTTAAAAACTTTTATACATTATTGTGGGATATGAAAGGTAACGAAGGATATATTAATATCATTGCCGTTATGCAGAAATATTTTGATCAGGCAATTAGTGGTAACTGGAGTTACAATCCAGAAAACTACAAAGATGGTGAAGTGCCTCTATCAGTTATGGCACAAGACTTATTGACGACATATAAACTAGGATGGAAAACAGCATATTATCAGAATACATATGACGCAAAATCAGATGTAGATGAACCTGTACATCCTGTTGGTTGGCATGATGGTGTTGAAGAAACACCAAAGGAAACAAAAGAAGATGAAGAAGATTGCGAAGCCTGTACGATCTAAAAGATATTTTCACGAAGTAATTGAAGAAGAAGAAAAGATACTAAATATAGGTTTGAAAATGTCAAGGCAACATAAACAAGAACGACTAGATAGAGAAAGAAAAAAAACAGAATCAGAAAAACTACAACAGGAATTAGAACCAATAGATGAAAACATTTAACACAAAAAAAGTAGATTGGATGAAACAACCCATGTTCTTTGGTGAAGAGCCAAATGTTCAAAGGTTTGATCAACAAAAATATCCTATATTCGAGAAGTTGAATCAACAACAGTTAGGTTTCTTCTGGAGACCTGAAGAAGTTTCTTTACAGAAAGATAGAAACGATTATCAATCTCTAGGTGTTGAACAAAAACATATCTTTACATCTAATCTAAAGTATCAAACACTATTAGATAGTGTACAAGGTCGTGGTCCATGCTTAGCATTTTTACCTTTTTGTAGTTTACCTGAATTAGAATCTATGCTAGTTGCATGGGACTTCAGCGAAACAATACACAGTAGATCATATACTTACATTATGAAAAATGTATATTCTGATCCTACTGAAGTATTAGATACTATTATCGATACACCAGAAATTATGGCAAGAGCGAAAACAGTTACAGACGCTTATGATAAGTTTATAACTTATGCAAACAAATATTATCTAACAGGTAAAGGTGATATGAAAGAACTTAAAAGACTTTTATATCTTACAATTATTAATGTGAATATACTAGAAGGTATTAGATTCTATGTATCATTTGCTTGTTCATTTGCTTTCGGTGAACTTAAACTTATGGAAGGTAGTGCAAAGATTATATCTCTAATTGCAAGGGATGAAAATCTACATTTAGCAGTATCTCAAAATATGATTAATAACTATCGTAATAAAGAAGGCGATAAAGAAATGCTAAAAATCATCAAAGAAAATGAACAAGAAGTTTATAAGATGTATGATGAAGCAGTCCAACAAGAGAAAGATTGGGCAAAATACTTATTTGATAAAGGGTCAATGATAGGTTTAAATGATAAACTATTAAATCAATATGTTGAATTTATGGCAAACAAAAGAATGAAAGCCATTGGATTGAAAGCAGTATATGATGTATCATCTACAAACAATCCATTACCATGGACTACTCACTGGTTGAATAGTCGTGGGTTACAGAATGCTCCTCAAGAAACAGAAATCGAAAGTTATGTTGTAGGGGGTATAAAACAAGATGTTGAAAAAGATAGCTTTAAAGGATTTAAACTGTAATGATAGAAGAAAAGAAAACCTGTACTAATTGTGGTGCTCTCTATGATGTTAAACATGATCTTCCAGAAGAAGATTATATAGAGAAGTTTTGCCCTTTCTGTGGCCATGAAAATGAAATTGAAGAGGATGTAATTAGTCATGTTGAAGATAGATACGAAGACTGGAACTAGACAATATAATTGGTACTGGTCACATAAAGGTGAGATTGTAGAAGAACTACCTAAAGATTGTGAGGCGTTTGTATATTTGATAACAAATACTATAAATGGCATGATGTATGTAGGTAAGAAGTTAGCAAAATTCAAAACCACAAAGAAACCACTTAAAGGTCGAAAGAATAAGAGAAGAGGCACAAAGGAAAGTGACTGGAAAACTTATTGGGGATCTTCAGAAAGATTAATCGCTGATGTAGAGAAACACGGTGAAGATAAATTTACTAGAGAAATACTATATTATTGCCCTAGTAGAGGTGTAGCAAGTTACCTAGAAGCAAAAGAGCAGTTTGAAAGAAAAGTACTTGAAGTTGACGATTATTATAATGGTATCATAAATGTTCGTATCGGAGGTTCTAAAATTTTAAAAGAATCGCTGAAAAAAATGTTAAAAAATTAATTTGTCTAAATAGAAATAATACGAACCCGAAATTTGATTTGATATCTCAAACTTCACAACACGATTAGGTGATTATGGCTCTGCCAGTAAGAAAAATTATAGTCCGATTACGAATGTGGTGGGCCGACATACGAGGCCATCACGGTAAAAAATGGAACTATGAACCAGGCGACTACTATATGGGTCGTAATAAGAACAAAAAGAGAACATAATCACCCAAAACCCCCCATTTTACACGCTTTTTTAGTGCTTGACTTTTATGCCAAAATACGGTATAATATATCTATATTATGAAAAAAAACACTATGAAAAAAAACAACAAAACCTTTAATGTATGTTATTTAAGAGAGTATATGGATCCTGAACATCAAGGAGAATTCTTTTATGCATACGAAACAGTTTACAGAAATGTACCTGTTAAATATAAATCTAAATTCAATGATAAGACTAAACTAAAGATAGTTAAGTTTTTAGATTGGAATTACAAAGAAACTGCTACTAACTATGCTAATGTCAGTAGAGTTGAACTTATCGATCAGAAACAATATTATCAATCTTACAAAGATGTATTTGGTGATGTTGATGAAGCTGATGAGAAGATGATGTGGACAGATTACGGTCAACAATGGGATAGACAATCATTGAGAAAAGACTTCAACCCACAGTTGACTAAATCAAAAGTAAAATCTTATAACGATAAAAGACTAAATTAACGCTTGACTTTTATGCCAATTCGTGTTATACTTAACTACAAACTTAACAAAAGGACTATATTATGGAAATGACTAAAGAAATTATGTTTGATCAATTTGCCAAACTAAAATCTAATAACGAGAAAGTAAAATATCTCGTAGATTTAAAAGAACTAAAACAAAAAAACCCTCATGTTTTTAGAAATATCAAAATCAGTATAAAACAATTCAATAATCTTATCAAAGAATATTCAAGTGTTAAACCTTTCGCTTCTATGTTTAGAATGATTGCTGAAAGAGAAGAAGCTGAAAAAAGAAAAGAAATTGAAATGAGAAAGAAATAATGAAGAAGTTTTTTGCTACAATAATAATTCTTAATACCTTGTTGTTTGTTGGTCTATCATCTGTCGCTAAGGCAGATGAAAAGACTTCGGCAATAGTAGGTCATGTTATCACACAGGCAATTCAAGGTAATGATATGGATCATGCCGAAGTATTAAGTAATGAACTGGCTGCTCTAATGCACCAATTTTCAATTGAAATGACAACTGTATTATTACAATATATGCCAAGTATCATGGATAGTATATCAGCACAATTAAGATTAGAACTAGATCAAAAATACAAATGTTCACTTCAAGGTGACTATAAAAATAAAGATTGTTCATAATGACTAAAATAACAATAGAAGTAAATAAGAAAACCATATCAGAAGTTTACAATCAAGTTGCTATGTGTAATGACCTAGGTTTTCCTAACTTTCAAAAAGGCGAACCTATCAATAATCTAATGAGAGAAATCAAAAGAAGTATTAAAAAACAGAAGAAACAAGAAGACTTTGGTTGGAAAGACTTTTGGGAGTTTTGGCCGCTATCAATCGTAGTGCCATTAATGCTATTGTCAATTATAATAGGACCAATGTTTCAATAAGCTTGACTTTCATGCCAATTTATGTTATAATATTCTAATGACTTCAATGATTTACACTAAAAATTCAAGTGGTGCAATTCGTAGGTTACGAAACAAAAAACCCACTAAAAGTTATCTATCAGCACTAGTAGATCATATTAAATTTCTTAAAAGTTTAGGTTTCAAATTCGATTCTAAAGGTAAAATCAAAAAACGACAGAAAAAATCTGCCCCTTTAGCTCATTCGGTAGAGCAGCTGATTTGTAATCAGCAGGTGATCTGTTCGAATCAGATAGGGGGCACCACAACTGTACCATCAGATAACTGGCGATTAAAAGAATCTAAAAAGTTTACTATTGCCCCAGCATATAACAAAGGTGGTTATCAAGTTATATCAAAAGAAAATATTAAGAACATAGGTAAGTAATGAAAAAAATATTATTAATAATCAGTTTTGTTTTACTTGCTAATTGTAGTACGGTTACAAAATCTCATATGAGTAGTGCCATAGGTGCAACAGCAGGTTACGGTACTTGTCATCATATGTTAAGTACAGGTGTAGGATTAACTGCTGCTTGTACAGTAGTAGGTGCTATGATTGGTTCAAGTTTATTTTTTAATGATGATATGAATATACATAAAGCAGTATTCGTAGATACTTTAAATACATCACCAGGTAAAAGAAGTCATGTAACCTGGGGTAGTCAAACAACTGGTAATTGGGGATCAATTACAGTAAATAGAACTTACCTTGTTAAAGGTGTTAAATGTAGCGATTATGAATCAGTAATTAGTATTGACAGACAATGGCCTTTATATGGTGTTCAAAGAGAAAATGAGTTTGGTGTTGCGTGTCAAATGCCTGACGGAAGATGGTATATACAATAATGAAAGAACCAATGAAACCTATATTACTCGCAACATTAATAATGATAACAATATTATTACTAGGTAATTATGCAATGAGTGGTGAAAAATCAGAATGGTTAAATGAAAATCCTTGTATGATTAAAGTTGTAATTACAAATACAGAAGTTAATGGTGTAACCACTACATCTAAAGAAGAAAAATTAGAATGTAAAGACGGCTATGATGGTCCTAATTATTGGGAACTATTTGCTCAGTTTTATTATTCAGGAATTAGTATACCTGCTTATTGCAGACCATATGCTAGACCAAATCATCCTTTTAAAACACCTGGGATGCTTTGTTTAAGTGAAGATGGTGTTTGGGAGAAACAGTAATGTTTAAATTAATACTGTGGATTGCTGCTATTGTGATTATTACAACACAATGGAATGCTTTTACCGAGATCGTTGATCTTGCAAAAATCATTGAGGTAACTCACGAAATAATAACGAAAGTGAAAGAGTAATAAATATATGATGAAAACTATAATGATCGCTTTACTTGCCTTGACATTGACGAATTGTGCTAACACAAATTATCAGGTTAAGAAAGAAGCGAAAGACGAAGGAAGAGTGTTAAATAAAGTACCACAATGGTATATTGACGCTAAAGTAGATAAAGGATTTATCTTCAATAAAAATGCAGATAAATTTATCTTTGCAGTAGGTCAAGGCAATAGTCCTGATTTGCAGTTAGCAATTGAAAAAGCAATGATGATTGCAAAAGCTGAACTTGCTGATAAACTACAAGGTCAGATGAATAAAAGAACTGATCTATATATTACAGAAATAGGATCAGAAGGCAATAAGAAAGTTGTTTCAAAAATTGAAGAAACAATTGTAAATGTAGTTAGAGATACCATGATTCAAGGTTACGAGGCATGGGAGAAGGCAGTTTACGAAACACCTAATGGCGAATATAGAGTCTATATTGGTTTAAAAATTGGTGTTGGTGACGCTAACAGACTTGCTGACTATATTGCTAAGAGTGCCGTGGATGCTGTTGATGTAGATACATTAGCTAAAACTGCTATAGATCAAGTTATTATAACTAATCCAGATGGTATAACAACAATAGAAAAAAACTAAATATGACAATAACAATATACAGTAAACCAAATTGTGTTTTTTGTGATAAATCAAAATCCTTGGTTAAAAATCTTGGGTTGACTTATGAGGAAAAGATGTTCGGTAAGGACTTCAATACACCTGAAGAACTGTACGAGGCAGTAGGTAAACAAGTTAGAACTATGCCACAAGTACAGATCGATGGTGAACTCATAGGTGGATACAATCAATTGGTAGAATACTTTGTAGAAAAAGGTAAAGTTAATTTCAAAGGCGAAATTGTCTAATACTATACCTGAAACTAATAAAATATATAAAGATGGTAGCGATACGAAGTTTGTTGCCTTTGATAGAATATATCAAAATCTTCATAAGTCATTGACTCTTATACAGAAAAACGGTACTACATACATAGGTCGAATTGAAAAGAAATCAATTAAACTAGAAGACGGTACTCTATCATTTGTACATAAGACAGCAGACAATAGATGGTTCAATAGAACAGGTATGCCAATTGATAAACCTATTAACTTAATTACGCATAAATAGTAGTATGAGAAAATTTCAACAATACATAACAGAAGGTGTCTATGATCCTTCTATATTCAAAGCTTTCTTTTTAGCAGGTGGACCTGGGTCAGGTAAATCATTTGTATCAAAGAGTGCATTGTCAGGTATGGGATTAAAAGTAATTAATAGTGACGCTGCTTTTGAAAGTAAATTGAAAAAAGAAAAGATGACGCTAGACTTTGCTGCTCATAATGAAAAAGAAATTATCAAGAGAGATAATATTAGATCAAAATCAAAACAAATTGCAGGTATGCAATTAGGTCTGGCTCTTGAAGGTAGATTAGGAATTATTATAGACAGTACTGCAAGGGATGTTGAAAAGATACAACAAGAAGCTCAGAATTTAAGAGCAATAGGTTATGATATACATATGGTGTTTGTAAATACAACATTAGAAGTCGCCCTAGAGAGAAATAGAAGTAGACCTAGAGTATTACCAGACGCAATTGTAATTAATAGTCATAAACAAATTCAAAAAAATATGGGAAGACTACAACGAATATTTGGCTCAAGAAATTTTATAGTAGTAGATAACAATAAACATGGAGAAGACGTGAACCCTATGGTGCATAAGAAGATCAGAGGAATGGTTAACAGAGCACCTACATCATATCAGGCAGTAAAATGGATACACCGACAACTGGAAAAGAAAAAAAGAAAGTAAACAATCTAATTAAGTTTCCTACTCACAAGGTAAGAAAACCTAAATCAGATTTAGCTGCTAAACAATCTAGCGAACAAGCTAAAAAGATAAAAGAAAATATCTTTATAGAACAGTTAGTTGAGGAGTTTACTTTAGACTTTATTCATGTACTACAAGAGAATGCTGTTTCAATGAAAAGTGAAATTTTTTTAAGAGATTTAGCAGTTGTAATAGAAAGTATTAAGAGTTTATTAAAAAGAGATTTTGGTCAAAAACATTCTATGCAGACCATAACGGATGCCATTTCGAAAATAACTCAACTTCCTGATGGTAAAAAAGTTACTGATATGAATTATAGTAAGGTATTTGTAACTAAGCCAAAGGTTGACAAATAGATTGAAATGTGTTATAATATAGTATGATTATCGTTGATATAAACCAAATAATGATCTCTAACCTTATGGTTACGATCAATAGAGATAACCTAGAACTAAGCGAAGACCTTGTACGCCACATGGTACTAAA
>Ga0208148_1001021_pt1 | contig 10434 bp, 9 predicted proteins | sample DEB08_DNA_16_FD_184525 | JGI IMG/M metagenome (GOLD analysis project Ga0208148, IMG submission 184525) | Aqueous microbial communities from the Delaware River and Bay under freshwater to marine salinity gradient to study organic matter... | ecosystem: Environmental > Aquatic > Marine > Coastal ...
TTTTTTCTTGACACAACATATAACAGTGATTATATAATTGTCAACATAGAAAGAAGAAAAAAATGATTAATTATAAATTTAAAACAAAGCCTTATGCTCATCAATTAACTGCGTTAGAAAAATCGTGGGATAAAACAGAGTATGGTTATTTTATGGAAATGGGTACTGGCAAATCAAAAGTGTTAGTCGATAATATGGCTATGCTGTATGATAAAGGTAAAATAAATGGGGCCATTATTGTAGCACCAAAAGGTGTATATAGAAACTGGTATTCACAAGAAATTCCAAATCATTTAGCTAGTCACATACAACCTACAATGGTACTATGGACTGCTTTAACTTCGAAGACAAAGGATAAAGAGTATCAATCATTATTCGAAACTGGACATGACCTTCACATCCTTATTATGAATGTTGAAGCATTGAGTACTAAAAAAGGATTAGAATTTGCAGCTAAGTTTATGCGTTGTCATGAAACAATGATTGCAATAGATGAGTCTACTACAATTAAAAATCCAAGTGCTAAAAGAACTAAAGCTATTCTTGCATTAGGTAAAGCAGCTAAATATAGAAGAATTCTTACAGGTTCTCCTGTAACTAAATCACCTTTAGATTTATTTACTCAGTGTGGTTTTTTAAATTCTTACTTGTTAGGCTATGATTCTTTTTATGCTTTTAGAAATAGATACGCTAACATGATCGATAGAAATTTTGGAGGTCGAAGAGTACAGTTAATAGGTAGTTATAAAAGATTAGATGAATTAGCAGATAAATTAAAAGTTTTTTCTTATCGTGTTCTTAAGGATGATTGCCTAGATTTACCTGATAAAGTCTATATTAGACGTGAAGTAGACCTTACAGACGAGCAAACTAAAGCATATTCTACTATGAAATCCGCGGCCCTCGCTTCTTTAGAAGGTAAAATGGCTACAGCACCCCACGTATTGACGCAAATGATGCGGTTGCACCAGATAACTTGTGGTCATTTAAAAAATGATGACGGCACGATAACTGATATTAAAAATAATAGGCTTAAAGAACTTATTAATTTACTGGATGAAGTTGAAGGTAAGGTAATTATTTGGGCTAATTATGTTCACGATATCGAACATATTGTAAAAGAAATTAGTAAAGAATTTGGAGAAGACTCTATAGTACAATATTATGGTGCAATTTCGGCAGAACAACGGCAAGAAAATATAGAAAAGTTTCAAGATCCAAACTCTAAAACTAAATTTTTTATAGGTAATCCACAGACTGGTGGTTATGGTATTACTTTAACTTGTGCCAATACAGTAGTTTATTACTCTAATGGTTATGATCTAGAAAAAAGATTACAATCAGAAGATAGAGCACACAGAATAGGTCAAATGAAGTCGGTAACATATGTAGATTTTATAGCACCAAAAACTGTAGATGAAAAGATAGTAAAAGCTTTAAGATCTAAAATGAATATTGCTAATCAAATTATGGATGAAGACTGGAGAGCATGGATTTGATTATTCTACAAGATGGTTTGTATCATTTAATACCTGTAACAAAAGAATTGTTTGTTAGGGTAGCTAGACCTGAAGTAGTAGATTGTTTTAGTTTGTGCGATATAGCAAGAGAAAAACTAACAACTTATTTAGATCACATAAATAAACATGTTATGAAAGAAGGTGGTGGGTTCTTTTTTGGTTGTATATGTAACTAGGATTTTCTAAGACAAAAGTATTTTTGTTGAAAATTACAAATCTACTAATCCTGTTTCGCGATTTAAAAATTTATATTCTATTTTTTGTATGTTAAAATCTTGTTTAATTTTGTTACAGATTTTTTCTACGTCAAACTTTGCACAACTATAAACATCAAACTGCATTAATGCAGGTGATGGTTCATCCCATACATGCATTGCTATGTGTGAAGTCTCTATAATTGCAACAGCAGTGATACCTCGGTTGCCTTCCATGTGACAGTACTTAACATAAGGACCCATAAATATTTTCATATCTATAGACTCTACAAAATCTTTCATCCATTCTGTTAGTTGCTCTTCGTCTGTTGGAGGTTTAATTGCTTCAGCACGAATAATCAAGTGCTGATGCACTAACAAACTATTTTTCATAAAATTAACCTACGACTTTGCCGTCTTTCCATTCCATGTCTGGAAGTCCTTCGGTATACTTTTTACCGTCGAAGGTCAATACTTGTTTTCTATTAGAATCTGATTCGTGATAGCTTATGTGGACCCATCCGCCTGCTGGATCTGCAGGATCAAAGTACTCCATAATCAGCTGGTCAAAATCTACGTTATTTTGTAGCCAGTAAGCTGTCTTAATGTTAGGCACGCCAAATATTTCTAGGTCGACCGCCTGGCCCAGTGCATGCTGCGATGTTTTTTTGCTGCCGATCGCTTCACAAAGCGCCTCGCTCCGGTATCCGCTGGTAATTGTAACTGGCTTGTCAAAATGTGCACGTAGTGGCTCAAGAACTTCGTAACATAAGTCACCTAAGTTTTTAATTTCTGCTGATCCGGGTGTATTATCTATACCCTTACGCTGCGCGGTCATCGAATTGGTCATCTCTCTTAAAGTAAAGTGTTTACTAAGTTGCATAATTTTCTCCTATTTAAAAAATAAATCTATCACGAAGAGTGTAGTTGTTCCCGCAGCTACTAAAAGAACCCAATAGAACTTGTCTATCTTACCGCCCAATTTCTCGACGTCTTCGTGAATATGTTTAAGGTCTTGCTTGTTCTTAGCAATATCTTTTTTAATTCCAGTCATGTGTCCATATAAGGATAAGATATGTTCTCTTGTGTTTTTAGGTTCTATAGCCATGATTAACTTCCAAAAGTAATGTCACCAGGTTTATTGAACCCAGCTCTTTTACCACTTGCTAATTTTTGATCTATGTTTTGTTGTTCGAAGGGTACACCAAAAGGTGATGGATTAGTAGTATTAGATAATAAATCTGCACCTGTTACTCCTACACCTAAATTATTTAAACTTGCTATCGGGTCAAGGTTAACTTGTGTTTCATCAACTCTAAATGGATTTTCTATATTAGGCAAACCTTCTAATGATAATGGTGCTATTTCTATTAAAGATTGAATAGCTTCTATAACAGGTTCGGCTTGATTGTATGGATTTGGTACTCCAAGTCTTAATGCATTTTCTTCAAACTTATCTATTATATCTCTTGATGGTTGATAAGGTCTAAATTCTCCATCTTCAATTGCAAATCTATCTCTTTTGGAAACACGACTCATTCTTTCATCAAGATCTCCCGCACTAATTCCTAATACTTGTGCTGCATCATAGTCTTTCATAAAATTACTTTTAGCTGCAAACAAAGCTCTATTAGCATTTATATACGCATCAACAATTTCTTCTGGTGTAACGACTCCACCTTTTAATGATGGTCTTTTAAATAAATCTTTTGCAAGTCTTTCTTTTTTTTGTAACTCTGAAATTTTATAAGTTATTCCTTTAGCAGGATCTATGTCGATCGCTCTCAAGCCAGCAATACCTGCAAGCTCATTACCTAAATCATATTCATTTCCTCTTTCATCAAATCTACCTTCATCGTCAATAGGTTTAGATGCAAGTCTCATTCTATTTAATTGTTTGTAGTTAAAAGGTGCCTGTGATTCTACTAAGTGTCCAACCATTGATGATACTTTACCACCCATTGTGTCTTCAGGATTCCAAACTTGATAACCCTCTGGAGTTTTACCTCCTCTGATCGTAATGTCTGTTAATGCTTCGGTCCAAATTGATTCTGATATAAATGGCATTCCTAATTCTTTAGTAGACTCAATTAAACCTAAAACAAAATCATCAAGCATACCATCATTATCAGTTTCACCCTGGCCTACTCTATTTAATACAGTTTGTAGTGGTCTCGTAATTGTATCGTATGCATTCATGTGAGAAAAATCTACGTATTTTAATTGACCAGTTTCTTCATCTCTAATAGGAATCAATGTAGAATTTTTAGACCAATCCGCAACATATCTTCTCATTGCATCCATTTCGTCTTCAGTAACATTGTATAAAGCTTTAGCTCCTTCTACTGCTGCATAGGGAACAGCTAATGTTGTAGCTGCCATACCTGCTAATCTTTTGTAACCAATACTAGCGAGTGGATTAATTGTACTACTGTCTGCAAGTGTTGCTGTATAACTAATTTCATCTAACGCACGCTTAACAATATTAGTACTTGTTCTCATAATTTCTGCGGGAAAAGATACAAAGTTACCTACTGGCATTTTTCTTAAACCTTTTACAAAATCTGATACATAAGAATAATTTGGTATATTATTTTTAACTATGTCCGCTGCTTGTTTTTCAAAATAATCAGTATCTAATTTTATTATTTTACCAGAAGCATCTTTAAATGAACTTCCTCTAGTTAATCCTTTAGCTGCAAAAGCATCTTCAAGTCTTTTAGATTCAGTAGCCCATGATGCAATTTTCCAAAAGTCATCTTCAGCTGTGTATAAATCTTGAGATGTTTTAAATCCTTTTTTAAATGGTTTTAATAATTTATCTAAACCATTATATGAATTCATAGTCTCACCGAACTTAACATCTTCTAATAGTTTAGTTAGATCTCCTACTTGTACCTGTGAATTTACAACACCAAGTCTTAAAAGTTTTTGATATAATTCATTCTGTTGTCTTGTACCTTTTAGTCCTGTTTGTAATGCACCATAAGCTTGTTTAATAGCTTCTTTGTTAGGTATAATACCGTTCGCGGTTGCAAATGCGCTAGCAGATAAAAAGTTTCTAACGTGAGTAATAGGTGATAAAATTGTTTTAGCTATTTGTGATGTAGCTTTAGGGTATAGAATAAAGTTTTCATACATCTTACCAACCATACCTTTAGCTCCTAAATCTTTAGAAGTAGTTTCAAGTGCATCTGCAATACCATTAATTGCGTATTTTTTGTCTACAGGATTAGTTAGACCTTGTGCTATTTGATCTGCTGCTCCTTCTATTTCACCTAGTCTTTTTAAATTAACACCACCAGCTGCTAATTTTTTACCTGGGTCCATACTAATTTCTCTAAAGTCATCACCAAAATATCTAATAGCTTCTTCTCTAGTATTAACTAACATAGGTCTAGTTCCTGTTGCAGTGCCATTAGCAAGTTTAGCTGCCTGTTCGTTAGATTCCATAACTAAATTATCTAAAAATTGATTACGCCTGGTAATCATAGACAGTTTATTAGTACCATTTAAAATTGTTTGTAATGCATTTTTATCTTTACCTAATATTTCTCCAAACAATTGTTTAAATTCTGGTTTAAGTTCTTGCATGTTAGCAACCTTATTAAAATTAGAAGCATCGTCCAACACTGTTTTTGCAACAAACTCTGGAAGATTAAAAGCTACATCTTGCCTATATTTATTAAATTGAAAACCAGCAGGAAGTCTTGCACTTTTATACACATCCGCTACTAAATTTTCTGCTTCAACAGATCCTAGTCCAGGTTTAGCCTCCATAAATACTTGTTTTAATTTATCTACTGCTGCAGTTGCAGGTTTGTAATTTAATGCGGGTATTAAAGAATCATTTTGAAATAATCTATAATTAGCACCAAGATAATCTTTCCATTTATCTTTCATTACGTCTTTAAATTTAGTTAAACTAGTGTCATCAAGTCTTTGTCCTAAACCAGAAAACAATGTACCCCATGTTCCTCTAATTCTAGTTAGCTCTTCAAACACTTCATCAACAGCTTCAGGAGCCATACCTTTAGTTAGTAATTTATTTCTTAATGGACTTGCAACTACATCATCCATCTTACCAAATATTACTTGACCTGTTTCATTTACAATAGGATTGCCAGACAATAATACATCACCCATTTCTTCAGTTAATTTTGTTCGAGTTACATCAGGCATTTGATCCCCAACTCTTTTTATTTTTGGAAAAATTTTATCCATTTGTTTTTGAATTGTAAAACCAACGTTTTCTGCAATGTTAACATCAGCAGCTCTTTCACCTAATGATGCAGTTTCTGCATCAAAAAATTCTTGTGTCTTACCAGCTCTAGCTCTAAACTTAGAACCAAACTTATCCAACATTCTATTAAATTTACTATTACTAAATCTTAATTCTTTACCTTCTGTTGCTAATCTTTTAGCACCTGTAAACAAACCACTTAAACCCGCAGTAAACAAAGCTCCTTCAGTTCCAAATTTTAATCTGTTTAATAATTCTGTTTGTGGATTATCTGATTCTCTATCTATTGCAGTAATACCTCCTACTAAATCTCCAAGAGTTCCTGCTTCTTCTACATCTGCTATAGCTATAGCATCAGCCACACCTGCTGCTCCTGCTTGTGCACCAAACTTTAAATACTTTCCACCTTTTTTAGCAGCTAAAGCTGTATCTGCTAATCTACCTGCTGTCTTTGCTGCTAGCCCTGCAGGCACTGCCAGGTTAACTAGTAACTCTGATATTCTTCCCGCCGTAGTTTGTTGTGCATATTCATCAAAAGGATTTATGTCTGCAAAAAAATCTTCTACTTCAGAAGCTGTGTCGGTCCCCGCTCCTAGATCAATTAATGTTGCACCAAGTGATACTATACCTTCAGGTATTTTAAAAAAACCCGAACCAATACCTGCCATAAATGTGCCGATGTTACTTGGACTGTCATCAATTAAATTTCCAAAAGTAGATTCTTCTTCAACACTTTTTTTATTATTAAGTAGGTCGTCGAAAGTTGCCATCTAACCTCCTATGCGTTTTTAATTGTTTCTTCGCTAACTTTTTTACCGTTTTCATCAATTACAATCATTGTAAATTTATCTGCTATGTAATATTTACCTGGAGATAAATTAGATGTGTCTGATTTTGAAGTTACTATAGTAACATCGGGTTGATTTTCTTTAATATATTCTGCATAACCATCAACTTTTCCTAGTGCTTTTACTTTATCTCCTAATGTTTCTGGTTTAATTCCTGCTACCATGTCAGCAATTTGTTGTGGTGTTCTACCAGCTGCTACCATTGCTTGTATTCTTCTTGACATGTCTGTAGACTTAGCTGCGTTAGCTGCTACTGCTTTTCTAATTGCAATATCTTCTTCTAATGCAAGTTTTCTAGAAGCTGTTTTAATATTTTGTATAGGATCTAATTCTTTATTTGCAGCGTTTAGTGCTGAAGCATATCCTTCACCTGCTAGTAATCTTGTACCGCCTTCAACCATTGCATCAAAAATAGAATCTTTTTTAATACCTGCACCTAAAATATCTTCATATTCTTTAGCTGCTTTTTCTAATCTTTCTTTTTTAGTTAAAGTTGGTTCTCCTTCACCATTAACAACAATTTCTTTATTAGGATTATCTTCTGCTGCTTCTAAAGCGGGATCTTTTTTATCTGTAATTTGTTTATTTATAATAGCATTAAGTTCACCATCTTCACTGTATCCTTGTTCATATACTTTTTTCATTTTTGACATGTAAGTAGGATCTAATACTTGTCTAATTCTACCTTCAATAGGACCATAACCTTCTTGTTCGTAAATTACTTTATCTACATCTTGTGGTCTTGTTACATATTCTCCAGCCAAACCATATGATATAGCAGGAAATCTTTTAATTAAGTTTGTTCCATATTTAGCAATTTTATCTCCTAGTGCAGGTAATTTTTTAAGACCTTGCATTATACCTGCTTCACTAAAAACTGGGCTTTTAAGTAAGTTAGCACCTTTTGTAGCCATACCACTCATTCTTCCTACGTTTTTATTTAAAATATTTCCACCTGTATTCATCACAGATTGTGTTGGCGCTCCACCGGCGCCACCTAAATTAACTAATGCTCTATTTGATAATGGATTTCCACCAACTCTTAAATTAACTCTACCACCGTCCGCGAGCCCCGACGCGATACCATTTCCATAACTGGAAACTTTTCCGCCACCTCTGAACATTGGTCGTCTTAATATTCTACTCATTAATTATCCTGTTAATTTTCCAAGTAAACCACCGATAGCGCCTGCTCCACCTATAAATTGTTGAAGTGGACTAACTGGTGCTACTGGTGCTGGTGTAGATGTTGTAGTTGTAATAGGCATTGTACCTGGAGTTAGTTGTGCTAACTGTTGTCCAATTAAACCTATTTGCGTAAATGGTGAGTACTGTTGTTCTCTAGCTGCCATTTGTGCTGCATCTAATTTAGCTTGTTCAAATCCTTGTTGTGATTGACCCATTTGTTGTTGGTAAGTACCAAGTCCTTGTTGTGCTGTAAGATCTGCCGATCTTGCACCCTGTGCTTGTTCAAATCCTTGTTGTAATAATTGTGCTTGTAACTGTGCTCTGTTTGCACCTTGGCCTCTTAATGCTTCTGCAGCCATTACACCTTCACGTCCACCACCATAAGCTCCTGATTGAATAGAAGCGTCTCTTAAACCTTGATTTTGTATAGCAGCATTTCTATCAAACTCTGCAAGGGATGCATCTATAACTTGTTGTTGATAGGGAGACATGTAAGAAGCAATAGAACCTTGACCGGTCCCCGCTCCTGTGCCCGTTAAACTTCCTAAACCGCCCGCGGCTGTAGCTGCTTGAGTCTGTAATTGATTTTGTGCTGCAATTTGTGGTGCATATTTAGATGGATCTAAACCTTGATAGTTTGCTAATTGACCTGCTAGACCTGCTCCTAATTTATCTACACTAGTAAGTAAAGCTGTTCTAGATCCTGTTAATTGTGGATCATAAAGTTGTCTTGTTTCTTCTACTTCAAAAGAAGGAATTTGTGTTGCTTCAACTATTCTACCTGAACCACCTAAATTTTTTAAAACTTGTGCTTCATCTTTATTAATATATGCAAGAAACTCACCTTTAGGTGCGTGTTCTTCAAGTAATTTTTTTGCTTCTGCTAATTGTTGTTTAGTGACCATTATGCTTTTGCTTCTAGGTTATTCATTAATTGATACATTCGTTGTGCTCCTTTATTAACACTACCACCACCTGCTGCTCTCACCGCATCGGCAGTCATTACAAATTCATTTTTACTTACTCTTGCTGGTACATCATCAGCTCGTTCTTCAGATCCCATAGGTATCATTCCGCCACCTCTGTAATCCATTTCCATACCTTGTGGTAGCACACTACCTCCATCAGCTAAATTTATTTGTCTAACAAATTCATTTGCTTCAGTTAACGCTCTAGAATCAGCGTTAGGTAAATCTCTTTCAGTATATTCTCTTAATAATTCAAGGTATTTTTTGTTAAGTAAAAATTGTTTTCCTTCATCCATATCAGCCATTTGCATAATACCTTCATTCATTTCATCACCGCCAACATTTTCTACTACTTCTGTCATTGACATAAAATCTGGCGCAGTAAAATCTCCACCACCCATTCTAAATCCTATTCTTCCACCATTAGCAAATTCTGGAACAGGTCTTCCTCTACCTGCGTCTCCATAAGCACTGGTAGTTGTATCTATAAACATCCCTGGCATAGATTCATAATCTGATTTTTTAATTCTTATTGGACCATCTTCACCCATAATTGTTATATACTCTTCATCAAAATCTGATTGGCTCGCATCCATTCCACCACCTTTTATCATACTCATAATACCTTCCATAATATCACCACCCATGGCATAACCCACTCTACCACCTCTAGCTAATTCATAACCTTGTAGTTCTAAAATTTCATCAATCTCTGCTTGAGTATATCCATAAGCACTCATAGAAGCTGTTACAGCATCAATATATTCTTGAGTTAATCCTCTTCTTCTCATTTCAGCTTCCACTGCTTCTCGTGCTTCATTTCTATCAAATTCTTTTTTCTGTCTTACACCTTCTCCATAAGCTACATCACCTGTTCCTTGTGATATTGGAGCTGCTGCTGCTTTTCCTAGTATTTCAAAATTTGCTGAAGTTGGATCTAGTTCTAATGCACCACCTAAAGTATCTCTAGCAGTTCCTAGTTTATCTGCTAGGTTTGCGCTGCCTTCTAAACCAAAGTCAGCTAACTTTCTAAAAAATCCTCTGTTAGCCATTGTTTGATTTATTCCAGGCATTTGACTAATTCTATCCGCTCCTAAAGGAGCACCTTGTAGTTGAGATAAAATTCCTTTTTTAGTTGTAGGATTAAAACCACCTTTAGTAGTCATACCTCTTAATCTTGATCCTGCACCTTGAGCTGTACCAGCACCTTGAGCGCCTGCTAACAATAAAGATAAAGCATTTAATTCTCCTTCATTACCTTCTTGTGCTAATTGACCTATTGCGTTGGCCCCTGCAGATCTCAATGCACCTGAAATAATTCCTCCACCTGGTAGTAAATAAGGCATGAACGCTGCTGCGTAAGGTAGTAAGGGTTTTAATTCATTAGGAATAAATCTGTCTAAGCCTTTTGAAATAGGTTTTGTTATTTTCTTAATTACTTTTGACATTAATATCCTTTTTTACTTATTCTAT